>Ga0256845_1000149_pt1 | contig 63289 bp, 54 predicted proteins | sample RiftiametaG_FD_189101 | JGI IMG/M metagenome (GOLD analysis project Ga0256845, IMG submission 189101) | Tube worm associated microbial communities from hydrothermal vent at the East Pacific Rise, Pacific Ocean - Riftia | ecosystem: Host-associated > Annelida > Integument > Unclassified ...
TGTCGGGATTCCGGAAGTATCCTCTTCTTACCGATGCCACTGGAGCGATTCTGTCTTTTCCTCCTGTTCTTAACAGCAGCACGACAGGCAGAGTAGCATCAGGAGACAGCGGGCTTTTCTGTGAGGTAACCGGAACCGACTGGCACACAGTAAACCTTACCGCAACTATTCTGGCTTGTAATCTGGAAGACAGAGGGGCGGTAATTAGCCCTGTAGAGATCAGATATCCCGGTGGAAAAACCACTGTTACGCCGGTGATCTACAGTGACACTCTTACTGCGGAGTTCGATGAGATAGGCGAAATTCTTGGAGAAGATGCCGGCGAACTTGACATCAGAGCTCTGCTTTCGAAAATGGACTATTCAGATATAGATGTGGGAGAGAACTCGGTAACAGCAGTGATGCCGCCATACAGACGCGACGGAATACACCCCAGAGATCTGATGGAAGACATAGTAATTGCAATCGGTCTGAACAATATCAAGCCTGTTCTTCCTTCAGATTACACTGTTGGTTCCGCAGCACCTGTCGAGATCCTTGCCCGTTCAGTGAAGGCTCTTCTTGTAGGAGCAGGGTGTGAAGAGGTGATGAGACCTGTTCTCACCAGTTTCGAAAAGATTTCCACGCTTACACGAACGCCGGAACCACCAGTGAAGATAAGCAATCCCATGACTGCGGAATACGGTGTTGTATCCAACACGCTGCTTCCTGCTCTGCTTGAGGTTGAGGCCTCCAGCGGGCATGCGGCGTTTCCCCACCGTCTGTTCACTGTGGGAGAAGTTCTGCGAAGAACAGGTGGCAGTTTCTGCACCACAGAGGTCAACCTTGCGGTAACTGCAGGAGACAGCGATTTTGGTTCTGTCCACTCAATACTGGGAATTATCTGCCATTTGAGGGGATTGAACCTGTCACTCAGTCCGGTGGATGACACCAGGTTTATTCCGGGAAGAAGTGCCTGCATTCTTATCAACGGGGAAGAAAAAGGTATTCTGGGTGAGTTTCATCCAGGTGTTCTTGAGGCGTGGGGAATAACCGTACCTGTTGCCGGATTTGAGCTGCCTCTTGAAAGCCTGAAGGTGTAAACCTGTCCCGCTTTTCTCTTAAGGCACCGTACAGCCCTGCAGGACACCAGCCAGAGGCTATCAGAGATCTTGTTGACGGGCTGAACAGCAACATGCAGTGGCAGACACTTCTGGGTGTTACAGGTTCCGGGAAAACATTCACAATGGCGAATGTTATAGAGAGAATCAATCTGCCCACTCTTGTTATCTGCCACAACAAAACCCTTGCTGCCCAGTTGTTTGGTGAATTGTCCGGGTTTTTTCCGAACAACGCCGTGGAATACTTTGTAAGCTACTACGACTACTATCAGCCGGAAGCGTACATTCCTGCCAGGGATATGTTTATAGAAAAAGATGCCAGTCTCAATGAAGAGCTGGACAGGCTCCGTTTAAGGACAACTGCGAGCCTTCTCAGCCGGGACGATGTAATAGTTGTTGCCTCTGTGAGTTGCCTGTACGGTCTCGGGTCTCCTAAAGATTTTTTAGACACAGGTTTTCAGATATCAGCAGGCTCCGGTGTTTCCAGAGATCTTCTGCTAATGAAACTTGTTGGAATGCAGTACCGTCGAAATGATACTGTTCTTGCAAGGGGATTCTTTCGTGTCAGAGGTGATGTTGTCGACCTTGTTCCCTCTTATGCGAGTGCCGGTATAAGAATAGAGTTTTTCGGAGACATCGTAGACAGTATCAGGCAGATGGATCACCTTACAGGCAATGTGATGAACACCATTGAAAGAACAACAATATTTCCTGCAAGGCACTTTGTTACAGGTGAAGCAAAGCTCAATCTTGCAATGGGCAGAATCCGCCGGGAACTTGAAGAGAGGCTGCTGGAGCTGCGCGCTGCGGGAAAGATGCTTGAAGCTCACCGACTGGAGTCGCGAACAAACTTCGATCTTGAAATGATGGGAGAAACAGGCTACTGCTCGGGTATTGAAAACTACAGCAGGCTCATAGGTAACAGAAAACAAGGTGAAAGACCGTCGTGCCTTCTCGATTACTTCCCTGATAACTATCTGGTATTTATCGATGAGAGCCACCGTACTATCCCGCAGATAAGAGGCATGTACAAAGGTGACAGATCCAGAAAGCAGACCCTTGTCAACTACGGTTTCAGGCTGCCTTCAGCTCTTGACAACAGGCCTCTGTTTCTCGAGGAGTTTACACAGATAACCGGCAGGAAGATATGTATGTCGGCCACTCCGGCAGAGTACGAGCTTGAGAAATCAGAGAAGATCGTGGAACAGATTGTAAGACCTACCGGCCTCATCGATCCGGTTATAGAAGTGAGGCCAGCGGAAGGTCAGGTTGATGACCTTGTCGAGCAGGTGAGGATTGCAACGGAACACTCCGGCCGAGTTCTGATCACCACGCTTACGAAGAAGATGGCTGAAGAACTAACCGATTATCTTCGGAAGCTCGATTTCAGAACAAGGTATATCCACAGTGAGATAGATGCTCTGGAAAGGGTTTCCATTCTCAGGGAGCTGAGACTGGCGGAATTTGATGTTCTTGTTGGAGTTAACCTTCTTCGTGAGGGCCTGGATCTGCCGGAGGTAACTCTGGTAGCGGTGATGGATGCAGACAAGGAGGGTTTCCTCCGGTCAAAAACAAGCCTTGTTCAGACTGCGGGAAGAGCTGCCAGAAACAACATAGGAAAGGTCATATTCTACGCGGACAGAGTTACTGCTTCAATGAAATATGCTCTTGATGAAACAGCAAGACGCAGGGCGATTCAGCTGGAATACAACATGGTGCACAGTATTACGCCAGCTACAATAGTAAAGACCCGGGAAGAAATTATACGGTCTACAGGTATTGCCGATATAATGGGGAAGAAGAAGACGCAGGCGGCTGCCGGGCAGGCAGAGAACTGGGGCCCCGGCAGAATTGCCGAGGTTGAAAAAAAGATGATGGAAGCTGCGGAGAACCTTGAATTTGAGGAAGCCGCCAGATACCGTGACATCATGAAAAGACTGCTTGACCAGGTGAAATAGTGCCATTCCCGGGCTTGACATGGTTGGAAATATGAAGAATGTTTTGCCTGTGATACTGAGAGTTGAAGGGGTTCGTGCTACTTAAACGAAGAAGAAAGGAGAGTCATGAAGAAGGTAATAGCAATTCTTGTTGTGCTTTCAATTACAGCTTTTGCGGGGCAGGTTGAGATCAATGCGAGTCCAATCCCCCAGGAAGATGCTGATTGGCTTCAGTATGATGACGGAACAGCTAAGTGGGTGATAGCTTCCAAATACATGGGAGTATGGTTCGATATTCAGAACTTTGTTCCAGGGGAAACTACTGCTCAGGTACTGCAGACACAGGTCTGGTTCTATCACCATCCAAGTCTGCCATGGGATACATCCGATGTTTATATCGAGTTGTGGAGCGGCGACAGCACAGCTCCAACAAGTCAGCTTGATCAGACTCAGGTAACAGCGACTCACTATGCTCCATCTTTCGTGACATACACCACACCTATTAGCTGTGGGCAGACATTCTGGGCTATAACCAATGCAGCGTTTAGCTCAACATATTGGCCTTCTAGTCTTACGGATGAAACTCTCGCTGATCCTCAGCACAGTTTATACAGCCAGGATTTAATCGTCTGGGAACCTATGACACACGGCGATTTGTTTATACGCGTTCAGGCTAATATTCCTGACCCGGGAGCTCTTGGAGGCGCCACATGGGGTTCGCTCAAGGCTGCATTCTAGGTTAGTTTTTGAATTACAGCAAGTTGTAAGGCCAGTTCCTTCGGGAGCTGGCCTTTCTGCCTGTCTTCACAGAGGAGGTACATGGGGTTAGATTAAGACCGTTTCAAATAGTGTGAGGCATACCGTTTGTTAACGGAAGAGCAGGGGATTTTTGTATCTTTGCACCATGAGTGTGATAGTGGCAAAAACTGCAGGTTTCTGCTGGGGAGTGCGCAGGGCAGTAGACAGCGTTGTTACAGAGATAAAAAAGGGTGAAGGCCCTTTTCGCGTTTACGGGCCTCTGGTTCACAATCCTCAGGTAATAGAAGCACTTAAAGACAGAGGTGTAGGGCTGTCCAGCGAACCGTGGAATGAAAGAGGCGGTACGCTGTTTCTTAGAACCCACGGGGTTACCCTTGAGGAACGGGAGAGGCTGAACGAGCTTCCTCTTCAATTGAAAGACCTCACGTGTCCTCGTGTTGGAAGAGCCCTTGCTATTGCCGGAAAGATGTCTCGCAGTGGCTACGATGTAATCATTTATGGGGATCCGGGTCATCATGAGGTTAAGGCAATACTGTCTTCTGCCGGTTCTTCCGGAATGGTGGTTTCATCAGTGGAAGATGCACTGAAGCTTCCGGATCTGGGCAGACCTTTTCTGTTGTCTCAGACCACACAGAACTGCGAAGAATTCTCGGAAATACTTACCCTTCTGAAGAAGAGATGGCCCGGGATAGATTTTTCGAACACCATCTGCGATTCAACGGCCAGAAGGCAGACGGAACTCCGCGAGCTTTTAGGCAGGGTGGATGCAGTTGTGGTGGTTGGCGGAAGCAACAGTGCAAACACAAAGCGGTTGGCTGCAATTGCCGGAGAAACAGGCCTTCCTGTTTTTAGAATTGAAAGGCATGACGAACTGAACGCAGAGCTTTTGAAGCCCTATAAGAGGGTTCTTCTTTCTGCAGGAGCATCCACTCCCGGTTGGAGCATAAGAAAAGTCCGGGAGCGTCTGCTTGAGATACAGGGAGAATCGACAGGTGCCGGATGGATTCGAAATGTGTTTAGAAACCTGATTTTCAGTGGGATCCACATACCTTTCATCGCTCTTGTGATTGCCTTTGCTCAGGGTGAAACACTGGGGGGCACCGGGTGGGGAGCTGCCGGGCTTGCCGCTGGGCTTCTTCTGTGGTCTTTTACAAATTTCACTGCAGTTCTGGAGTGCAGACAGGTTACTATGACCAGCCAGAAGAGACAGGAGTTCATAGGGGCTCACGAACGAATCATGTTTGCACTGGCCGGGTTCAGTTTTCTGGGTTCAGCTGCTCTATCTGTTCATCTTGGAACGGCCTGGCTTTTGTGGACGGCAGTTGCCACTCTGTTTTGTTTTCTTTACGCACTTCCACTGCTTAGGAACAGCCAGTTTTTTGATCTTCTCCGCACAATACCAGGTTCCCGCGAGATAATGTTTACCCTGGCATGGAGCTTTCTTGTGTGTATATTGCCGGCAGTTTCTATTGCAGGGCTTGATTTCAGCTTGAGGCTTCTGATCTGGCCGGTTTCTCTGGCTTTTCTTTTTTTCAGTAGATCATTGTTTCTTGATCTGGTCGATCTTCAGAGTGACGCCCTGTTGGGAATGGATACGCTGCCGCTTCATCTGGGGGCTGCCAGGTGCCGGAAAATTCTTCTCGCCAGTGCAACATCTGTGATTCTTGTTCAGCTTTTAGCTGTTTTGATGGGTAAATTTCCACCATGTGCTCTTAGTTTTATTGCAGCTCCGGTTATGCTTATACTGGCGTACATTCATCTGGAGAAGGAATCGTTTCCCTCTGAATTGTCTGTAAGGGTAATTTCAGATGGAAGTTTGTTGATTGCAGGTCTTTTCCCTTACCTGTTGTGCAGTTTATAAGGAGTTTATGAAGTATTATGCTTGTGCGATTGTTGTAGTGTTTCTTCTTCTGGGATGTGGCAGCACCACTACCGGTGAGGATTCAGATGTAACCCTATCTCTTCCACAGAACCCCTATCAGACAGTTACGGTTACAGGAAGTACTGTTAATCTAAGGCAGGGTCCCGGTACCCTGTATGCAGTTGTTGGGTCTGCCCATGCAGGAGATACACTGATGGTAACAGGTGAGGCTCCGGACTGGTACAGAGTTTACCTTCCCGAAAAGTCATTGTTCGCCTGGATATATGCCGGGCTGACTTCAGGTGCGGTGATGCCGCAGTAGTATGAGGGGTTTCTATGATTGAAAGATATGCCATACCGGATATGACCGGAATATGGACCACAGAGGCAAGGTATTCCCGGTGGCTGAAGATTGAAATTCTGGCTGTGGAAGCCAGGTACGAAGCAGGTCTGGTTCCAGAGGAAGATTACAAGAAAATAAGAGACAATGCCGGCTTCAGCACAGAAAGAGTGAACCAGATAGAACAGGTAACCAGACACGATGTAATTGCATTCCTTACTTCCGTTTCCGAATCGCTGGGTCCGGAAAGCCGGCACATTCATTACGGGATGACTTCCAGCGATATTCTAGATACCTGTATGGCGATGCAGATACGCGATTCCGGCAGTCTGATAATGCAGGCTCTGAAACAGTACGGCGAGGCACTGGCTGGTCTTGTCCGCAGAACAAGAGGTATTGTGTGCATGGGCAGAACACATGGAATGAATGCCGAGCCAACCACACTTGCTCTGAAGTTTGCAGGGCACTACTCTGAATACCTCCGGTGCGTCACAAGGCTTGAAGACGGGCTGAAATCTTCGTGCGTCGGCACGATCTCCGGCGCTGTTGGAACCTATGCCTATCTTGATCCTTCTGTGGAGGAATATGTGTGCGGCAAACTCGGTCTTGGCGTGGAGGAAGTACCAACTCAGGTTGTTGCCCGTGACAGACATGCCCAGTTTCTGTATGCGCTTTCTTCAATCGGCGGAGCTATGGAGAGGTTTGCCACAGAGTGCAGGCATCTTCAGAGAACCGAGGTAGGAGAGGTTGAAGAGAGGTTTGGCAGGGGGCAGAAGGGGTCAAGTGCAATGCCCCACAAAAGGAACCCTATTGTTGGCGAGAGGTTGTGCGGGCTTGCCAGGCTTCTGCGAGGTTACCTTGTGGTTGGTCTTGAAAATACTCCCCTGTGGCACGAGAGAGATATAAGTCATTCTGCCGCCGAAAGGTTTGTTTTTCCCGATGCCTGTGGGGTAGCTCTTTACGGATTGCGCAAAGCAGCAGAACTTGCCTCTGGGTTGAAGATACTGGAAAATGCTGTGGTCGGAAATGTGGCTAAAGCCGGAGACAGGTATTTTTCCCAGTCGATAATGCTGGCACTGGTAAGGCATGGTCTTACAAGAGAGGACTCGTATACCCTTGTGCAGAAAATTGCCATGGATGCAATGAAGAGTGGAGAATCATTTGCAGATTCAGCCCTTTTAAACGCTGAGATCACAGGGGTTGTTCCCGGAGAAGAACTTGGTAATATCTGTACCATAGATAATCATCTGCGCAACGAGGAGTACATTCTGGGGCGTGTTGGTCTCAGCTGACCTTTTCGCAGAAAGGGGGCTGGTATGGTTGCTGGTATTTTTGTGGGGTTGATTCTGGGTGTCGGAGCTTCGTATGCAGTATTTCTGAACCTGATGCGCAAGAAAGATAAAAAGGCATCAGAAGCTTCAGTTGCGCTTACCAGAGCGGCCAGAAAGGCAACGAACGAGACGGCACAGTTAAGGCTGAAGGTGCAGGAATATGAAAAGGGCGAGCGCGAAGGAAGCGACCTGATACTGCTCTTTCCCAATATCGTGAAGATGATATTTGCGGGAAAAGACGGTGATGAGGTTGTAAACTACATTAACAGAGCATGTCAGAATCTTCTGAAGGCCAACGAGTCTGCCGTGTTTCTTGCAGACAGAACAGGTGCCAGACTGGGCCTTTCTTCATCTACCGGGCTTTCCGAAGTTCTGGGGAAACGGGTTAATCTCGGGCTGGGCGACGGTTTCGTGGGGCTTGCCGCTGAAACTGGAAGATTGCTGTCCAGAGGTGGGCTCGACAAAGAAAGTGTTCTTGTTCGCAGGAAAATGATAATGAGTGATATCCCGGGTTTCAAACCGGAGTATGCAGCTCCCATGCTTGTCGAAAGTGTTCTTTACGGAGTTATTACCGTTGGCGCATTCGAAGGCAGCGGACCTCTGCGGGAAGAAACACTCAGAGCTCTGGCAGCGGTTGGTGCAGCAGCTCTTGAAAATGTCAGGCTTCTTGAGCGGTTTGGAAGAACTTCAAATCTCGATCCAGAGACAGGGTTTCTGGGAAAACAGTCCCTCGAGTCTGTACTGGAAAATGAACTTGAAAGGGTTGAGAGATTTGGCAGCTCTCTGGCAGTAATGGAGCTCCATTTGAAGCTGGCTGATAAAGGAGATAGTGCTGCAACAAGAGATGCTATGGGTGTAACGGCAAGGCATCTGAGTTCCTCCCTTCGGAACATAGACATCGGGGTAAGGGCAACTGCTGGAACGCTGATTGTTCTTCTGCCCGGTACTGAAAGCGAGGGTATAAAATCGGTAGCTGGAAAGCTTGACGGGGAGATTCCTCTGCTTGAACTTGATGATGGTTCACATGTGGGGCCTGTTGGTATCAGAAGTATTGTTGCTCAGGGCGGGGAACGCAACGATGCAAGAGACATGCTCAACCGTTTAAGAGCAGAAGAATACATGGAATCTGAAGGTTATTACGATGCGTGATAACTGTTTCCCAGATAGGAAGGTAAAATGTCAGATAGGCCGAACAGAGAAGAGTTGGAGAACGAGGTAGCATCGCGTCATCTAGCCATGACAGTGGATGAAGCTGAAAAACTTGCAGGATATGTTGACAGAATGCCAACTCCCCTGGAGTTTCATCTGTTCGATACCATGTGGAGCGAGCACTGTTCATACAAGAGTTCAAAGCTTGTGCTTAAAACTCTGCCTACAGACTCACCAGGTGTGGTAATAGGCCCGGGGGAGGATGCAGGTGTTGTGAGTTTCTGCAATCACGACGGAGTAGAATGGGATCTGGTGGTTGCCCACGAGAGCCACAATCACCCTTCACAGGTTCTTCCAGTTGAAGGCGCTGCAACTGGTGTGGGTGGAATAGTGAGAGATGTGTACTGTATGGGTGCAAGGGTAACCGGTTCAATGGATCTTCTCAGGTTTGGTGATCCGCAGGGTGAAAAAGGCGAAACAACCAGGGGAATTGTACGGGGCGTTGTAGAAGGTATCTGGAAGTACGGCAATGCTTTGGGCGTGCCTAATATGGGTGGCGATACAGAATTTCATCCTGGGTATGATGATAACTGCCTCGTAAATGTTGTTGCCTTTGGAGTGGTTCCGCACAACAGGATTGTACACAGTTTTGTTCCTGAAGAAGCTCACAGGGAACCATATGTTCTTATTCTAACAGGTAAACCCACAGACAGTACAGGTTTTGGTGGAGCAACATTTGCCAGTGCAGATCTTGATGGTGAACAGGGTATTGGCTCTGTTCAGGTCGCGGATCCCTTTCTGAAGAGAGTGTTGTCAGAAGCGAATCAGGCAGTTCTTGATCTGCTGTTCGACAAAAAGATAAAGTTTGGATTTAAAGATCTTGGTGCCGGGGGTATTGCCTGTGTAACCAGTGAACTCGCTGCCCATGGCGGTCTGGGTATTGATGTGGATCTTGACGCTGTGCCTGTATCAATGGAAAATCTTCCCCCTGAGGTTATTGCCTGCAGTGAAACCCAGGAGAGGTACGGGCTGGCAGTTCCGGCTTCAGTGGCCGATGAAGTTCTTGAGGTATACAACGAAAGATTTGAGCTGCCCAGGCTTTTCCCGAACTGCAGGGCGGCTGTTATAGGAAAGTTCAATTCCAAACCTGTATACAATGTAGTGTGCCGCGGGCAGAATGCGGCAGCCACGCCTATCAACTACATCACTGAAGGTGTTGTTTACCAGCGGGAAGAACATGCTGCAGACTGCGGGGCTCCTGAACCGGCGGAAAGACCCTGCAACCCGAAAGAGAATCTAACGAAAATACTTACATCCCTGTCTGGATGCAGCAGAAAACATATATGGTCTTATTACGATTCAGAGGTACAGGGTGTTACCAGATTTCGTCCGGGAGAGGCGGACTCATGTGTTTCCGTACCAGTCGTGGGTTCCAGAGCGGGCCTTGCAGTCAGCGGAGACGGTAACCCATGGTACGGAGAACTTGATCCTTTCCTGGGAGGGGCTCACTCTGTTGGCGAGGCTGTACGAAATGTTGTAGCGACGGGAGCAACTCCCATCTGCGCCACAGACTGCCTGAACTTCGGCAGTCCAGAGGATCCGGAAGCATTCTGGCAGTTCAAACAGGCAGTTGCCGGTATTACAGAAGCCTGCAATGCACTTGGATTCAGCGGAGGCGATTATCCGCTGCCTGTTGTATCAGGTAATGTGAGTTTTTACAACCAATCCAAAGGCGGAAAGCCTATTCCACCTTCTCCAATTGTGGCAGTGTTCGGGAAAATACACGATCACAGAAAAGCCACCGATATTGTTCTTCGCAAGCAGGGGAATGCTGTTCTTTTGGTGGGAACCAGAAAAGACGAACTGGGAGGAAGCCTGTTCTATCGAACATGCCTTGGCCACCGTGGGGGAACGGTTCCTGCGTTTCGGGGGTCTCTTGAGAAGAAAATGGCAGATTGGGTTCTTGGTGTTATTCACGACGGAAAGGCCCGTTCTGTACATGATATCAGCGGTGGAGGTCTTGCTGTGGCAGCTGCTGAAATGGCTCTTGCCAGCAGAACTCTTGGGATACAGTTTGCACTTGACTCAAATCCTGTAACTCTGTTTTCAGAGACACCTGGATACCTTGTGGAAGTTGATCCCGGTTTTGTTGAAAGTGTTACACTTCCCGAGTTTGTTTCAGTGGCAGGCAGGGTTTCGGCTGGCTGTTCCGTTTCCGGTAACGGCTGGGAGGTTGATCTGAATTCTTTGAGGAAACAGTGGTCAGACAAGCTTGCCTCAGTTATCTGGAGAGAGGAGGGTGTGTAATGCCTTGTGCTGCTGTAATCAGGTTTCCAGGATCAAACTGCGAGTTCGAGACGGCGAGGGTACTCATGAGTTCCGGAATAGATTCCAGAATTTACAACTGGAATGAAATACAAAGGCTTTCAGACAACAAAGCTGATGCCTATGTGCTTCCCGGCGGATTTTCTTTCCAGGATCGAATCAGGGCGGGAGTTGTAGCTTCCAGAGAAAACATCATGGATCTTGTTTTTGAAGAGGCCATGAATGGAAAACCTGTTCTTGGTATATGCAACGGTGCTCAGGTACTGATAGAAAGCGGTCTGGTACCCGGTTGGAAACCCGGTTCCATCCAGGGAGCTCTTGCAGGGAATCTGGTTCCTGGTAGAAGCGGCTACCTTTCACGGTGGGTTTATCTGAAACCGGGAAAAGAGGCTGTGTCTAAATGCCCCTGGCTTTCAGCTCTTAATGGAGATGTTTTTCCTCTGCCAATTGCCCACGCAGAGGGAAGGTTTGTTTTTAGGGATGAGGATATGGACAAAGTAAAGAGTCATATTGGATTAACCTACTGCACTTCAGATGGTTCGGTTCCCGATGGCTGGCCGGACAACCCCAACGGGTCTGTTTTGAATATAGCTGCTCTTATGAATGCAGAGGGTAATGTTCTTGCAATGATGCCCCATCCTGAACGAAGCTACCATCTGTGGCAGGTTCCACCCTACATGGAAGGCTCATGGGGACACAGAAGAAGGAATTCATCTCTGAAAGACATAGAGGAACACCCGGGGCCGGGGGCAATTATTTTCCAGGGGCTGGCAAAGCATCTGGGGGTGAATCAATGAAAAAAGTACAGATTGCGGTAAGGCTGGTTACACCAGATCCTGCTGCTGTTACGGCTCTTAGCACAGTGAAAGCCATGCGGCTTCAAATGCCCCCGCTTGCGATTCATCGATATGAGCTCTGGGAGTTTGAAACAGCAGAGGGTAGAGAGAAAACTATTTCTGAGGTTGTAGGTCATTTCACCGATATCGTTAATCCCAACAAGCAGACATGGGCTTTTGTGGAGGAAGGCAGTGTTCTGGCAGCAGAGAATACTGAGCTTGTGTGGGTTGGAATAGTTATTCGGGATTACGAAGACAGTGTAAGCGCTAACTGGACCGACCTGCTTAAACGAAGAGGTTTTCCTGTTGAGTCTGTCAGGTGGGGTGTACTGTGGAGGCTGGGGTATCTGAAGAACACAGATGAGGCTCTTGCCAGAAAAATGGCTCTGGATCTTGCGGTCAGCCACACAAGAACAGGTGGATTGTTCAGCAATCCCGTATCTCAGGAGGTTTCTTTCTGGACCTGAGAGATCGCAGTGTTTCAGGTGCGTTGAGTGAAGTTGATCGACCGCAACAGTACATAGGCCTAGAGTACAATGCGTACGCGGGAACACAAGGTTCCAGGGTTACGCTGGTTTATCCTGATACATACGAACTCGGGGCATCCAATTTCGGCCTGAAGGTGGTAAGGCATCTGCTGCTCGAGGCAGGTGATTTCTGTGTGCGACGGGGTTTTCACCCTGCTTCTGATATGCACAGAATTATGAAAGAAAGAGACCTGCCCTGGCTTGATCTTGAGGCTGGTGATCCCGTAAGAGAGAGTTCTGTTGTGGGGTTTGGTATTTCCACCGAGATTCTTTACACCAATGTTCTGTCACTGTTGGATCTGATGAAACTTGAACTTCGTTCCGAAAAAAGACAAAGTGATGACCCGATTATTTTAGCTGGCGGTGGCGGTCTGGCAAATCCGGTTCCTCTTATGCCTTTTATTGATGTGTTTTTTCTCGGAGAGGGTGAAGCAGGGCTTCTGCCTCTAATGAGAATACTGTGTTCCGATCTGAGTCGTGAACAGAAGTTGCAGAAGGCGGCGGAACTTCCATCAGTGCTTGTTCCCAGGTATTACAGCGGGGGAACGATTCGTTGGGCTGTGGCAGACAAATTGAAAAAGGTGGATGCCCCTGTTGATCAGATTGTTCCAATGGCTAAGGTTGCACACGACAGGGCGGTTGTGGAAATATCACGGGGTTGTACAAGGGGATGCCGGTTCTGTCAGGTTTCACAGTTGTCGCGACCTGTAAGGGAAAGAACACCTGAAGAGGTTCTTGAACTTCTGCAGAGGTCTGTGGAAAGCACAGGGTGGGAGCAGGCAGGTGTGCTTACTCTTTCTTTCAGTGACTACTCACAGTTGAACACGCTGTTGAAGGGCTTTACTGCCATAGAGCAGAAAATGCATGTAAGAATATCTCAACCCTCTCTGAGACCAGACTCTTTGCCTGGTATTGGAAGCAGAAGGTTTTTCAAGGGCAGCATAACAATGGCACCTGAAGCAGGCAGTGAACGGATGAGAAGAGTGGTAAACAAACCTCTTTCCCGGGAAGAAATACTGCTGGCCGCCGAAACAGCGTCACAGATGGGGGCAAGCGGAATCAAGCTATACTTCATGATAGGTCTTCCAGGTGAAACAGACGAAGACATTGTGGCAATCGCAGAACTCGCCGATGAAGTGGCTGGTATAATGGGCAGGAAGAGAAAGGTAACAGCAGCTGTTTCACCTTTTGTACCCAAGCCCCACACGCCGTTTCAGTGGGCACATCAACCCGATCACAAAGAGTTGTGGAGAAGAATACAGCTTGTGCGAAGCAACACCAGGAAGGCAAAGGTCGCATGGAATGATCCCCGTGTTTCTGTTGTGGAGTATTTTCTAAGTACCGGAGGCAAAGAATCCCAGAGTATTCTGGAGCGAGCTTACCGGGCAGGGGCAATTTTCGATGGCTGGAGCGATTTGTTCAGGTGGGATATCTGGGAAAAGCTGCTGGATGAAGCCGGACACCGAGATTTTGTGGTTGGAGATGCTCTGCCATGGAGCTTTGTTAACACCGGAATAAACCGGAAGTGGTTGATCCGCGAGTACGAAAGAGCTTCTGAGGAAGAGGTTCTTCCCGACTGCAGAGAGGCAGGTTGCAGTTTCTGCGGTGGGTGTAATGGGAAGGTGCTTCCGTTTCCAGAGCCAGTTTTTGTATCTCCAGCGGTACAGCGCCACGAGGAACGCCCTGCTGTAGAGAGGGTACGCCTCCGGTTCTCGAAAACAGGTCTTTCCCGGTTTACATCCCATCTGGACATGGTAAGAATGTGGACAAGAGCTTTAAGAAGAAGTGGTCTCCCGGTGTATTACAGCCCTGGATACGCCAGGCGAATGAAGCTGGTCTTTTCTCAGCCTATTCCTCTGGGAATGGGCAGTGAATGCGAGTACCTTGACTTTCAGCTGGTGGAACCTGTTGACATTAGCATTGTGATATCGTCTCTGCAGTTGGTGCTTCCTGCAGGTTTCAGTATAACTGCTGCAAGGAAAATAACAGGGAAGTACAGGTCTCCTGACGCTCTGGTTACCGCAGCAGAGTATATTATACACGGGGTTGACAGAATTGATAAGCTGGTAAGCTATCTGGGTGAAAATGAACTTGTTTCATCTATCTCAGTTTTAGATAATGACAGAGTGTGTATGGTCTCTGACCCGCACAGCAGAAATTCAAGACCCGACAGGGTGTTAAGCAGTGCCGGTGTGGGGTATGAGTTCATAGTGAGAAGTAACATTTATGTTACAGATCAGACTGGGCAGTTTGTACCGGTTCTGGCTGTAAACGAAAGAGAGAGTATTAAATGAAGGTTGATTTCATAGTCAACCAGCATCCAGAAGTAACAAGAATAGCTGTTATGGAGGATGGTCGACTGATGGAGCTCATCGTCGAAATGGCAGACGACAGGCACATTGTGGGAAACATCTATCTGGGCAGGATCAATGCGGTACTGCCGGGAATGCAGGCTGCTTTTGTAGATATAGGGCTGGAAAGAAGTGCATTCCTTCATGTATCCGATGTGAGGGAAATGCTGGCTGACGAAAAGAGTTTCGCCAGAGCCCTTATAGAAGGAAAGCCTCCCAGAGCTGATGAAACTCGCAGACCAATCGAGAAGGTGCTGGAAAAAGGGAAGAGGATTCTGGTTCAGGTTACCAAAGAGCCCATTGGAACAAAGGGAGCCAGGGTAAGCACAAGAATCAGTATTGCTGGCCGCTATGTGGTAAGCATGCCAGGTGACTCTGTTGCAGGAGTATCCAGGAAAATTACCGATCGGCAGGAGAGAAGCAGGCTTAGAAAAATAGTTCAGCAGGTTAGAACAGAGGGTTTTGGAATAATTGCAAGAACCGCCGGTGTAGAGAAGGACGAAGACAGTTTCAGAACCGATGTCGAGAGAATAGTTAACAAGTGGAAGGAAATAGGTACTCTAACTGTTAAATCTAAAGCACCAGCCCTTCTTCACCAGGAGCACGATCTGATTACCATGACTGTTCGAGACCTTGTTTCTCCCGATGTAAATTCAATAGTTAGTGACTCGCGGGTTGTTGCCAGGCAGATCAAGAAGTACCTGAAAACATTCGATCCTGATGTTGCTGGCAAGGTGAAATACTACAGAGGTAAAACTCCGATTTTCGATCAGTACGGCATAGAGAAGGAAATTTCCGGCCTTGTGCGCAGGGAAGTTCTTCTGAAGAGCGGCGGTTCCATAGTTATCGATCACACCGAGGCTCTGGTGGCTATTGACGTAAATACCAAGAGGTATGTGGGGCGGCGCAGGCAGGAAGACACCATTCTAAAAACCAACATGGAGGCTGCACGGGAAGTAGCCAGGCAACTGCGTTTGAGAGATCTGGGCGGAATAATTGTAATAGACTTCATCGACATGGATAACCTGTCTCACCGCGACAAGGTTGTGAACTGCCTCAGAGCCGAACTGGGAAGAGACAGATCACCAACTAAAACATGTCAGGTAAGCCCCATGGGGCTTGTCGAAATGACCAGAAAAAGGGTTCGGCCCAGCCTTGTTCAATCAATGTCTGTTGCGTGCGAGTACTGCGCTGGAACTGGCAGAATACAAACACCGGTAAGCGTTCTTACCGGAATAGAGCGTTTTCTTGAGAGGGCCGCCAACGGGAAGAAGCATGTTAACCTTGTTGTTACCATTAACCCCATAGTCGCAAAGTATCTCATGGAAGATGATGGAAGGCGTTTGGAGTATCTTACCGCCAGAAGTGACAGGCTCTCGGTTCACATACATGAAGATGACAGAATGCTCCAGGCCGAGTTCAAAGTGTTTTCTCTTGATTCTCACGAAGAGATTACAGAACTGTATCTGCCAGGTTCAAGAGCTTGACCGCGAAGGGCTGAAATAGTATAAGTTTGCGCAGTTCTGACAAGTTACTGGGCTGCGCTATAACAGTGTATATTAATATAAATGGAGGTTGAATTTGTACGCTATCATAAAAACAGGTGGAACTCAATTCAGGGTAGAGCAGGGCATGAAGCTTCTGGTTCCCCATCTAGCAGGCGAAGAGGGGGCTTCTCATGTATTTGAAGATGTTCTTCTTGTGGCCAAAGACGATAAAGTTGTTGTAGGCCATCCATTTATTGATGGCATTCAGGTGTCAGCCAAAATTATCGAGCAGTCAAAAGGTGCCAAGGTGGTGATCTTCAAACGCAAGAAACGCAAAGGTTACCAGCGGAAAACAGGTCACAGACAGCTTCAGACATGGGTACAGATCGAGAAAATTGCAAAGGTTTAGGCCATGCCGCTTGTACTGTCGGGCAGGAAATACGCAAGGGTCGTAAAGGCATCTCTGCGCCAGCGTGCTGGTGAGCTTCAGGGGCAGCTTCCCGGTCTTACGGTTATCATTGTTGGCGAGAATCCGGCAAGCAAGGTCTATGTGGCTGCTAAAGAGAAAGCCTGTGCGAAGGTGGGTTTCAACAGCAGTGTAATTAGCCTTCCCGTCGGGGTTACGCAGACTGAGATTCTTTCCCTTATAGACGAATTGAATGTTGATGACTCAGTTCACGGTATTCTTGTTCAGCTTCCCCTTCCAGAGCATATTTCACCCGATCTTGTTGCAGCAGCAGTTTTGCCCGAAAAAGATGTTGACGGTTTTCATCCTGTTAATGTTGGTAGACTATGGAGGGGCGAACAGGGTCTTATCCCCTGTACTCCGTCAGGTATTGTGGGCCTGCTACACCATCACGACATTCCGTTATCCGGGAAAAACGCCCTGATAGTAGGAAGATCCAACATTGTTGGAAAGCCTATGGCAGCTCTTCTGTTAAGGGAAAATTGCACCGTAACAATTGCTCACAGCCGAACGGTTAATTTGAAGCAGCAGTGTGCCGAAGCAGATATTCTCGTGGTCGCAGTGGGTCGTGCGGAAATGATAAAGAAAGACTGGGTGAAGCCCGGCGCCGTTGTTGTAGATGTTGGTATGAACAGAAGAAGCGACGGTAAACTTGTGGGAGATGTCGATTACGAAGATGTTTCGCCGGTTTGTTCTGCTATTACTCCTGTTCCCGGTGGTGTGGGACCTCTGACAATAGCATTTCTTCTTGAGAACACACTAAAGGCTAGAAATTCACTGCTGGCAGATTGACAAGATTCTGTTTATGTTAGAACCGGAGCAATCAAGTGGTTATTGCTCTGGTTTTTTATTTTATTATTGTGTGGTTGACGAACCAGTCTTATTTATAGTATCTCTTTGCGGGTGATTAACTGTTAACAGGAGTAGTAACAATGGCTGTATTTTCTGTCCTGCTGCTGGCTTTCTTTTCCAGTGTGGATTATCCTGTTCTGGAGCTGTCTGATCAGCTGTCAATTGAAGACCTTGCCTCAATGGAATTTTCCGAGAGGCAGTTGGTTCTTGGTGAATTGAACACGCATTACGAGCAGTTGGAGTTCGGGTCTGGTCCTCTTCTAAGTAGTTCCTTCTCTGTTCCTGAAGGTAGCCTGGTTCTTTTTGATGTCTACAGGCCTCTTACCCCTATAGATCTGGCAATTCTTGATCAGGCAGGTTTCTGGCCGTCTGGTTTTGCCCCGTCTTCTTCTGCTTTTGTTGCTGTGGCAGGTGCGAAAACCGACTTAAATCTTCTCAGGGGTTCAGGTTTTATCAAATCCGTTTCAGAGTGGTCATGGGATGATGCCGTTGTTCCTTCCGATCGGGGCTGGACTGGAGACTGGCTTGTTTCAATGGCTCAGGGTTTTGTTCCGGCAGGCGGCACTGCCGTTTCCGGTCAGTGGTGGCTGGTTTCAGGCCCGGTAGAGCATGGTGTTGTTGTGGCCATCCCAAACAGAGCTGAAACTGCTGTTTGTCACGCAATTAATGCACAGGCAGACGACAGCAGGGATATTACAGGGTTGCCGAATCTTTGGAACTACTACACAGGCCTCGGAGTTCGTATAGGCGTTTTTGATACAGGCGTATGGTCAGAGCATCCTGATCTTACAGGTTCTGTTGTGTCTGGTCCACCGGATCAATCAGGGCATGGAACCGCCGTTTGCGGAGTTATTGCCTCAAGGGGAAATATTGATCTGCAGTGTGAATACAATGGAAGCGGCGGGGCTCCCGATGTACAACTTTACGTAATCAAACGACCGGAGTCTATGACTGCAACAGAGTTTGCCGCCTTCTACACAGAGTTCTACGCCAACGACTGTTTCACAGTGAATAATTCATGGGGTTTTGACGGGTCAACTTCTTACGATGGGTTTTGCCAGGTTGTAGATACCTATGCAAGGAATGGTGGACTGGCTGTTTTCAGTTCAGGAAACAACCCTTCTCCCGGTGCGATCCCCTCACCGGCAATATCAAGAAATGCAATAACTGCAGGGGCTGTTACCTTTCTTCCAGACAGCAGCGGTAATGTGATGGTAGCCTCGTATAGTGGAAGGGGTCCTACGGCAGATGGCCGGATGAAACCGGAGATACTGGCACCTGGTGGCGATTTCCTTGGTGCAACAATGCAGAACGGTGTGGCTACAACAAATGCCATGTACAGTGGGCAGTGGCTTGACGACCCGGAAAACAGGTGGCCGGGTGAACCTTCCTACACTAGGTATACAGGCACCAGTATGTCTGCTGCTTTTGTCTCTGCGGCTTTTGCCATATGCGAAGAAAAGTACGGAGATCTCTTTAACCCGGAGGATGCCATGGCTCTCATGGCAGCCTGCGCAATTCCCCTGAAAAGCAACACAGGTTCTTCTCTGTCCGGATACGCAACTGTATCCAGTGGATACGGGCTTCTTGATGGATATCATCTTCCCGGTACATACTTTTCAGAGGAAGTTGATCGTCTTATGTGGATAAACTCCAGCATCACAGAGGGAACCGGGAGCAAACAGTGGACAATGTATGTTCCGGCGTACTCAAGCTGGATATCCCTCGGTCTTGGTTACTCCGATGTTCCATCAGTTTCCCCCGATCTGCAGGTTGATCTCGATGTAACTCTGGTTTCACCAAGCAGCGTAGAGTACAGGTACCAGTTGCCTTCAGGAGCAACCTCTCCCAGCCCGATGGAAAGGATTGTGGTTGAAAACCCGGAGCCTGGTGCATGGAGTGTGCGGGTTGAGGCAATGTCCTGGGCAGACCCTGGAAACCCGTCTGAACGGCAGCAGTTTGCCGTTGCTGCCTACCGTTTTGCCCGCGATCCGGAGTTGACGGTTTCTTTCCCGGCCGATACAACCATATACGCGCCTCCAGGAAGCGAACTCACCATTCCTGTTACCATCACCAATACAGGTGGGTATGTAGCGGTGGGAGCGTGGGCCCGTCTTCACCCGCCCTCTGTTTTTTCCGGCGATGTTGATGTTCCCGCTTTTATGGGTAACCTTGTTTACAAGAACTCAATAGCATCAGCCGAGTTTACCATTCAGTGTCCGAACCAGCCTGGCACACATATTGTTGATGTTGTTGCTGGCGCCGGAAACCTGGGGCTTGATAATGCTTCCAGTCAGTTCACAGTTGTTCTGGCTTACCCGGATCTTACGGTTTCCATAGCATCACCTGATGTGCAGCCACCTTTTGAAGCAGGGCAGACTGTTGGCTTCAGCGCTGTTGTAAGCAACGACGGAGACGGTCCATCGCCTGCATCCCAGTTAGCCTACTACATTACCGATAATCCGGATTCACTTTCCCAGAGTGTTGTGATGTTTGAAGTGCCTCCTCTTGAAAGTGGAGAAACAGTTTCTTTCAAAGGCAGTTACACTTTCACATATTTTGATATAGGAAACAGGTATCTGGTTTCTGTGGTTGATCCCAACTCCGTTGTAACAGAGAACGATGAAACGAACAACACCTCTGTCTACGGTTCATTTCTCGTGACTGGTGAATACGCGCCTCCGATTAATCTTGTGGCAGTAAGCGGTAACAACGGGTTTATACCTTTGAGTTGGGAACCACCCCATGCTGCCGTAGACGGCCACGGCCTTACATCGTACAGGCTGTACAGGTCTGTAAGTCCTCTGGGGCCTGAGCCGGATCCTGTAGTTGAGCTTGGTACAGATACTCTGGCCTGGACTGATTCGCTGGTTGTAAACGGAATTGGATACTACTACTGGGTAACTTGCGTGTACTCAGATCCTGATGGAGAAAGCCCCTTCAGCAACATGGCCTCGGCAACAGCGCAGGGACCTTCCGGTTCTCTGGGGGGGACGGTGACAGATGTGTACACAGGGCACAATCTTGAGGATGTTGTTGTTTCCATTCTTGGTCTTGGTGTTACAGCCGAAACAGACAACAATGGTTATTATTACTTTGAGGATGTTCCGGTAGGTGCTATTCCTGTAACTGTTGACCAGGATCCCTATGTGTTGTTTTCTGATACAGTGACAGTGGAAGAGAACCAGCACACCGAATTCAATATAGGGCTTATCAGAAGATTTCCTCCACGGATGACAGTTATACCTACGCCATTCACTCCCAACGGAGATGGAGTTAACGATATGGCCTCTTTTGTGTGGCCTGCAGCACAGGGTGCTGTAATAAGGCTTGTTCTTATGAATATTGAAGGTGTACCTATATTAGTGATAACAAGCGCGGAACCTGTCTGGAACGGATGTGACGGCAGCGGGCGTCCTGTTCCTTCAGGTGTTTATATTTTCCATGCTTCGGCTCCTGTAGGGGAGGTGACTGGAACAGTATGCGTAGCAAGATAATTACAATAGCACTGGTTCTTGTTGTGTCTTCAACAGCGGTTTCCGATGTTCTTTACCCGGGGGCCAGAGCAATGGGAATGGCGGGTGCTTTTATTGCTCTTGCCGATGATGCCTGGGCTCAGTGGTGGAATCCTGCAGGGCTTCTCAGATCCGGCAGAATACTGGTCGGATCAGAGTACGCCAGTTTTTACCCCAACATGGACCTTAATTCCATTGACTACGGAGCTGTTGGGTACGTTCAACCAGTTACCAGATTTACGGCCTTTGGGCTCGGGGTCGATTATATGAATGCGTCAGATCAGTGTACCCAGGGGGAGGGGCTTCTGGCTTTGGCATTTAGGCCTGGTATTTTCCCCATCTCTTTCGGGTTTAACGGCCGTTATATGTTCAGGCAGTACGCAGACAACGAGTTTACCGCTTATGATCCTCTGTTTGCCGATGCGGGTCTGCGGGCGAAGGCTGTTTCTGCCGATTTTGGATTCCAGGCGGAATTGGGCAGGCGGGTTACCCTTGCCGGGGTTGCAAGGAATCTAATTGCTCCAGATATAGGCCTGGGCGATCGGGATGTTTTTCCTGTGGAAGTTTCCCTTGGTGCAGCTTTCTACCCCAGGTTCATTACCCCTGTGATTCAGGTGGACTGGTCTTTGGATGATATAGACGGGCAGCGGGATATTGATCTGGCAGTTGGGCTGGAGAAGTGGCTTGGAACTTCATCCACATGGGGGCTTCGGGCAGGTTACAGGGCAAGAACATATGGAAGAGCTTCTGAACTTTCTGCTGGTCTGTCTGCCAGATATGAAGGTTCAATTCCTGTCTCTTTTGATTATGCTTTTTCTCTTCCAATGAATGATCTTCAGTCAACATGGGGCAGACACAGGGCAGGTCTTACGTTCAGATTCGGCGGTTCCCCATGGTACGAGAATGAACCCAGGGCTCCTCTTCCTCCTCTGGTAGACAGGAGAACGTGGGATACAGGAACCGATATGTTTGAAGTGAGCCTGTGGGCAAACAGGGACGTGCAGAATGATTCTCTAACCATGGCTCAGTACGATCAGATACCTCTGAACAGCACCCTGAAACTCGATGAAAAGCAGGTGTTGTACGCTTATTTCCCGTCGAGAGCAACATTCACCGAGGAAGATATAAGGGATCTTTCCGTTGGCTTCAGGGTACCCAGGTATTGGCTTGAACAGAACAATCTGGAGCTGAGGCTTTTAAGGCTTTTCAGAGTAGAAAGCGACAATAGCCTTGTAAGGATGCCTGCCGCGCTCACAGACGAAGATGAAGGGTACTACTATTTTGAAGCTTCTGTGGATCGCATTGGTGACTTCCTGATCTCTGCCAGGCATGCTGAGCTGGTAATGGTTGAGCCCGAAACTGTGTACGGTGCTGTAGACAGTGTTGATATCATAGAGGCAAGTCTCAGTTTCAGGGTAGACAAAGTGTGGATGGACAGAAACAGAATTGATCCTGCAACTCTTGGCCTCACCAGAGTAAGAGGAGGTGTTCCTCTGGATGTAAACTGCAGGCAGATCGATGAGGATCTGAACTATCTTTACTATGAGACAGATCCAATCAATCTGTTCCAGTTTATGATTGTAGCTCGCGAGCGGGAAGGTCTTTCCATGTCAACTATCTACTTCGATAACGCAGTGGCGGAAATAAGAGAAGACCAGTACGCTGATCTTGACAGAGTTGTTCAGACACTTAAGAACAACCCAGGTGTGTTTGTTTCGGTGGAGGGTCATGCAGACAGTGATGGAACATTTGGTTTCAACGACGGGCTTTCAACTGAGCGGGCTTTGAATGTGGCTGCGTACCTTGAATCCCAGCTCAGCGATTACAACATAGAAATAGAGCCTATCTGGTTTGGAGAAAGAAGGCCTGCGGCTGCCAATGACGATGAAGCGGGAAGAGCTCTGAACAGACGGGTGGAAATCGTAATACTACGAAGGTAGAATGGTTTTCAGAGGGAGTAAGTAAATGAGTGCCACATCAATCGTTCTTCTGATTGGGGTTTGCAGTCTCTGGGTTTTCGTAGGGGTTCTTCTTGCGCTTTTTGGTAGAATCAAAAAGGTTCTGGAAGGCATGGATGGTACTCTTGGCGAGATCAGAAGTGATCTGTCCAGGCTTACTCCGGTGGTTTCCGATACTCTGCAGGAGGTAGAGAAAACTGGGCATGAGGTAGGTCAGACTGCCTCTGAAATAAGGGTTCTCACAAGAAGAATCAATTCAGGTGCTGCCGGGTCGGTGGTTAGCGGAGCTGTGAATTATCTGCCGATGTTTGTGGCTGCACTGAAAGTTGCCAGACCTTTGTTTGACAGAGTAAGAAGCAGAAAACAATGAGGAGCTGCTTGCTGTTCTGTTCACTGACTTTAATGATGCTGTTTTGTGTCTCCTGCAAACATGAATCAGTTGGTCCAGTCAACGGCGTGCTGGTTGTGTACAGTGATTCTCTCGCTGATTTCATTGATGGGGGGGGGCTTCAAGAGCTTCACTTGATTGTGGAAACCGTGGATCCTGAAGAGGTATTCAGTTTCTCGTTTGCCAGATTGTCTGAGTTTCAGGGAACTCTGAAAACGAGAAGGACGATACTTTTTCTTGTTGCCCCTTCGGATAAAGATTTGCTGCCAACCGCACTTCAACCAGGGAACAGCAGTGTTTACAGTGGACGGAATGTGTGGTCTCTCGATCAGCTTGTTTTCGGAGCGATTGTTAATCCTGCGTTACCCGAGCTTCCTGCAGGGCTGGTTGATACACTGGAAAACGCATACAATTTTCAGATGAACAACTATATTTTCGAAAGCTTTGTGAGCACCAGCATGACTTCACCCGAAAGAATGGACAGTCTGAAGTCCCTTGGTTTTTCACTTGATGTGCCAAAGTCGTATTTCGTTCGTATCTGGTCTCCTGACGACGGCTTTATTCAGTATCAGAGACAACCTGGTGAAGAGTGTCTTCTTCTGTTCAGCATAAGGATACTTGCTACAGACGAGGAACTCACCGATACAAACGCTATTCTGGCTCGGGAAGCCATGGCAAGAATATTTTTCAGTGATGCTTCTGCAGATTCAGTTGACAGAGCCAGAATAACTGCAGTTCCCATACTGATAAACGGATTGTCGGGGTGGGAACTCACAGGTGTCTGGCGTAACCCGGAATACCTGAACGCAGGTTCTTTTACAACCAGGGTTCTTGACTTGGGCGGCGTATGGTATATTCTTGATATGGAGGTTTATAATCCTGGCCACAGGAAGGAACCATACTTGCGCGAAGGCTGGGTTATCATGGATACATTTTGTAAGGAGTAGGAAGTGCCGCACAAAGAGAACGATATACAGGATCTGTATCAGAAGTGGCTTGCCAGCCCAGCGCCGGCACTTTGTGTAAGACTGGCCGGGGAGCTTCGGCGTTCAGGCAGAAACGCTGAGGCACTGGAGGTTGCTAGGAAAGGTTTGAGTAGCTGGCCGGAAAACATTTCAGTTAATGTTGTTTTCGGAAGATGTGCTCTTGAAGAAAAATTGAATGACGAGGCTCTGGAAGTTTTTGAGAAGGTTATTTCAATCGACCCTCTCAATCTTATTGCAATAAGAAGTCTTGCGGAAATTCACTATGAAAAGGGAAACTGGAATCGTTCAATTGAGCTCTTTGAAGAGTACCTCTTTGAATATCCTGGTGATCCGGAAATAGAAGATCTGCTGAAAAAATCCCGCGATAAGAAGAAAGAAGCGGAGAGAGACGCAAGTGTTACAGGGCAGGACGTTTCTTACCCGGACACAGGTCGAATGGCTTCAATACTTGCAGCGCAGAAGAAAACAGATGAAACCAGTGATGCAGGCAAAACAGAGGTTTCCTCTGCCGGTGCCGACAAACCAGCAGAGCCGCGGAACAGAGCTCCAAGAAGTTTGTTCAATCTGTTCTCTGCTGAAGAGTGCGAGGAGCTTGGGCTGTCAGCCTACGACAAATGAGCGACATCGCTGTATTCAACGGACCAAATCTGGCTTTACTGGGAATTCGCGAACCTGCAATTTATGGAAATACTTCCTCTGTAGAGCTCGAGGAAAAGCTTTCTGAATGGGGCGAGCAGGCAGGTTTCGGTGTGGTGTTCAGGCAGTATGATTCAGAAGGTCAGCTTGTAGCTGCCGTAAATGAGGCTTCGTTGAATTGTGAGGCACTGATTATTAACCCGGGAGGTTTTGCTCACACATCGGTGGCGTTGCTTGATGCAATGCGCGCTTTCAAGGGTCCAGTGGTGGAAGTTCATATATCTCAGATACACAAAAGGGAACCATACAGACACAGAATGTTAACAGCCGGAGGGGCCGGAGCGGTTGTTTCAGGAGCAGGTATTTACGGGTATTATTCGGCAATCGATATAGTACGGGAACTGTTGCGGAGGTAAGCAATAAATGGCTACATCAAATGACTTCAGAAGAGGAATGGTCCTGAATATAGATGGCAGGTATTTCCAGATTACAGAGTTTCAGCATGTGAACCCGGGGAAGGGTGCTGCATTTGTCCGATCGAAGATGAAAGATGTGGTTCAGGGCAAGGTTATAGAGAAAACATGGCGTGCCGGTGAGAAAGTTACGGAAGTGCGGCTTGAAAGGCGTTCCTACCAGCTTCTGTACCACACAGAAGATTCCTACACAGTTATGGATCCTGATTCTTACGAACAGATAGATCTTTCAGGAGAGCTGGTTGGCAGTGCCTCTGATTTTCTTACAGATAACTGTCAGATCGATGTGCTTTCCGTTGAGGATCGGCCCATAATGGTAGAGGCACCTAATTTTGTTGAACTCCTGATCACGAAATCTGATCCCGGGCTTAAAGGAGATACTGCCACAGGGGGAACAAAACCGGCCACACTGGAAACAGGCGTGGTGGTACAGGTTCCGCTGTTCGTCAAAGAAGGCGAAAAAATCAGGGTAGACACAAGAACCGGACAATATATGGAGCGTGTTAAGTAACCTGTTACTGTAAAACGGTTACATAGTGTAGTACAATACTTGTATGTATTCGTCCTGCCAGGCTCTGGCTCTGCGTATCTGTCCTCTGGGAAACTGAAGGAATATGGCCAGGGCCACCTTTCTACCGCTTTGAGCAGTCAGAATGCCTGCGATTGTGCAGGTATCACTGAGCGATCCGGTTTTTCCCCTGAAAGCTCCAGCTGGCAACTCTCCCATTCTTTCTGAAAGCGTGCCATCTGTTCCATTCACGGGGAATGAGGCAAGAAACTCCGGGCCGAATTCAAGGGAGCTGGCTCCGGCTCTGAACACAGCAACAAGCTGTTCCGGTGTGATCAGATCCAGTCTGGACAGCCCGGACCCATCGGCAAGTTGCCAACCCTGTGCGCCTGGAACAAGGCTGTTAAGAAGAGCCCCGGAGATATCGCAGCCAGCTCTGGTTGAACCCGGTTCTCCTGTTACGTTGTTTGCTACAGTTCTAAGTATTTGCTCTGCGACCATATTTCTGCTCCATTTGTTCATGGAGCCAAGAATAATCCACAGTGGATCCGAGTACATCACTGAAGTTGTGTAAAGTACCGTATCAGCTTCCAAAACACCAAGATAAGTACAGTTTACACCCCAGTTATCAAGCTCCTCCTGCAGCACTCTGACCAGCTCTCCAGGTGCTCCTGCAAAAGGCTTGTACAAAACCTTTATGTCATTATTCTGAATGGTTCCGGAAATTGTCATTTCAGGTTCTCCTGTTTCCCAGTTTCCACCTGTAACAACCAGGGATGTCCGGGAATTTGCGGTAGTAACCTGTTCAGATAAACGCAGATCAGGCAAGGGGGGATAAGTGAATGTACGAACCATTCCGTTTATCGATGAAACTACGATCTCAAGAATGTTGTCGCCGATGCACAGGGGTTCTACAGGTGGGCAGTAGGTTCTGTTCCAGTCGGCAGTATCCCAGCCCGGGAGGTGAGATTCGCCTGTAAGCGCCGAAGGATCAAGATACAGGTTCCAGCTGGTTCCCGGAGGTAATGCAGCTGCAGTTTCCATTGCAGCTCTGGTTACGTCTTCAATGGACAACAGGGGAGCTCCGGACCCAACAAGGAAAATCCTGTTCTGAAGAGTATCAACCTGTATTGCTGTGTGGTACACGTGTGATGGGCCGAGGGTACTTAGTGATGTCAGAGTTGTAATAGCCTTCACCGTGCTTGCTGGTCGGAAGGGTGTCTGGGCATTGGTGTTGATCAACACGCTTCCCGAGACCATGTCTACTGCGGAGATTCCGCAGCTCCAGGATGACGGCACAGCCGGCAGCGATTGAAGCGACAGAACAACCGGAAGAAACAGTTGAATAAACATTTCACCTCCTGTTGACATTTCGAATTGAAAGGGTAACAATAATGCTATCGGTTGTGCTTGTAAAACTGAATTACAAAACAGAAGATGGAGTGTTTAGATGAAGACCTTTTTACTTATTTCCATGTTTGCTGTTGCCGTACTTTCAGCGTGTGGCAGCGGTGCAGGAAGTGTTCCTGACGGTGCTGTTATAGCAGTAGGTGACAGGGCGATTTTTCCGGAGGACATAGCAGAATCGTTCGAAAGGTATCGTGGTGATACCACGTCTGTGGATATCTTCAAGGAAAATGTCATTGCGCGGGAGCTGTTTATATGTCACGCTATCGATCTCGGTCTTGATGAAGACAGAGAAGTTGTAAGACTTACACACGAGAGGTCGAGGGAACTGCTGCAGGGGCAGTACATTTCGTTTGCTCTTGATCAAGTGCAACTTGACAGCGAAGCTGTAAGGGAATTCTGGGGAACAATGGGCACAGGAATTAGTTACACGTCCTTTTACCATAAAGACAGCCTGGTTGCTGACAGTGTTCGCACATTGGTGTTGAACGGGGAAGACCTTTCAAGAATTGCTGCAGAGATAAGCATGGACCAGATGGCCAGTCAGTTACGAGGAATAAATACTTATGAAGACGTAAATTATTCCAACGCAATTGATTACCCGTATTTGGCAACGGCCGAGCCTGGCGATGTTATCGGACCGTTTCCGGCAGTCACAGGATGGCGTCTGCTGCACATAGATTCAATATGGACTTACGAACCAGAGCCTTTCGATAGTGACTCACAGAGAATTGGTACCACGCTTCTTGCCCGTTCACGGGAGGCAAGGAAAAAGTTTCTTGAGGACAGCCTGAAAACGGCTTACCATGTACAGGTTAACACAGCTGCTCTTAACATCATGCAGGAAAGGGCAGATTCGCTTGGGCGTTCATTTGAGGCTTTTCTGCCGGAAGAAGAAGAATTGGAAGTTGTATCGTGGGATGGTGGTTCTAGAAATCTGTTTTCAGTCTCAGAGAATATTCTGGGATTGCCTGGGTATTATCCAAAAAATACAAATAATATACGATGGTTGCATGATTATGCAACAAGGCTTGCACTCTTCGATATAGAAATGCAGGAGGCAATTGCCCTGGGGTTGGATACTGTACCTGATGTAGCCAGTCAGTTGAATTCGAAGCACTGGGAAAATCTGCTGGATAAATACTATGAAGTTGTGATTTCACCAGAGATTCACCCGGATTCAACGGCTATGAACGAGATTTACCTGGAAATCCGCGATGATCATCTGATTCCCGAGAGCCGGATTTTCAATATACTCTTACTGAAAAACGAAGAGAAGATACAGGCCGCTCGGAATATGATGTCTTCAGGCGAAGATGTTCTTGCTGCAATGGATCAGTTTGAAACATTCCCTCCTGTTCTTGCTGAAGGGGAAGAAACACTTTCAGTTCCACTCACCAGAAATATGATTCCGGAGGGTGATAGAGAGACTCTTTGGGCTCTTGTTCCCGGGGAGGAAGCGGTGGTGTCATTGGCAGACACAACAGCGCTGTGGCTCCGTCTTGAAACGGTACAGGATGAGCACATAGCGACTTTCGATGATATCAGAGGTCTTGTGGCATCAGAGGCTCGTCAGAGGGCGGAAACCGCAGTAATACAGGCCCTTGTTGATAGTTTGTCTGAAGAGTATCATTTGTATGTGGATCAGGAGTATTTTGAAGGATATTATGTTCCTGTCGAAGCAGATTCCACCTCAGAGGCCGAGAGCTCAATGGAGGTCATTTGATGCGCTGCAGAAACTGTGGTCACGATAACGGGCGGAACACCGGGAGATGCGCGAACTGCGGATTTAGCCTGGGACCTCAGACTGACCCGATGAAAGAGCAGAGAGCTGCTTTGCAGAAGCCTCTGGATGATTTGAAATCAAGAAATGAGAAGCCACCAGATCTTTCGCCAACAAGAACAGGGAGGGGCGGGCTTATAGGGCTAATGGTGTTTCTAATCGGTGCTGCTGGCGCGATATTCATCTTAAGCAGCTTTGAGCGAGCTGAGTATGAGCCGGAAGTAGAGATGACCGCTGAAGAAATGGTGGTTGAAATACCCATTGATTCTCTTCCAATTCTTCTGGGTACTGATATAGTTTACGTTTTCAACGCCCAGGGAACTTCGGCTGCCCCCAGAACAAATGTAGACCTTTCTCTTATTCCGGAAGGTACCGGTGTGTCTTTTCTTGGAAGAGGATCCATGTCTATTCAGCCTGTTGTTAACTACATGCTGCAGAAGATCAACAGTAACGATTTCAGGTCACTCGCTCCTGATTCGCTCTATGCCTGGACAGACTCTACGGAAACAAACTACATGGCAATAGCAATTCTTCCTGTTGTAAGTGATTCCGCTGAAGTGCAGCCTGTGGATCTGAAGATTCTTTTCACTGAAAACTGGTTCAGGGTGATGATAGATGAATTCAACAAGGATATCGTGGAACCGGCAACCGGGTACTGGTATGACGGGAGGGTATTCAACACCGGTATGAATCAGGCTGTCAGAACTATTTCCCGAAGGAACACCGAAGGAAGACCTGTTCATGTCACACTGATTTTCCCCTCAGAGTCCACATTTGGCGAGGCAATGGAAATAGCAGAAAGTGTGTCTGTGGCAATTGATTCACTTGGTTATGAAGGTTTTAACATCAAATGGGTCAATGTTACAAACTGACGGTGTTGTTGCCGGGAGGCTGCAGCTTGGTGCTGAAGATAAACCCGAAATTGTGCAGCGATTTGCCTCAACAATAAAGTTTCCTACTGTTTCGGCTCCAGAGGATTTTTCTCTGGAGCCTTTTCATATGATGCGTGAGTATTCAAAAACAGTCTGGCCACAGGTTTTTTCGTCTCTTGAGATGGAACTGCACGGTGGTGCATCAATTCTGTTGAGGTGGGAAGGCAGACAGAACCTTGAACCTGTAATGCTTACTGCCCATCAGGATGTTGTTCCTGCAGGTAGATTGGAAAAGTGGGCCCACGATCCTTTCGGTGGAGAGGTGTCTCACAACAGAATATGGGGAAGGGGTACAGTTGATTACAAGTGCGGTTACAGTGGAATGCTTGAAGCAGTTTCCCTTCTTTTAAGTCAGGGGTATAAACCCGAGCGTACCGTTTTCCTGGCTTTCGGTCACGATGAGGAGGTGGGTGGTCTTGCAGGCGCAAAAACAGTAACAGACAGTCTGATTGCCAGAGGAATTGTCTGCAGCAGCGTTCTGGACGAGGGCGGATATATCTACACTGATTCAGACGGCGGGTTTACTGCAGAGCTGGCTGTTGCAGAAAAAGGCTATGCCTCTTTCAAACTGACAGCGGTTGCGGTTCAGGGGCATTCTTCTGTTCCACCGAAGAGAACTGCAATCGGTGCACTTGCTGCGGCTCTGGTCGCTCTCAAGAACAGTTCTTTTCCAGGGGCACAGATTCCCGGTGGAATAAGCTCCACCAGATGGCTTGCTACCACAATAGCTCCCACAATGATATCTGGTGGATACAAAGAGAACATTCTCCCAGAATCAGCGGAAGCAACACTAAATACAAGACCATCTCCGGGCAGTTCTGTTTCAGAGGTTTTCGATCACATTGCAGAATTTGTGAAGCCGTTTGATATATCAGTTGAACTTCTTGACAATGCAAGTGTTTCTGAGCCTTCAGCAGTTTCCAGTGTAAACACAAGGGATATGACTGCACTCAGAGAAGCGATTCAGAAGGTTTTACCGAAGGCAACCCGGTTCAGAACTGGCGTTTTTCCAGCAGCGACTGATTCCAGAAGGTATTCGAAGGTTGCGCGAAACACCTACCGATTTATGCCGGTTCACCTTGGAAACAGAGGCATAGGGGTTCTTCATTCGGTAGATGAAAGTATATCTGTTTCAGATTACCTCAGATGTGTGGAGTTCTATGCCGAATACGTTGCAAGAGTATCCTCATAATGCAGAGAACATACAGAGGGCAGCAGTTGCAGGGCTGATCGTTAATGTGCTGCTTACAGTTTTTAAGGGAGTTGCCGGGGTTCACGCAGGAAGCCGGGCCCTTGTTGCCGATGCGGTTCACAGTCTTTCAGATCTTGCCACGGATGTAGCTGTTATTGTAGGCGCCAGGTTCTGGTGCAGACCTCCAGATGAAACTCATCCCATGGGGCACAAGGGAATTGAAACAGTTGTGAGCCTATTTATAGGTCTCATGCTCGTTGCTACCGGGGCAGGTATAGCAGTTGATTCTTTGAAAACTCTCAGCAGCCATTCCTCATCAGTCAAACCTGATTTGTTTGCTGTGGTAGTTGCAGCAGTCTCGTTGATATCCAAGGAAATGCTGTTCAGGTGGACGCTGAGGAAGGCTGAAAACACCGGTTCCGGAGCTCTTGCAGCAAATGCCTGGCACCACAGGTCAGACGGAATAAGTTCTATTCCAGTTCTTGTGGCGGTATCAGCTCCAATGATCAGTCGATCAATGTCTTTTCTGGACAGTGTAGGCGGTGCAGTTGTTTCAATATTTATTGTCAGGGCAGGCTGGAAAGTTCTTCAGCCTGTAATAGGTGAAGTTACAAACTCTGCCCCTCCTGCCAGGGTGGTAAACAAGATGATGAGCGCAGCCAGAGGCGTTAGTGGTGTTATCAGTATCCACAGATTCCGCGCAAGGATGCAGGGTGGCGGTATATATGTTGATCTTCATGTTCAGGTCAGCGGTGACAACACTGTTTATCAAGGATACTCCATAGGAAAAGAGATTGAGAAAACTATTATGAGTTCTGATTCATCTGTAAGGGATGTAATTGCACGGATAGAGCCGTTTTCTTCCTGTGGAGACGCTGATAACTGCGAAGAATGTGGACGGTAGCTGGTATTTACACCGGTTTGCGTTATGAATATGTTCTTGTCGAGGAAGGAGGTTGTGCCGTGTCATTCAAAGTTTGCAGCAGTGCATTTAGAGATGGTGGATATCTTCCAGGCTGGTACTCTTCTTCAGGTTTGAACGCTTCACCTCCTTTCGGCTGGGCGGAGGAGCCTGAGGGTACCGAAAGCCTGTCTATGATCTGTTCTTCCTCGCTGGGCAAGGTTTTGTGGGTTTTATGGAATGTTCCAAATACCAGGAAGACTGTGTACGGAAGGCTACCGGCGGAAAGCGAGCTTTCCAGCGGTATGTGTCAGGGTATCAACGATCTTCTGGGTACCGGGTGGACCGGGCCTGTAGAAAAACTTCCAGGGCTGTCCCTGACTTTTACTCTGTACGCTCTCGACAAAGTTCTGCACATTGAGGAAGCAAATGTAACCGCTGAGTTGCTAAAAGCCGCAATGGAAGGTCACATTCTGGGAACTTCAGCAATAAGCTGTGTTTATTCCTGACTTTTGTCAGAGCTGTCCATCATCGGAATGCGAAAGAAACAGTAGCAGTTGTTGTCTTCAGCTTCGCTACACACCCCCATCGGCAGTATCACTTTTTCACGGATGTTCCTGTTGAGTTCAGGAACTGCTGGCACAGAGCGTTGTTATATCTCTATTGAGACCTCCTTTGAAAATAGTCTATATTTCCTGCAGAGGGAAAGGAGACAGATTTGATCTATCTGGACAACGCATCTACTTCATGGCCCAAACCCCGTCAGGTTGTTGAAGCTGTGTCGAACTACATCAGTAACATAGGTGCTAGTCCGGCCAGAGGTAACTGTACAGCGGCAATGGATGCTCTGGGGATTGTTCTTGACTGCCGAGAATCTGTTGCCTCCTTCTTTGGAAGCAGCAATCCCATAAACACGGTGTTCACTCACAATGTTACCTGGGCTATTAATACCGTTCTTCACGGAATGCTCTATGCCGGAGATAAAGTGGTGTGTTCTGCAATGGAGCACAATGCTGTTACACGGCCGCTTACGGATCTTTCAGACAAAGGTGTTGAAGTGGTTTACTCTCCCTGTGATACCCGGGGCTTTCTTGACCTAGATGCACTGGAAAAGAACATGCGTGGTGCAAAGCTGGCTGTTATCAACCACGCGTCGAACGTAACCGGAACCGTTCAGGATGCTGAAGCGGTTTCCAGAATATGCAGGGCCAATGGAACTGTGTTCATGCTGGATGTAGCCCAGAGTGCAGGAGTGATTCCAGTCGGTTTGTCTCTGGGGCCGGATATCATTGCGTTCACAGGGCACAAAGGGCTTCTTGGTGTTCCTGGAACCGGTGGGCTTGTTTTTGCAGATGATTTTAATGCTGCTCAGATTCACTCTTTTGCCCAGGGGGGCACGGGCAGTTTGTCCGAGCAGTCCCGGCAACCTGATTTTCTCCCGGATCGCTTTGAAGCAGGTACCATGAACGGTCCCGGGCTTGCAGGGCTTGTTGCCGCTATAGAATACCTGAACTCAATCGGTCTTGATGAAGTGCACAAACGAAAACTGGCTATTTCCGATAAACTTGCGGCAGGTATTGAGGATATAGCCGGTGCAACTGTGTACAGACCAGACAGCGGTAAGCCGTGGACGGCTGTGGTTTCGTTTACACTGGCCGATACCACAACCCCGGATATTGCAGATTACCTTGCCAGGGAGCACAACATCTGCTGCAGACATGGCTTTCAGTGTGCTGCAGTGGCCCACAGAACAATTGGTACATTTCCCGGGGGAACTGTAAGGCTCAGCCCAGGTTTGTTCACGACTGAAACTGAGGTAGAAGAAGCTCTGGAGGCAGTCAGGATGTTTCGTGGGTGACCATCTGTACATGATATTCAAATCGATGACACACGTGCTTTCCGCCGAGAGAACCGCCAGGAAGAGCGGTATATTCTGCAGGATGGTTCCCATACCCAGAGAAATTTCTACAGACTGCGGTATGTGTATCTCTGTAAAAACAGCAGATGGACCTGCTTTCCTGGATGTGGTTAAAAAGAAAGGTCTTGAACCCGAAAAGGTTGAAGAACACCAGGGTTCCGGCCCTAAAAGCAGGTGTTACTACAACTGATTACTTAAGCAGCATAAGCATTTTGTCAGAGTCGAAGTGTTTTTGCAGCTTATCGATAGCCCTGTTTTTAAGCTGCCTTACCCTTTCGCGGCTTATGCCCATTGTTCTGCCGATTTCAGCCAGAGTGTGCCTTCGATTTGTACCAAGGCCGAAGAAGAGGCTGATTATGGTATTTTCCCGTATATCAAGGGTCTCCAGCATTTCCAGTACGCTGCTTTTCAGAGAATCTTCCACAACAGCATCTTCAGGCATTTCATTGTTGCGAGAAGGTATCATGTCCTGGAAGGTCTTGTCGCTTCCATCGTAAACTGGTCTGTCCAGTGAGAGGTGTGTGCTGTGTATAGACAGCATTCCTTCTATGTTTTTTCTCGGTACATCAAGCTGCCCGGCGATCTCCGTTGTTGAAGGAGCACGCCCGAGACTGTGACCAAGTTCCCTTGAGGCTCTGCCCATTCTGTATAGTTCGTTGACTCTGTTTAAAGGCAGCCTGACTATTCGCGAGTTTTCCGCAAGGGTTTGAAGTATTGCTTGTCTGATCCACCACACGGCATAAGTAATGAATCTACAGCCACGGTTTTCGTCAAACCCTCTTGCAGCACGTATAAGCCCCACATTGCCTTCACTGATAAGATCCTCAAGAGCTACACCCTGGTTGGCGTACTGTTTTGCTATGCTTACAACAAACCTCAGGTTGGCTTCTACAAGAACCTCCTGAGCCTCCCTGTCGTCTGATTTGATTTTTCTGGCAAGCCCTGCTTCTTCTTCGGACGTAAGAGATTCTTTGGAACCTATCTCGCGGAGATACAGTTCCAGAGACTTCCCCTCGACCCTTCGGATACCCAAAAACACACCCCTTCGGCAAGGGTTATACAAGATAAGTTGCTACAGCAACCATTGTTACTATCTGCAAATAAAAAAAGCATTTGTCAAGAGACCGGGATACATAGCTTTCAATGAAAGATGCTGACAACAGCTACTCTGCGTTATCAGTACTCCGGGCTTTTCTGATATTCCAGTATCTGGATGAAGCAGCCATCATTGTAAAGCAGTATTTTGCCATCGCTGGATATCCGAAGGAAATCCCTTAGTGCGGGGTTGCCCCAATAATCGCTGGAAGGGCCATTATCACAGGATACACTCCGCCGCCATGCACTGACCCAGACAATATCTCCTTCACAGGATCTGAGGGCAAACCTCTGACCTGTAACTGCACATGCACCGACTTTTGATCGCAGCCACAGAATGCAGGATCCATCATTTCCCAGCGTATTCAATCGAACTGCCCATCCTGAATCCGGATAAACCCGAAAAGAATCAACAAGTGCCCCGTTGTGCGCAGATCTGATTTCGTAAACTGAGGAATCAGTGCCCAGACCAATCAGGCTGCCATCGGGAGAAACAGTTACACCGCTGTATTCATCAGATTCCGATTGCCATCTGATGCTGCCTGTTTCAGCATTGATTACAGACAGAACACCGTCTTCAATGACTGCAAAAGTTGTCAGATCAGTATTGAATGCGAATTGCTCCGGTTCAAGTGGAATCGAATACTTCAGTTCTGCATCAGAGTTTATGCAAACAAGTACTCTTTCACCAGTGTTTTCAAAACGGGCAAAAAACACCATGATACTTCCATTGCCAGATCTGCGGCTGAAAATGGTATGGAGTGGACCCGCCATGGGAAACTCAACCTGTTTGGTTATCTGCAGATCATTATTGTAAACAACTATTGAATCATTGCTTTCAGAAACCAGAGTTCCGTTGTCTGCAGGCAGGTGAGTCCACCATACCTCGGATCCAAAAAGTGTTTCTTCCACAGCGGAAGAATCAACTGGCAGCTTTTGGAGATTGTGTACCATGCCGGTTTCGGTGTTTACTGCCCATGGTGCACCAGTGAGTTCGTTGCCGGCACCTGGATTGTAGCCCAGAACCAATCTGCCCTCAGGAGAATACACATGTCTGCCACCTTCTGTTGGTATTGTGTACTCTGAAGTGTGTGAATTCTGCCTTAGCACAACAAGCTTGCCGGAATATGTCAGCAGAATTCTCCAGAGTTCATCTTCACCGGTTCTGTCAAAGTACGCACGGGGAGAGATGAATCTGTACCTGTAAAACTCTGAGTTCCCGTATACTGATGGCGAAACAAGAATTCTGTTAAGTTCAACAGAGGGAGCAATCCATTCATCAGGTATTTCATTGACCAAATCGATCAGTTCTGCTGCAGATACATGTACGTCAGAATCAATTTCAGGAGGTGGTAAGGAAGTGTTTGCGTTTACGACTGGAATTGTATCGCCGAAGAAGGCCCGGTACGAGACCAGTACCGGTCTGTCTGCAAAATTAGGAAGGTTCCAGTACATATTGGGTATGTAAGAATCAGTTTCTACAAGATAAGAGAGCGGAGAAATCCGCGTTAATCTTAAGAATTCTCCGGCATACACCGAAAGCCCGTCTACGGGAAAACCCCCGTTTTCGGGAAAGCGAATAATGAACTCTGTTGTTCTTTCGGGATTGTGCATGGGCCAATCGGTTTCTTCTGATTCTTCCCGGGGCATATACTGATAGATAATTGATACTGTATCTCCTGGTGCCACGTAGAACCAGCCTGTATGAGAGTTTTCAACAGCATAGAATCCTGATGCCCAGTAGTATCCCGGTTCTACTGCAACAGGGTCATCATGTTGATCATCCACCAGCAGAAGCTCGCCATTCCCAAGAGTGTCAGAAAAACTGACAGTACCTCCCATATCCTGTGTGCCGGGAGGTGTTGCATGCACAAACGAAAAGTGGATGTAACCGGGTTCTGTGCCGGGTGCTGGCAGATCTGCCCCGGAAGAAGCAGCAGACAGAAAACACACAGCAATAGAACTGTAAAGCAACGAGGAACAACTGCGCACAGACTTCCTTTCTTTCAGGGAAGATACCGGTGCAGTTTTCCGGAATCAAGTGTTACACGATGTATCGGTAGTCAGGCCGTGCATTCATCGGGAGCTTCAGGTTTTAGTTGAGGTCACCCATATTCCTGCACCTGGTGGCAGGGTATTATTTGGTATACCGCAGTTGACACTTATAGAACATTTCCAACAAGGTGAAGGAAAACCAATTTGCTATAAGGATAAGTATTGTATACATTAGATGGGATAACGTATGTTATACTTTACCTTATAAGGTGGTTGTGAATATGACTGAACCTAATTCCAGGAGTAACAAGCCAATTCCAGTGCTCCGTGCAATCAGGAAACTGGGCCAGGACATTCGAGATGCCAGAATACGTAGACGATTGCCAGTTGCCTTAGTTGCTGAAAGAGCCGGCATCAGCAGAATAACATTATCCAGGCTTGAAAAAGGAGAGACAGGCGTTTCAATTGGAATACTTGGTTCTGTGCTTCTCGCGCTTAATCTTCTTGATAAACTTCAGGATCTTGCAGATACCCAGAACGATTTTCTTGGTCGAATGCTGGAAGAAGAACGATTGCCAAAAAGAATTCGAAAGAAGAGACAGAGATCAAAAGACAGGGAGTAGTATGGCTAAACCCATATTCGTTTATATCGACCTCAATGGAGAAACAACTCTTGTCGGCAGGTTGTGGGCGCATATCCGTGGCCGCAGAGAAAGCGCAACATTTGAGTATTCGAGTTCCTGGCTGAGATCTCCAAAGTGCTTTGCTCTGGAGCCTGCTTTGGTAATCGGGGAGGGTTCTCATCATACAAATACTGGGAAAAGTATCTTTGGTGCAATAGGAGATTCGGCACCGGACAGATGGGGCAGAATGCTTATGCGCCGAGCATCGCGGAAGGATGATAAAGACACTGGCAGAACTCCCCGAACATTGTGGGAGACGGATTACCTTCTTAATGTGAATGATGTTGCGCGAATGGGAGCGTTAAGGTTTTCTGTAATAGAGGGTGGACCATTCCTGGCAGAAAGAAGCCCATCAAGTATACCCCCAATGATTGAACTACCAAAGCTGCTTGCAGCATCTGATAGTTTGTTGTGTGATCAGGAATCTGATGAGGAATTGAGAATTCTTCTGGCTCCAGGGTCATCGCTGGGTGGAGCCCAGCCTAAAGCATCTGTGTGCGACAGCAATTCTCAACTGTATATCGCGAAGTTTCCAAACAATAAAGACGACTACAATCGAATTGCCTGGGAGGCAATCGCCCTTGATCTTGCAGAACTGTCAGGAATCAGAGTTCCGCAACGAAGACTTGAGTTTGTCAGAGGAAAGCATGTACTGCTGCTTAAGCGATTTGACAGGGAAAGATCCAGGCGAATTCCCTTTTTATCAGGAATGAGCATGATTTCAGCAAGTGACAACGAAGCACACAGCTATTTAGAACTTGTCGATGCAATCAGGAGCCATGGTGCAGATCCGGGAGCTGATATGCACGAGTTATGGCGTCGAATTGCTTTCACAATCCTGATATCCAATGTCGATGATCACATGAGAAATCATGGATTCCTGTATAACGGCAAAAGCGGATGGATTCTTTCTCCAGCATACGATCTTAACCCCACTCCGGTTGATATAGCTCCAAGAATTCTTGCCTCGGCAATTAACATGGAAGATCAGGAAGCATCTTTGGATTCAGCATTTGAAGTTTGCGAGTATTTTGGTATTGAAATTGAGAAAGCAAAAGAGTACATCAGTAGAATAGCTATAGCAGTTTCCAGTTGGAGCAGCAAAGCCAAAGCTTATGGAATATCAGGAATGGAAATTGATCGAATGTCTACGGCATTTGAGCATGAGGATTTGAACAAAGCACTGAGAGTCTAGGGCAGGGAATGGCTAATTCCGTAGAGCCTCCCATTATTCTCTTGGACTGCTGTTCATTCGTTCTGGCACGCCCGACAGGATTCGAACCTGTGACCTACGGATTAGAAGTCCGTTGCTCTATCCAGCTGAGCTACGGGCGCACCGGTGATGTTAAAGGGGACATGCAGCCATGCCCCCTGGTACGCCCCCCGGGACTTGAACCCGGAACCCACGGATTAAGAGTCCGTTGCTCTGCCAATTGAGCCAGGAGCGCATTGATGGGGTGGGAGACCGGGCTCGAACCGGCGACCACCTGAACCACAATCAGGGGCTCTGCCAACTGAACTACTCCCACCACAGAAGTGCCACAATTCTATGAACACCACCCTGATTCGTCAAGCTTAGGAGCGTGTCCGAGAATAGTACACTGGCATTTACATCCACATAATCGGCCGCAACACCCGCGTATTATCATCAAATAGCGCTGCTATTATCTTCAAATCCGCACGTATTCCGGCTCGGTCCTGCGGCGTAACTGCACAGCGCTTATTGTCAGATACGTTCCTTAGCAGGCTTTCAGTCTTGACGGAAAGAGATTTCGTTTGTAGTAACATGCTATGAGATGTCCAAGATGTTCCAACAGCAACGACAGGGTGATAGATTCCCGCACGGTAAAAGATGGCCGGGCAACCAGGCGGAGGCGTGAGTGTAACGAGTGCGGATACAGGTTTACCACCTACGAATACATCGAAACAAGCTATCCCGTTGTTGTAAAGAAAAATGGGTTGCGAGAGCAGTTCGATCCCAAGAAGCTTGAAAAGGGTATTGCCAGAGCCTGCGAGAAACGCCCTGTTTCGAGTGAGCAGATTCAGGCGCTTGTGGAACAGATAATCTCCCGCGTTACGGAAGAGTACCCCGATGAAGTTGAGGGGAAATTTGTAGGTGAATGTGTTATGGAGCTGCTGCAGGATGTGGATGAGGTGGCTTACGTAAGATTTGCCAGTGTCTACCGGCAGTTCCGGGATGTTTCTCAATTCCGCGAAGAGCTGGACAAGTTGCTCAAGGGCTGAAAAACGCCTTCCAGTTTTGTATATTCAGCGAATCCATGAAGTGTTTAGATTTTGTCTTTACCGTTTTGGTAACGGTGAGTTGAATGATATATGTAAATGGTTGTGTATTAACAATATGAAAAATAACACCAACAATGGAGGAGCATGAGCAAGGTAAAGAGCTTTGCCGGCGGTACACACCCTCCGGGAAACAAGGAACACTCCAGCGGTGCAGCCGTGGTGAGACTCCCTGCTCCCGAGGTGGTTACCGTTCCTCTCTGTCAACACCTTGGAGCCCCGTCCAAACCGGTTGTAAAACCGGGAGACCAGGTTCTGAAAGGCTCGGTGATAGGAGAACAGAACGGTTTTATCAGCCTGCCAACCCATTCTCCTGTGAATGGAAAGGTACTCCGGGTAGAGAATGTACCCATGCCTCACATGCGCAGTGGCCCTGCAGTTGTTATTAAAACAGAATCAGAAGACGGCGGCGAGGTTTACGAACCCATAGCTGACTGGGAACACGCAGACACTTCTGTGCTGGTGAACAGGATCAAGGAAGCCGGTGTGTGTGGAATGGGCGGAGCGTCGTTTCCAACATACGTCAAGCTTTCACCACCCAAAGGTGTTACAATCGACACGCTGATTATTAATGGTGTCGAGTGTGAACCCTATCTTACGGCAGATCACCGTCTCATGTTGGAAAGAACTGAAGATCTAGTTACAGGTATGAATATTCTTGCAAGAGTTCTTGGTGTGAATGATCCTGTTATCGGAATTGAGGTCAACAAACCGGATGCTATAAAGCTTCTTCAGGAAAAAGGTGTAACAGTTGTTCCGCTGAAAGTTCAGTACCCGCAGGGAGCAGAGAAGCAGCTTATCAGTGCGGTAACTGGTCGGGTTGTTCCAGCAGGTGGGCTTCCTCTTAATGTGGGTGTTGTTGTTCAGAATGTTGGAACCTGTGTTGCTGTGGCTGAAGCTGTCTGCAGTGGAATCCCAAGTATTCGCAGGATAACCACGGTTTCTGGGCTGGGAGTGAACAGCCCGGGCAACTTTGATGTGTGCGTTGGAACACCTGTTTCCGTACTTATTGAAGCAGCCGGCGGGTACAGGGAAGAGGTAAAGAGGCTTGTAAGCGGCGGCCCTATGATGGGTATGGCTATGTTTACCGATGCTGCGCCTGTAACAAAGGGAACCAGTGGAGTACTTGCACTTTCTCCGGCAGAGGTTAGAGATACAGAGGAAGGCCCGTGTATTCGGTGCGGCAAGTGTGTGGATGTGTGTCCGCTTAACCTTGTTCCGTGCACAATAGCCACTGCTTCCGAGTTCGGAAAATGGGAAGACGCAGAGAAGGCAGGGGCACTGAACTGCATGGCGTGCGGAACTTGCAGCTATGTATGCCCGGCAGGCAGGTACCTTGTGCATCACATCAAACGGGCTCAGAATGAAGTACGTGCCCTTATCCGTACGAGGGAGGCAAAATGACCGGAAACAGAATGTTTGATCTTGCTGTCTCTCCTCATGTGGGTTCTTCGCAGAGTACCAGAAGAATAATGTGGGATGTGGTTATTGCTCTGATTCCGGCTCTTGTTGCAGCTTTCTGGTTCTTTGGTCCTCGCGCTTTGATGCTTGTTGCTGCCAGTGTTGGGGCCGCGGTTCTCACTGAATGGCTGTGTCTCAAGTTCATGAAGCGGCCTGTGAACTTTGCTTTCGATGGAAGTGCCGTGGTTACAGGGCTGCTTCTTGCATACAATGTTCCATCAGGTGTGCCCTGGTGGCTTCCTGTGCTGGGAAGTGTTTTTGCCATTGCCGTGGCAAAGCAGGCTTTTGGAGGGCTTGGCCACAACATAGTTAACCCGGCATTGCTGGGTCGTGCATTTCTGGTGGCCAGTTTCCCGGTTCTGATGACTGCCGGGTGGATTGCCCCCATGGAGTGGAAAGACGGTCAAAGAATTGATGTTCAGTCTTGCGGTGTCTCTACTGCTCAGTTGAGTGAATCAGAAGAGCTGGATGCACTTTCCGGTGCAACTCCGCTTAACGCTCTGAAGCAGACTTTCGGCTGGGAAGAAGAGACTGGAAGAGGCGAAGAGGTAAGAACTATGCTGTTCTCAACGCAGAGTCTGAAAAACCTTTTCATGGGTCGCGTGGGTGGCTGTATTGGTGAGACCAGTGCAATCATGCTTCTTCTCGGGGCCATATACCTGGTTCTTCGAGGCGTACTTGAACTCAGGCTTCCACTGAGCTATCTGGGGTCTGTTGCACTGTTCGGGTGGCTTTTCGGAGGCAGCGGATGGTTTAACGGAAATCCGCTTTTTCACCTTCTGGCTGGAGGGGTAATCCTGGGTGGATTCTTCATGATTACCGATATGGTGACCACCCCTGTCACGAAGAAGGGCAGAATAATATTCGGCATAGGTGCAGGCCTTTTAACCATGGTGATTAGAAGATGGGGCGGTTACCCTGAGGGATGCAGCTACTCTATTCTCCTGATGAATCTCGGTACACCGCTCATAGACAGATACACCAGACCGAGAGCTTTCGGGGAGGTGAAAAAGAATGGGTGAGATCATCAGGGTAGGTCTTATGCTTATGCTGGTAGCCGTGATTGCCGCAGTTGCTCTGGGGTATGTGAATTCGGTTACCTCTCCAATCATTGCGGAGCAGAAAGAACAGGCTAAACTCGCGGCTATGATCGATGTGGCAGGTTCCCTGGGGTCGGGAAATCTTGCTTTTGACAGCCTTTCAGTGCCTGAACTTGCCAACCCGTATGCCGGAGTTGACGAAACACTGGCAGTTGTCTCGGTAACAGATTCCACCGGCGAGGAACTGGGTTATCTGTTTGTTGCTTACGGAAAAGGTTATTCCAGCACGGTACAGACCATGATAGCCGTGAACACCAGTGGTACTGTTACCGGCAACACAGTGCTTTACCAGCAGGAAACTCCTGGTCTGGGTGCCAATGTGTCAAACCCTGCAAAGTTCCTCTACCAGTTTGACGGTCGGAGCGCTTCCACACTTGTTTTGAAGAAAGACGGCGGGGGGAGCGGGGGGCTTGATGCCATTACCGGCAGTACCATTACTTCCCGGGCGGTAACCAGTTCGGTGAAAGCCGGGCTTGATGCCCTTTCCGATGCTGGCGTTATTCCTCTGGAAGGAGGTGTGCAATGAGTCTGGCACAGGACTTTTCCAGAGGCATAGTTAAGGACAACCCGATTTTCAAGCAGGTTTTGGGAATGTGCCCGTTCCTTGCTGTAACAACCAGTGTTGAAAATGCACTTGGTATGGGAGCTGCGGCAACCTTCGTGCTGGTGTTTTCTAACTTTCTTGTTTCCCTTTTCAGAAAGGTGATTCCCTCAAAGGTAAGAATCCCAAGCTACATTGTTATCATCGCTACTTTCGTTACGCTGGTTGATCTGCTGATGAACGCGTACCTTCCTGCCCTGCATCAGAGCCTAGGTATTTTTATACCTCTGATTGTGGTCAACTGTATTATTCTTGGTCGGGCTGAGGGATTTGCCAACAAAAACAAGGTTTTCCCCTCCATCCTGGACGGAATAGGAATGGGTCTTGGGTTTACTCTTGCAATGGTTGTTATGGCCACATTCAGAGAAATTTTGGGAAATGGAAGCTGGCTTGGTTTCAACCTTCTGGGGGAATCCTACCAGAATCAACCTCTGCTTATTGCCATACTGGCTCCTGGTGCATTCATTATCATGGCTTTCATACTCGGTTTCTTCAACATCATGGAGAAGCGGAAAAGGGGAGGTGTTAAATGAACCCCTCAATGCTGATGTCTGTTGTTGTTTCTGTTCCTGAGGGCGGTGAGCCTTCGTTCAGTATTGCAAAGATGATGGCCATAATTGTAAGTGCCGTTTTCATAAACAACTTCGTGCTTTCCCGATTTCTTGGAATCTGTCCTTTCCTCGGTGTTTCAAAACAGCTTGACAGTGCTGTGGGAATGGGGGCTGCAGTTGTTTTCGTGATGGTGCTGGCTACTCTTGGTTCGTGGCTGATCTACTACAATCTGCTGGTTCCAAACGGACTGGAATACCTGCGTACAATTACCTTTATCATCATCATCGCAAGCCTGGTTCAGCTGGTAGAGCTTGTTCTGCAGAAGTTCAGCCCGGCACTTTACGATGCCCTTGGCATATACCTTCCACTTATAACTACCAACTGTGCAATCCTGGGCGTTGCGGTGCTTAACATTGATGACAAATTCCCGTTGGGTTATTCCCTCATCAATTCTGTGGGAGCCGGAATAGGTTTCACGCTGGCTCTTGTTCTTATGGCAGGTCTAAGGGAACGCATGGAAACTGCAAATGTGCCTGAGGCACTCAAGGGGTTGCCAATCGCTTTCCTTATAGCAGGAGCAATGTCTATTGCATTTCTGGGCTTTGCCGGGCTGGGAGGGTAGAGCATGACAATTTCAATTGTTCTGGTACTTCTGTCCACTCAGCAGGAGTCGTCTTTTGTGTCTGCCGTTTCCGGGCCTGTTGTTATTCTGGGATCTGTTGGCCTGCTTCTTGGCCTTGGCCTTGCATTTGCTGCTAAAAAGTTCGCGGTGCCCAGGGATCCACGAGTGGAGTCGATTCTTTCGGTTCTTCCTGCTGCCAACTGCGGCGGCTGCGGATACCCAGGATGCAGTGCATTCGCCACGGCAGTTGTTGAGGGAAAGGCCCCTGTCAGCGGGTGTACCGTTGCCAGTTCTACAGTCAATGCAGAAATCGCCAGAATAATGGGTACGGTTGCCGAAGAAAAAGAAAAAATGGTGGCTACCATTCTGTGCAATGGTGGTAAGTCTGCTGTTAGTGCCTTCAACTACAATGGCCCCTCAAGTTGCGTTGCCATGTCCATGGTGATGGGCGGCCCCAAGGCCTGTACCTACGGGTGTCTTGGTGGCGGAGACTGTATTAAGGCCTGTCCGTTCGATGCTATGACAATGGGCGAAAACGGAATACCGCTAATTGACCCTGCAAAATGCGTGTCATGCGGTAAGTGTGTTGAAGCCTGCCCGAGAGATATTATCGTGCTCTGGCCCGACAGCCGGAAAGTTGTTGTTGTCTGCTCAAGCCACGACAAGGGAGCAGTGTCCAGAAAGGCCTGTTCAGTGGCCTGCATTGGTTGCGGAAAGTGTGTTAAGGTATGTCCGGTGGGTGCTATAGATATGGATGGATTTCTTGCGATAATCAATCCCGAGAAGTGCATCAACTGTGGTCTGTGTGCTCTGGAATGCCCTACAGGAGCTATCCGGGACGGTATTCCAGTTCGGCCCAAGGCGTTCATAGACTCCAGTTGTGTTGGGTGTACCTTGTGTACAAAAGTGTGTCCTACTGATGCTATCGAGGGTAAACTCAAGGAAAAACACACGGTAATAGCAGACAAGTGCATTGGTTGTGGTCAGTGTGTCGAGAAGTGCCCGAAAAACTCTATCAGAATGATGGGCGGTGTTCTCTCTCAGCAGTAGGGGTGCTATTCTCTTGTCTAGGGGGGTCATCGGGAAACCGGTGGCCCCATTATACACACGCAGGATAGTTCACTGCGCTGTTTTTACATTTACACCCAGATAGCAAATGGCTGGTGAATCAATTCTCAGCGGAAAGCATCCTGATGTAGTAGAGCATATAAACAGGTGGCATAAGAAAGAAGTAATGCCATATCAGCTGGCCGGTCATCATGAAAAGCAGTGTGATGAAGGTTGAGAGCATGAAAAACCGGCGATTGTTTATCAGTTTTGGAAATGCGATCAGGTAGAAACCAAGCATACAGAGTATCTGGAAAAGTTTAAGATACTGAACTGGAAGAACTCTTGTTATCCAGTATGAAAAATTGAATGTTTCTACTTGAAAAACCGTTTTCCAGCTGCCGAATACTCCTTCATAGAAGCCGGAAGGCGACCAGATAACAAAGGGAAGAACCAGAAGAATGAAACCCGTTCCAGCAACAAGGAAAGCTTTAACCGCCGTTCTCATACCGTATTTTTTCTTCAGCAGAAAAAGGTAGAGCGGAAAGATAATCCAACTGAATTGATATGATGCCAGAACCCATGCAAAGGCAATCATTGATGCTGTAATTCTGTTCTTCAGGTACATGTTAAAGACAAGCATCATCTGAAAGATAAATACGGGAAGGTAGATATCATGTCTGAAAGTGAGCCACGGGTTCAGAAAAAAAACAGTTGCGTATATGGAATATCTGGTTCTTTGTGAATCCTCAGCCGATCTGATGAAACAAACTGCTGCTACCGCGAGAAGTACCATATTGATTACACGAATGTCAAAGTTAAGAAAAGCGGCGGGGAGGTAGGAAAGCCACAGGCCAGGCAGATAGGTCAGCATAACAGGATTGAAAATCTCGTAGTTCACGTAAGGGTTAACCCCGGCAATCAGTCTTTGAGAGGCTGCCTGAATCAACAGAAGCATATCTGAGCGCTCTGGATGCAGGGGAAAGTTGAGTATGCTGGAAATGTGAATTGCAATGATGGAAACAATCAGTGCATACGGAAGATACTTTCCTCTGTTTAAAAAACGGAGAACGGAAGCAGACAAGAGAATGAAGAAGAACAGTACTCCCAGATTGAGATAGCCTATGCTGTAGCCGAATTGTCCAAAAATACGATTCTCGTAGGCCAGCATGAGTATTCCTGCCAGGCTGAAAGTTGTCAAAGTCCAGAAAAGAACTGAGTTGCTGAAATCACTCTTTGTGAGCCAGTCCGGTAGCTTACCGAACAGGGGTTTACTGTAAAAGTAGTATAACACCGTTAAGAGATACAGCAATGAGAGCGGAATCAACACAAGCTGAAAATTGAGAACTGAAAGTGAGGATCTGAACGGGAAAAGCATGCCTCCCAGAAGAACCGTAATTCCAAACAATACTAATCTCAGCCTGGAATCCTGACCACTCATAAATTCTACCCTAACCCATCTTTCAAAGAACAATCAATAACAGTTTGTGTCCAAGTCCTGGAAGCCAATCCACCGCCTGTAATATATACCCGCTGGCTGTTAACAATACCAGCATTCAGGCATGTAATGATTATCGATATATATATCAGTATTTAATGTAGTTAAAAGTGCTATTGACTGATTTGAAATAGTAAAGTAGAATTATACAGTGCGGGTTGTGCTTCTCTTTCGGAGGTGTCAAATGTCTGTTATTATTCTGGCTGTCATCGGTGCAGTGACATATATAGGTAATCAGTGGATTTCGGTTGGTGTTACTGATGTTACTCAAACAGTTCGGGCAGGTTCCGTAAGGTATTTTCACGATAACTGGAGTGGTACGGAGATTGCGGGAACAGGGCAGTTCTCTGGAATAAATACCGGATCGTGGATTCCAGCAAATGGTGTTATTACAGTTCAAAACGATACAACGCTGACTTTCCACACCGACCATTTTACGAATGGTTCAGTTTCAATGCCTCTTGATCTTACCATTAGATACGAGGTTGTAAACAGGGGGCTTGAAGTTAGTTACAGATTTGAGTATCTGTCGGATATTGAGTTCTCGGATCCGCTGGAGATAGATTTCTATATTGCGGACTGGAACGATCTATCAATATCCAATCAAACTGCCATTGATGAAGAATTTCCCTTGGACGGGAGCACAGGCTTCCAGAGGTTTTCCGGAGATCAGCTGTTCAGGTTTTCCGGTGGAAATATCCCGGATGCTCTTTTCATTTTTCCCAACACGTCGAAGGGAATTATCGTTGTTAACGATGGCGGAACCAATCCGTATATGTCTCTGAGAGTTCTGGATACAGAGAACCCCAGAGAGAACGCGCAGGGTCCCGTGCTGCACTCTGTTATTGGAGCCGGTGAAGTCGATGAGTACTTCATCCGTTTTTCAATGGATGAATACTTTGCGCCTGTTTTCATCAGTGGTCATCCCAGCGGGGCGGAACGGTCTTCAGCGTGGATACTTGATGAACTTGCTTTTATTCATCCGGAAACCGGCTACATCTGGGGGTATTCAGAAACATCCGGCGGAGAGGAACCGGTGAGTGCTGGTCTGATCAGTCTTTTGGAAGCTCACTCAGGAATGAAGATGAACTGGTTGCTTCTGCCTGATGGAATTCTCACACCCAACAGAGATTCTGTATGGTACGAGCCAGGGTACGAAGACAGCTGGTCGCACTGGCACGGAACCTGGCGTTTTTCCACTGAAGCCACTCCGGATTATCTGCAGTGGTTGAGAAATATCCAGAATGATGTTTATCCCTGGGCAGATCGTGTGAGAATGGGGAATCACGGGTATCACCACACTCCCAATCCTGATTCCTCTTTTGGGCAGTTCCATGAGTTTATTACATATGAACCCGATGAACACCAGGAACGATTCAGAATGGTTATGGAAGATATTAATGCCTGCGGTCTCGACACCAACATGGTCAGGGTAATCCGGTATCCCGGTCACAGAACATCACTCAGCGGTCTTCAGGGAATAATTGATCATGGCTTTACTTTCTACTGCAATGGCTGGCGTATGATTGACTGGTTTGCCGGAAAACAGTTTCTAAATCAGTGGATCAGCAGATATCAGACGCCGAATGGAAGGATATGGGGATCAAATTCAGTATGGTGGGGCGATTACCAGATGATGTATCCCTACGAGTGGTTGTCACAGGTGATGGAGAAGGGTAAGTTCGGTCTTCTGGGCTGCCACCCCGGGCAGATGCTTGCTGTTTCCGATTCGTCCTGGTCACCTGAGGCCTACGCAAGGATAGACAGTGTGCTGACTTCTCTGGAAAACGATTACGATAATTTTATCTGGCTTTTCCCGTCTGAATACGGTGATTTCCTGGAAGACTGCTTTAACATCCGGGTAGATCATCTGCGGGGCGGTGGTCCTGATCTGGAACTTGGTATGACAGGAAGTATTCCCGATGGTCTTACCGTGTGCGCTATTCTTGATTCTCTTGATCAGGTACTGTCTGTTGAATTCGACGGAGCTGGTGTAGGGTGGGAGCTAAGAAGCGGAGGCAGGCTGTTTGCCGTGCTGCCGGAGGCGGCATACGGTGAGCATACAGTCTCTGTTGTCATAAATCCTCTTGGAGCAGGTGCCGACATGCCCCGAACAGTTTCGGTTCAGGTACTCAGTCCATCTTTCGGAAGCTCTATTGAAGCTATAGTTGAGGGTGTGGCTTCAGGGGATCTGTTCAGGCTTCAAGTGTACGATATGTCTGGAAGGGTGATTGAATCCAGGCAACTGGTGTACAGTGGTTCAAAGTATTCAGTAAACATGCAGAATCCGCTTCCTCCGGGGGTTTATTTTGTCTCGGTTTGTGTTGGAGGGGCTGCTGGTTCAGGCAGAACAGTTGTTGTTTCCCGGTAGATGCTGAATCCTAAAATACTGTGCTGCATTGCTTTTTGCCCTTCATGGCTAGGCAATTTTCATGAAACCAGTATATTGTTATACTATAGCACTTTCAGTATATTCCAACAGAGAGGAGGCGTGTATGCAGAGCTTTCGTGTGTTTGACAAATGTATATGAGTGGTTGACACCGGACACAGGTTTGTGTTCGGTTACCTGCATCACGCCAAGCTGTCGCCACTCTAAACAATAGCACAAACAGACAGCTCGTCGGGGTGCCATGGAAGCTTGGCTTCGAAGGCGGGTGAGATGAAACAGATTGATGCCAGAGGAGAACCCTGTCCGCAGCCTGTTCTGCTGGCAAAAAAAGCTATGAAAACTCGGCAGCCGTTCAGTATTCTCGTTAATGGATCCGGCCAGGCCGAGAACATTCAGCGGGCAGTTAACCGTGCAGGGGCAGAGTGCATAATAGATAGAATGGACGGGTTCGATCAGGTTACGGTAACAGTGGTTTCTGAGGTTCTGCCTCGGGAAGCTGTGTCGCAGTCAAAACTTGTGGTTTCGGTACCGCATGATTCGTTTGGAAGTGGAGGTGATCGTATACTTGAAGAGGTTCTGGGGCGGGCATACTTCCACACACTGACAGAGCTGGATAGGGGGCTTCCTGATACCCTGATATTCTACGACAAAGGTGTGTTCCTTGCACTCTGCGATTCACATGTTCTTGAAGATCTGGTGCTTCTTCAACAAAGGGGAGTAACTATACTTGTGTGCGGTACCTGTTTGAAACACTTCAATGTACTGAACGAGCTTGCTGTGGGTTCAGTTTCTAACATGTACGAGATTGCCGAAGAGCTCGGAACAGCAGAGAGGTTTTACTCCATATGAGAGCCTATACATACAGGCTGTTTGAAAGCATCAGTTCAGTGATGCTTGCTGCCAGAAGAATTGAAAGAACAGGTTTTCAGTGCAAGATCGTTCCCATTCCCAGAGAGTTCTCATCCGACTGCGGTGTGTGTGTCAGAACAAACTTTGCAGATGACCGCAGTATTGATGACATTCTAAGCAGGGATGGTACGGCAGTTTCAATGATTTTCAGAAAAGAAGCAGTATGAAGCTTGTGGTTGCGAAGGCAAAAGAGTTAAAATTTCCGAACTGTTATTGAAAACAGGTGTTTACCGTTTGTGTCCGGTATCCTCCGGAGCAGTACGGAGCACAACTAATCCGGGGGGGTGAATTGTATGAAGGCGATAATTATTATGATTGTTGTTGCAGGCCTTTGTCACGGTGAGTTCGTGACTTTTGGTACACAGCAGCAGGGCAGCGCAAAACCATTCTGCGGTTCTTGATACCCGAGTTTACGCTACCAGTTGGTGGCTTACTCTGACGAATTGGGATCCGCTATCGAAATCAGTTCATTGTCTTTTCAGACCTTCAGTGGTCCCAAAGTGCATTTCAGCGGCCTGCAGATATATCTGGGGCTTACAAACGCTGTAGAGCTTAGAACGGAATTTGATTCAAATTACATCAGTGGTACAAAAACTCTGGTGTACGACCACAGTGATCTGTGGCTGAATTCAGGGTCACCTGGTGAGTGGTTTACCATTGATCTGGATAACTCCTTCTGGTACAATGGTTCCGATAATCTGATTATCGATTTCTGCTGGCCGGAAGGCTCTGAGTCAATCTACGTATGGGGATGGATCGGTGATGTCAATCGTTCGGTGTACGGGCTGTACAGCGGCACAACTGGAGTTGCTGCTTCCCACGAGAGTATTCTCATGAAGCTCAACGGAACTTTGTCACTCGATGCTTCAACATTCGGTGCGATAAAAGCTACACTGGGTGTGGAAGAGCACTGATATCAACAGATGGTTGCATTACGTAAGTTACCACACAGCGTTGTGAGTGTTTCACGGCGCACAACACAACCCTTGAAAGGGGTGAGAAGATGAAAGTATCCGTACTAATCATGATACTTCTTGTCTGTACTGCATTTGCAGCAGACAGAGTAGTCATGTTCGGCGAATTCACATCAACCGGTTGAGGAAGCTGTGCAAGCAGCGCGGCCGCTGTGAAAACGTTTATTAACGGTTATCTTTCCCAGGGGCAGATAGCCCCGATGATCATGTTCCTCAACGGACCTGCCGTGAACGGCTTCAATGGTCATCTGTGGAATTCATACTGGAGTACAGGTTACGTGCCCACCTTTGTTGCAGACGGAGTGTTCGCTTCTGCCGGATGGAGTCAGGGCGTATGGACCAATCACATGACCAATCGCCTTGCAGTTCCCTCTTACCTCTCTATCAGCACTGATATGGTGGGCGATGCCTCCGGTGGAACGGTTACTTACACATTGACAGCAGAGCAGGATCTGGGTGCTTCATCGCTGAAACTCTACAGTGCTATTGTGCAGTCAAACGAGGTTGCAACACCTGCTTACGGGTTGTACAACGGGAAAACACTGGCCTGGATACCAAAGGTTATGCCCTGCGGCAATACCGGAACAGTGGTTGAGTTCACCGGGCCTTACCCGCAGACCATCCAGGTTGTAAAACCCTACACACTTAACCCATCTCAGCACATCTTTGATAACCTTGATCTAGTTTCTTTCGTGCTTGATACAAGCACAGAGGAATCAATGAATGCGGCGTTCATGGATGTTCCAGACACCAACACTGGTGTTTACAACCAGGGTGAAGCTGTTGTCTGTAGTGGTGTTCTCTCTGCATGGCCCAACCCTTCTTCAACAGGTGCTTTCTCCATATCAAGTTCTGTGCCTCATGGTACAACTGGAATGGTTGAAATATTCGACATTGCAGGTCGCTCTATCGATCAGTTCAATGCCGGTTCAGTGCACAGCATGAACATCGAAGATACAGGTATCTACTTCGTTCGACTGACCACCAGCTCCGGGGAAGTTGTAAGAAAGCAGATAGCAGTTATCAGATAGGTTCACAAAGAGGGGGCCTAATGGCCCCCTCACTGTATTTTGTGTGTTACGGGAATACGATAAGTCTTGGACGGTTTTCTCCCGGGCTGCTAACAACTCTGCCTATGACTGCGGCAAATTCATCGCCGCATTCGCGAAGAGCCAGAACCGCTTCCTCTGCCTGGTCTGCCCGTATTGCAGCCAGCAGCCCTCCCGAGGTCTGAGCATCAAACAGCACATCAGCAAGGTTTTCACTGATATCGGGATCTATGTAGCCGTTCTCTCCTACATACTTGCGGTTCTGGGCGGATCCTCCCGGGAAATAGTCTTCCACATAGTCCATTACGCCGTGAAAAAGCGGTATGTCGTCAGCGTTGAATACAAGACCCACATCAGCGGATTTTGCAAAAGCAAGAGAATGCCCCATGAGCCCGAAACCTGTTACATCGGTCATGGTGCTTACATCATAACTGTTAAGTACATTGCAGGCATACATGTTGAGCCGTTCCATGCTTTCAATCATAGGGCCCATTATTTGTATATCCAGAGGGCTCGCCTTGTTCGCAGTGGAGAGAATCCCCGAACCAAGCGGTTTTGTGAGAATCAGCAGGTCTCCAACCCTTGCTCTGGAATTTGTTTTAACTTTGTTCGGATGGATGGTTCCGGTAACACTGAGTCCGAAAACAACTTCATCCTGTTCTGCGGTGTGCCCTCCTACAAGTACAACCCCTGCTTCAACCAGTTTTTCACTTGAACCTTTCATTATCTCTTCGATAACCCGTATGTCCAGTTTGCCTCCTGGAAAGCACAGAAGATTCATGGCAGTAAGAGCCTTGCCTCCCATTGCCCATATGTCGGACATGGAGTTGGCTGCTGCAATTCTTCCAAAAGTTGTGGGATCGCCTACCACAGGGGAGAAGAAATCCACAGTTTGAACCAGAGCGGTTGTATCATTTATTCTGAACACTCCTGCATCATCCATGGTCTCCATACCCACAATGAGGTTGGGTGTGGTAACTCCAGGAAGTTTGGAGAGTATTCCCGACAGCCTGCCGGGAGCCATTTTGCCTGCTCAACCAGCGCAGGCTGCGTAATCCATCAGGTTGATGCCGGAAGTGTTCACCCTCTTTGATCCATCAATTCTGTCACAGTAGGTTGTAGACTTGATTTTGCGGTGAAACTCTCTGCACTCAACGCAGTTCCCGAACCTTTTACATGAAGTGTTAGGACACGGGCATGAAACTTTCAACGTACCCCTTTCGTTAAGCTGAAAACGGGAATATACACATTCAATTCGCTCCATAAAACCTTTTTTGTAAAACGTCTCATGTGTTGCCGGTCTGAAGTTGAGGGTTTACCCGGAGGGTTCCATTGTTCATAGTTGGAACACATTTACCGCGCACGGTGTTCTTCTCGTTTGGAGGAAATATGGGATTGGAATCACTTAAAAATCTACCTGCTGTTCACGAAATTGTGCCAGGCATAGAGACCAGACTGCCCGGGTTAACACCGTCTGAAACAAAAAAAGCCGCCAGAGACGGTATACTGTGGGCAAGGCAGTGCGTTATGGACGGGGGAGAACTTCCGTCAACTGATTCCATTGTGGAAAAATGTGTATTGCTTGGTGAGGCCATGCAAAGGCCGACCATGGAACAGGTTATAAACGCTACAGGAGTTGTTCTTCACACGGCAATCGGAAGAGCCAGCCTTCCTCCAGCTGCAGTTGAAGCTGTGAGCAGGGTGGCCCGGGGCTATTCCGTTCTTCAATGGAACAGAGAAACCGGTAAGAGAGGAAACCGCGATACCCACATAGAGAAGCTGCTCACAGAGCTTACCGGGGCAGAAGATGCTACCCTTGCCAACAACAATGCCGGGGCAACCCTTCTTGTGCTTTCAGCACTGGCCAGTGGAAGAGAAGTTATTGTTTCCAGAGGGCAGTTGGTAGAGATAGGTGGTGCTTTCCGTATTCCCGATGTTATGCAGCAGAGCGGATGCACAATGGTCGAAGTTGGCTGTACCAACCGTACCCACCTCCGCGACTACGCCAACGCCATAACCGATCGTACTGCGGCAATACTGCGTGTGCACCCGTCAAATTACCTTATCAAGGGTTTCACCAGTGAGGTGGATCTTGAAGACCTGATTGCATTGGGAAGAGAGCACGGTATTCCCGTAATAGACGATCTTGGTGCTGGAAGCCTTATTCCACTGAGTAGATTCGGAATACCTGCTGAACCCACAATAGTTCACAGTATACAAGCCGGAGCAAGTATTGTAACCTGCTCCGGAGACAAGCTTATAGGAGGGCCGCAGGCAGGTGTTATTCTGGGTATGACCAAGTACATATCAAAGGTAAAAAAGCACCCTCTGGCCAGAGCACTCAGGGTGGGAAAACTTACCATAGCTGCCATTGAAGCTTCACTGCGGGTTTTTCTGGAAGAAGATGATTTTATCGCTGAAAACCACCCTGTTTATCATTCTTTTTCCAGGAAGCCCGAACAGCTGCTGGAAAGAGCCCGGGCGATTATAGGTGCGGTGTCGGTTCCCTCAGGTTGCAAACTGGAACCGGAGAAAATGAACAGTTATGTTGGCAGCGGCAGTCTTCCCGATTATGCGATACCTTCTGCCGGTATTTCTGTGGTTTGTCCCGACCCGGAACTTCTGCTAAAGTCCCTTCGGCTTTCCAGCCCGGCTGTTGCCGCCAGGCTGGAGGAAGGTGCTGCGAAGTTTGATCTGAGGGCTGTTACCGAGGCTGAAGATTCCGTTCTTGCTGAACTAATTGAGAGCAGGATTGCAGAGTTATGGGCGTAATAATAGGTACCGCAGGCCATATTGATCACGGCAAGAGCACACTTATGCAGGCACTTACCGGTGTGGATCCCGATCGATTGAAGGAAGAGAAAGCAAGGGGAATAACAATTGAGCTCGGCTACGTGTTTCTTGAGACTCTCGATGGAGAGTCTGTCTCCTTTATCGATGTTCCAGGGCATGAGAAATTTGTTAAAACCATGGTTGCAGGGGTTGCAACAGTTGACTGTTTTCTTCTTGTGGTTTCCGCCGATGAAGGGGTGATGCCCCAGACCCGTGAGCATCTGGATATTTTGCGTCTTCTAGAGGTTAACAGAGGCATTGTTGCTCTGTCAAAGTGTGACCTTGTAGAGAGTGATCTTATTGAACTTGCAGAAGAGGAAGTGCGGGAGGCTCTGCAGGGAACGCCTGCTGAATCATCGCCGATACTGAGGGTGTCGGCTAAAACAGGGTACGGAATGGAAGAGTTGAGAACAGCTCTGCTGGAGATGGCTACAGATGCAGACAGAAAGAGTTCACAGGGCAGGTTCAGAATGCCTGTGGACAGAATATTTACACTGAAGGGTTTTGGAACCATCGTGTGTGGAACTGGTCTTTCGGGAAAGATCAACGTTGGGGATTCAGTTGAAATTCAGCCTGCAGGCAAAACTTTCAGGGTGCGGGAGCTTGGTGTTAACGAGGAGCGGTACGCAAAAACAGGTTTTGCAGGTGATAGAATTGCTTTGAACCTTACAGGTATTAGGAAACAGGATGTTCACAGGGGCAGCGTTGCAGGAGAGGTTGGCTTCCTTAAAACTCTCAGCAGCCTAGACACCGTGTGTACAATGCTTCAACGCAATGTTGATCTTCTTATCAGACAGAGGGTTCGGTTTCATGTTGGCACAGCTGAGGTAATGGCCCGGGCTATTCCGGTTGAGGGGGAGCCTTTGATGCGGGGTGAAACAGGTTACGTTCACTTTCAGCTTGAACACCCGGTGGTTGCAATGCCGGGAGACCGTTTCGTGATAAGAAGGTACTCTCCGGTGATTACCATAGGCGGAGGCATAATACTGGACACCGGAACAAGGAAAGTTCGTTCAAGATTCAGGGAGGCCAGGCTTCAGCACCTCGATCTTCTTACGCACGGTGAGCTCGAGGATCTTCTGTTTGAGATGCTGGAGGATTCGACAGGTCATTTCATCGAGGCCGATGAGTTCATAAGGCGAACAGGTGCAGAACCTGTTGATTTCAATCAGGCTGCAGATTCGCTTGTTGAGCAGGGCAGAGTGCTGATTGTAGGTGAAGGCAGGGCACGGCGACTTATACTGAAAGACGAAGTGGATGATATTCAGCGCAAGATTCTGGGGAGTATAGGTACAATCCACCGCAATGTTCCTCTCAGTCCAGGGCTTCCCTCTGCACACCTTGCCAGAAAGCTCCCGACCGACACTGCTGTTTGGGTTGTGCGGTTGTGTATTGCAAGGCTTCACGATGCAGGAGAGATAGAAAAAAGAGGAGATTACCTTTGTCTCTGCAGTTTCCCGGAGCAGCTTACCGGTAATGTGCTTGAACTTGCAGAAAGCATTGTTGCCGATGTTGAAAATGCAGGTCTGCGCGGTGTTAAGATACCTGTTCCTGGAAGAAGAAAGGAAGATATTGAGGCTCTGCTTATAAGGGGTTTACTCACAAATCTGGATGAAAATCTGGTTACCACAGAACACTCTGTGGAAAAAGTCAGGCAGATTGTCCTGAACTCTTTCGGAAACCGTTCTTTCAGGCTGGGCGAACTTCGTGAAGCTCTGGGAGTGTCTAGAAAGATTGCTCTTCTGTGGGCTGTGATACTGGACGGCAGAAACATCACGCAAAGAGTTGGTGAGAACAGAGTTCTGGTCTCCGGCGATTGATCGTACTTTACAAAAGAGTTTGTGTTTCATATTCTCACCGTTCAAGTACCGGATAAAGCGATACATAACTGTTGTAAATACTTTCGTATAGAGGAGTCTTCTGATGAAAATAGCAGTTGTTGGCAGCGGGTATGTGGGGCTGGTCGCAGCCGCCTGTCTTGCCGAGATGGGTAATACCGTAATCTGTGTAGATAACGATCACAAAAAAATACAAGGTCTCAAGCAGGGAGAACTGCCTATATACGAGCCGGGGCTTGATGTTCTCATCGACAGAAACGTCAAAGAGCAGAGGCTTCATTTTTCTGTGGATACATCCAGGGCAGTAAAACAGAGCAGCATTATTTTTATTGCAGTGGGTACCCCCCCCGAGGAAGACGGCAGTGCTGATCTTCATCATGTTCTTGCTGTTGCTCGTGACATAGGTAAAGCTATGAATGACAGCAAAATAGTAGTGAACAAGAGTACTGTTCCTGTGGGTACTTATGAGCTTGTTGCCGCTGAGGTAAGCAGGCACACCGATTTCAAGGTAGATGTGGTAAGCAACCCGGAGTTTCTTAAAGAGGGTGCGGCCATAGATGACTTCATGAAGCCGGACAGAATTGTGATTGGTACAGGAAGCGGAGACGTTGCAGAGGTGATGAAAGAGCTTTACTCGCCTTTTGTGCGCACAAACAATCCAATTTACATCATGAGCAACAAGTCTGCTGAACTGACCAAGTATGTTGCTAACAGTCTTCTTGCCACAAAAATAAGTTTTATGAACGAAATAGCAAATCTCTGCGACGTGGTAGGCGCTGATGTGAAAGACATCAGGAGAGGTATAGGAAGCGATACCAGGATAGGTCCACACTTCATTTTTCCCGGTGTTGGTTTCGGGGGCAGTTGTTTTCCTAAAGATGTTAAAGCTCTCAGACACACTTCAGATGAGCACGGGTATCACCTTCACATTCTTGAAGCGGTTACAGAGGTAAATCGCAGACAGAAGCAGGTGTTGGGCAGAAAAGTAACAGAGGAGTTCGGGGAAGATCTTTCTGGCCTTACTTTTGGAGTCTGGGGTCTTTCATTCAAGCCGAATACAGATGATATGAGAGACGCTCCTTCTGTGGTGATTATCAATGAACTGCTGAAGAGAGGAGCACAGGTAAGAGCGTATGATCCGGAGGCAACAGAATACGCCAGAACAATTCTTGGAGATACAGTTGAGTATTGTTCCTCAAGCTACAATGCTATTGAAGGTTCCGATGCCTTGATTCTCGTAACGGAATGGACCGAGTTCAGAGAGCCGGACTTTAACAGAATGATTACACTGCTTCGCAGGCCGGTGATCTTTGACGGCAGAAACATCTGGAATCCCGGGAAACTTAAATCCAGAGGATTCACATACTACGGTATAGGAAGAGGTTAGAATGAGCGCTTTCACCGAAAGAATGGCTGGCAGAGAGAAGCCTGTTATCGGCGTAATTGGTCTTGGCTATGTTGGGCTGCCTCTTGCAATGGAGTTTGCTCTTGGTGGATGTAGTGTTCTTGGAGTAGATCTTGACCCCGAAAAGCCCAGGCTTCTTGAAGAGCATCGCAGTTACCTGAAGCATTTCCCTGATGAATTAGTTGCTTCGGCCATGGATACCGGTCGTCTGCATGCAACCACCGATTTTTCTGTTCTCAGTAAGGTTGATGCCATCTTGATTGCTGTTCCCACACCGCTGGGTGTAAGTCGCGAGCCCGACTTGAGCTATGTGCTGAATTCCTGCCGGGAAACTGCTCTTTACCTGCAGAAAGGCCAGCTTGTTATTTTAGAGTCCACCACTTATCCTGGAACCACCAGAGATGAGATGGTACCTGTTTTAGAGAAAAGCGGTCTTAAGGCAGGTGTTGATTTTCACATTGCCTTCTCTCCCGAAAGGGAAGACCCGGGCAACAAGAGTTTTAAAACCAGAACAATCCCCAAACTTGTAGGCGGGCTCACTGAAGCCTGCACAGAAGCCAGCGTGTTTGTTTACAGTTTTGCCATAGACAATGTGGTTCCGGTGAGTTCCCCTGAAGTAGCCGAGATGGCAAAAATAGTAGAGAACACCTACAGAGCTGTGAACATTGCGCTTGTCAACGAACTGAAGCTTCTTGCCCAGCGTATGGGAATAGATATATGGGAAGTTATAGACGCAGCTGCAACTAAGCCTTTCGGTTTCACTGCTTTTTATCCAGGGCCGGGGCTGGGCGGGCACTGTATTCCCATCGATCCTTTCTATCTCACGTGGAAAGCACACGAATACGAGATGTCAACCAAGTTCATAGAGCTTGCAGGAGAGATTAACACATCTATGCCCGGTTATGTTGTAGACCGGGTTGGTGATGCCTTGAACTCATCCGAGAAATCCGTAAAGGGAAGCAGAGTTCTTCTTCTTGGTATGGCTTACAAACCTGATATCGACGATTACCGTGAGACACCTGCTCTCAAGGTTATGAAGAAGCTCGTTGAAAGAGGGGCTATTGTAGACTACAACGATCCCTACATTCCTTCTATACCTTCCACCACCAGGCAGACAGATATGCAGCCGGTTTCAGTTGATCTTTCAGAGGAAATGCTGTCAGGATACGACTGTGCCGTTGTCATAACAAATCATGCCTGCTATGATTACCAGTGGATAGTGAGCAACAGTAACATTGTGGTAGATACCAGAAATGCCTGCGTGGCAGTTGAAGATGGTAAAGAGAAGGTGTTCAAAGCGTGAGAGTTTTGTGCTGGTTGTTGATTGTTTCTGCTGCTGCAGCTTTTGCGGATTACTCGCTTCCGGGAGTGGATTCAAACGAGATTCTTATGCCGGTTAACGTGTGGGGCGAGGTCAGAAACCCTGGTGTGTACATGATTCCGTGGAATTCTGATCTGAGGGATGCCCTGTCTGCGGCTGGTGGCCCTACAACAACTGCCAATCTTTCAAGTATTAAAATTATACTCAACGGTATAGACATAGAGTACAACCTCTCAGACTACCTGTCCGGCCACGGTAATCCTCTGCCGGGTCTTGAGCCTGATGCAACCGTTTACCTGTCCACTTCAAAGTATGAGTGGTGGAAAGATATTGTTGACTTCAGCTACAAGCTTCTTGTTATGGCGAATGTGATACTGCTGATGAGCAGAATATGAGTGTAGTGCGTCCTGATATGTACACCGGAGCTCCTGACCACGGCGAGGAAGAATCTCTTGATCTGAACTTCTACATCTGGATGCTGCTCAGGGGCAAGTGGGTGATTCTTTCATTTGTTCTTGCTGGTCTTCTTGCTGCCGGTTATGTAAACAAAACCACAACACCTGTGTACCGTTCAAGCTCAACATTCATGTATACCACAGACAACAGCATGTCGCGCACGCTTGATATGCCGGGTACTTTCTGGTTTCAGATGGATGCTCTTCGCAACGATCAGATTCACCTGATAAACAGCAGGATTATGGCTGAACTGGTTGCCGATTCGATTCTGCATTCATCCGATTACGACAGTATTATTTCAGTTCTGTTTCTGGGTGACATTCCAGAACAGCCGTACATTCGGAACGCTCTGGTATCACTGGCCCAGTCTACAGTTTCAGTGAGCTGGATCAAAGACACGAATTTCTTTGTTCTCAGCGGAAGCGGTTACAGCCCGGAAGCTTCTGCTGTTATAACCAATCTGTTCCTGTTTGTTTACGACAAGTGGAACAAACAGCAGGCAAGGGGAGAGAACACGGAAGTGAGGTTGTTTCTTGAGGAACAGCTTCAGCACACCTCCCAGCAGCTGGATCTTTCTGAAAGTGCCCTTCTTCAGTTCAAAGAGCAGAACGGCATAACAGACATAGATACAGAAACTCGAAATCTCATCACTACACTGTCCAGTTTTGAAACCCAGGCAAGAACTGCAGCGACCAGCGCAGCGGCGGCCAGAGTAAGGCGTGATTACCTGAACGGTCTTCTTGGGGAACAGCGTGAAACAGTAACCGGTGATATTGTAAGTTCCAACAGTGAGTATATAGAGCAGATACAGGCCGATCTTGCCAGGTACGAAAGTGCCAGAGCAGCTCTTCTTGCAGACGGTGCAGATCAAGAGTCAGAGCCCGTTCGCGCCATGGAGCAGCGTATAGAAACAAGAACACAGGAACTGGCTGAAGCACTGCAGGATATCGCGTCAATGAACTACCCGGCAAACCCGCAGCGGGGGATTGAAGGCCTGGTTTCCTCTATTGCTGAAGCTGAAAGCGAGTACAGATCAAGTATTGCCCGGGAAAGAGCGTTGCGTTCCGTTGTTAACGATCTCTCGTCAGGGATGTCTGAACTGCCCGAATTTCAGTATGAGCTGGTTTCTCTGGAACGCAACAGAAGAGTTAATGAAAACATCTATGTGCTTCTAAGAACCCGTTACGAAGAAGTTAAAATAGCTGAGATCGGGCAGATGGGCAATGTTACTATTGTAGATTCCGCACTTCCAGGAGGCATGATAAAACCCACGACGAAAAGAAATTTAATCATGGGAATTATGGTTGGTCTTGCTGGCGGTATTGGGATAGTGTTTCTGTTTCATCAGATGGATACATCTCTCAGAAACCCCGAGCAGCTGGAACGGCTGGGTATACCCCTTGTCGGCGTCATTCCAGAGTTTTCCCAGAAAACAGAAACTGATCAGATACCTCTTACTCTTCTGGAGCACTCGAAGTCGCCCAATGCAGAGGCTATCCGTGACCTTAGAACCAGCCTGTCGTTCTCTCGGCCGGAACAGGGCATAAAAACTCTTTTAGTAACCAGTTCCGGGCCGCGCGAGGGTAAATCAAGTGTATCTGCTAACCTGGCCGTGGCAGAAGCAGAAGCAGGGAAAAAGGTAATTCTTGTAGACTGTGATCTCAGGCGTCCTACAGTTAACAAGACTTTCGGATTCAGAAGAAAGCCGGGTTTCACTGAATTGATTTCCGGTAAGGCAACCATCGATGATGTTGTAAAAGAGACCGCAGTGGACGGTTTGTTCGTGATCTGCAGCGGACATATTCCCCACAATCCTGCTGAAATGGTGGAAACTGCAGTCAAAAAAGGTATTTTCTCGCAGATTGCCGAAGCATGTGATATGCTGATTATAGACACGCCTCCCGCTGCTGTTGTAACAGATGCCGTTGTTATCGCTCCTGCTGTGGATTCAGTAATTCTGGTTGTAAGAAGTGGTAAGATTCAGAAGAAAGTTGTGCAGGGGGTCTGGCAGAAACTGCTCAGATCAGGCGGTCATCTCTCTGGTGCTGTGATCAACGGTTTCGATCCCATAAGAACATATACTTCCTACACCTACTACACTTACAAGTACCAGTACTACTATGAAGAGCAGTCAAAATAGATACCACATACATATAACCGTATAATTTCCAGCGAAATAGTTAATCCAGAGGAGGGTTCAATTCCCCACCGCTTGCGGCGTTTCCGCACCAGCAAATTTTGCGTCCGCCCGCAGGGCGTGTAAGTTCGACCAGTAATACCCCGAGGCTTGCCTCGGAGGTTGGTTGAACGGAAGCAAAATATTTATTAAGAAAGGCTCCAGGGCCTTTTTTTTGTGGTGTTTTGAAGTGTTGGTGGGGCAAAGTGGGGCACAGTGGGTTGACAGTGGGTGAAAGTGGGATAATGATAGCTGCGGAGGGAAAATTATGGCAGCGTTCATCGGTACTCACAAACACACACTGGACGAAAAGGGCAGAGTAAGTGTTCCAGCCCAGTTCAGACGTCAGCTTACAGCAGAAGACATGTATCTGAATGTGGGCATGGAGGGGTGTCTCGTTCTGTATCCTCCGCAGCGGTGGCAAGAGCTGGAGGAAAAGCTGCTTTCCCTGCCTCGCAACAGAGAAACACGTTTTTTTGTAAGAAAGCTGGCACAGTATCTGCGGGCAGTAAGTGTAGACTCACAGGGAAGAATAACAATTCCTGCAGAGCTCGCAGAGAAGGCCGGGATTACAGGTGAAGTAATGTTCCTGGGCAAGTTTGACACAATTGAACTCTGGCAGCCGGAACGCTACAGTTCCTACATAGATGAAGCAGGTTTTTCACCGGAAGAAATTGCCGAGGGGCTTGATCTACCTATTTAGGGGAGTGTGAATGGAACAGGGGCATCGTCCAATTATGCCTGAAGAGATTCTGGAATACCTCTGTGCTTCATCGCCTGATCTGATTGTTGACGGAACATCAGGTGGAGGTGGTCACACAGCTATCTTTTCAAGGGCTTTGCCTAACTGCCGGATATTGGCAGTTGAAAGGGATCCTTCAGCATTCAGGGTTCTTTCAGAGAAGTTTGCTGGAAGCAATGTTATGGTAGTTAATTCAAGCTACTCTGAACTGCCTGATATTTTTGCAGCCGAAGGTCTGCCTCTCGCTGGCGGCGCACTGTTTGACCTCGGTCTCAGTTCCATACAGCTGGATACTCCTGAAAGGGGTTTTTCGCACAGAACATC
>Ga0256845_1000150_pt1 | contig 63059 bp, 52 predicted proteins | sample RiftiametaG_FD_189101 | JGI IMG/M metagenome (GOLD analysis project Ga0256845, IMG submission 189101) | Tube worm associated microbial communities from hydrothermal vent at the East Pacific Rise, Pacific Ocean - Riftia | ecosystem: Host-associated > Annelida > Integument > Unclassified ...
TTGAATGGAATAATTTCTATCTTTCATGGGCCGAGACGATTAGGACGGTATTCCAAAGATGGAAATCTGTTAGATGAAAACCAAAACCAAGCTGACGTTGCGTAAATCCGCTTCACAATGTCAGGAGCAAAAATAACAAAAGCGGACAGATATCGTGTTAATTATCCGGACAGTTCTATTTACTCTTAACATCATTTAAAAAAATCGTGTTAGGAGTAAATTGTCTGCCCTAATAATTTACTCCTAACGCAAGCGACTATACATACTGAATTGCATAATCTGTATTGCATAATCTGTATTGCATAATCTGTATTGCATAATCTGCATTATACAATTTGTATGATACAATATGTACAACAACTAGCGACTGGCCATTACTTATGAAAAAGTTTAATGATTTTCCTTTACAGATTGCCTCTGGCGGTGCGTTTTGTAATAGAGTTGATGAAAGAAAGAAGCTTAAAAAATTGCTATTAACTGGACAGCATATCTGGTTACAAGCTCATCGTCGGCATGGTAAAACCTCTTTATTACTCAAAACCTTTGAAGATATTACTCAAAAAAACAAGCGGTTTACTTATACAAGAGAGGACTTAGCGTTTGCGAGCGACCGCAACTCAGTCATTGTTAAACTTTGTAATAGTGCTTCTAAACTCATCATTGATACTTTAAAGAAAGCGACACCTCGTAGTAAGAGTGATCAGCTTAGCGTCATTGGAAATAGGCTTTCCGAAATGTTTAATCGCTTCACTCCAACTTTTTCAATTGAGAAGGGCTCTGTTTCCATGAGGTTTAGTAAAGAACCATCACTTGAAATGTTAGATGAAACACTCTCAAAACTAAATGAAATTGCTAAAGAGCATGATGTTAGAACTGTTTTTATGATTGATGAATTTCAGCAATTAAGCAAAGTCGATAATAATCGTTTTGATATTGAGGGTGTTATTAGACATAATTTAGAGTTAGCAACAAACGTGACCTATGTACTTTGCGGTTCTGAGCGGAGCTTAATGGAGCAAGCTTTAGGGGATGAAAATAGACCTTTGTATAAACATTTATATCAGTTTCAAATTACCAGGCTCTCAAGAGACTCATATTTATCTCATATTAAGGCTTTATGGGCGACAAGATGGGGGAAAGAAATGGATCTCACAGTATTTAACTATGTTATCGAAACCTCAAAAAGACATCCATATTATTTGAATTATTTATTTTCTGAGCTGTGGTTGAATGAACATATACCCACAGATGAAGATGCGGAGCTTGCATGGAGTAAAATTCTTCAAGAGGAACTTTCAAAAAATAAAAAAATGATATTGGAGTTAAGGCCTAATGAAAAAAAGGTTTTAATTGCATTGGCTATAAAGCCTACAAAAGAAATATTATCAAGTGAGTTTGTCAAATTGGCAGGGATAGCAAGTGGATCAATGAAAAGGACGATCTCTCAATTGATTGCGAAAGACCTAATTTATACTGATAATGAGCGACTAACTTTGATAAGTCCTGCCTTGGCCGCCATTGCTATCAGTTAACATGAAAGCAATATAAATGGTTTTAGGATCAATTTTTTTTAGTCTTGCGTGCCGCCATCGCAAGGATATTCACACGTAAATAAAAATGATCATCACTTATTTAGTGTTCGCAATTTTTTTCGCTTTTAAAAATTCTCGTATAATAGAGACATATTCTAAATCATCACCAATTTCATTATGAGTAGCCCCCAATATGACATGATAGTTCAAAAGTTGTGGATCAATTTTTTTGACTAAAGCCTCACTATTTTTTCGATTAATTGTTTCATCATTTTCTGCAATTAAAATTAACGTTTTGGCTCTTATTTTACCTGCACGCTCAGCCGATAAAAACTTATCTTTTAATAACCAAGAAATAGGCAACCATGGATAGTGTGATTTGGCGACATTTAAAATGCTGTCATAAGGCGTTGATAAAATTAATTTTTCAACCGGGTATTTAGATGCTACATAAGTCGCAACTCCAGTTCCTAAACTTCTTCCCATTAAGGAAATATCTTGATGATTTTTTTTGATTTGTTGATAAATGTAAACCGCATCATTATAGAGCGCTTGTTCTGTCGGTTTTCCTTGATTGTTCCCGTAACCTCTATAAGGAATTAAATAAACACTGTAATCAGGCGCAACATGCGTTAAAAAATCAATATGAATTTCTACAGTACTGGCATTACCTCCATAAAAAATAAGCGCTTTTTCTTGACCGGGATTTAATACCCAACCTGATAGCATTTGTTTTTTTGTTTCGGCTCCAGAGCCAGTCCCAGCCTCAAACGAAATCTCTTTTACCAAACCTGCTGAAGTATCTACCACGTCCGCGGGCTGAGGAAAGTATAATAGCGAACGCTGAAAAATATAAAAAAGAAAACAAATACTAAAATAAGTTATCAATAAGACTGCAATGGCAATTTTCATTATTTCATCAACTCAAAACTTACATATTTTTTAACGCTAAACGAATTAAACTTGCGGCAGGTAAATTGTTATCTTTAATTTTACTGATCGCTTGGCTAGCACTTTGTGGTTTATAACCTAATGCAACTAATCCACTAATGGCTTGTTGCACATTGTCGTTGCCTTGAACTGACAATGACGGTTGTTCATTGTCTGCACTAACTTGCTCATCAACATGCCAATCCTTCAGTTTATCTTTCATTTCAATAATTAAACGTTCTGCAGTTTTTTTACCAACGCCCGGTATTTTAACTAAACGATTGGCATCACCATGATGAATATGTTGAACAAATTCTAGCGCACTCATTGCAGACAAAATGGCTAATGCTAATTTTGGACCTACGCCATTCACTTTAATCAAAGAACGAAACAAGGTTCTTTCTTCTAAACTATAGAAAGCAAATAAGGTGTGAGAATTTTCACTGACTGATAAGTGGGTATGCAAAATAACTTTTTGCCCAACTTCTGGAAGATTGTAAATAGTGTTCATGGGAGCTTGGCATTCATAACCCACACCGTTAACTTCCACTAAAATAAAAGGCGGCTGTTTTTCAAGAAGGATACCATTTAATCGACCGATCATATGTTTCTCGTTTTAGTGTTGATTGTTTTAGCTAGCTAGTAAAACTACTTTAGTAGAAGATGAGCTTCTTAATTAGCGAATTCTTCCTCGCTTTACTTTACCCGCACCGAGTTGATACAACGCATTTTGAATGGCATGACCATGACAAATAGCCACAGCCAAACCATCTGCAGCATCAGCTTGTGGAGGCGCATTTAATCCCAGTAAACTCGTTACCATGTGCTGCACTTGTGTTTTGTCTGCAGCGCCGGTACCAACAACGGCTTGTTTAATTTGCCTGGCAGAATACTCTGCGACAACGAGCGCATGTTGAGCCATTGCAACCATTGCCGAACCTCTTGCTTGCCCAAGCTTTAATGCTGAATCCGCATTCTTTGACATAAATACCTGTTCAATCGCCGCTTCATCGGGTTTATATTGTTGTACCACCTGAGAGATGCAGTCGAAAATTTGATTTAATCGATCGGACAAAATACCATCTTTAATTCGGACACAACCGCTAGCAATATATTCAACTTTTTTGCCATTCATTCGAATAACACCAAAGCCCGTTAGTCGTGAGCCGGGATCAATGCCGAGAATTATTGGCACAAGTTTTTCTCATTCATTATTAAAATAGATTGAATAAATTTAATCATGAAATTAAATCTAAAGTAGCTCATAAGCCTCGGCAGGAATTTCAGCATTGCTATACACATTTTGCGTATCATCCAGATCTTCTAAACGTTCTATCAAACGTAGCGCTTTAACCGCTGTATCAATATCTAAATCAGCTTGAGTCGATGGAACCATGCTTATTTCTGCATCTTCAGCGACCAGTCCCTTTTCTTGTAGCGCATCTTTTACCACCATAAAATCTTCGACTTGGGTTAATATTTCAAAAGAGCCATCATGGTGAGTGATAATGTCATCAGCGCCTGCTTCAAGCGCCTCTTCCATGAGTGAATCTTCATCAACTTCTGAAGAAAAAATTAGTTGACCTTTTTTTTCAAATAAATAAGCGACAGAACCTGAAGCGGCAAGTTCACTGCCTGATTTAGTAAAAGCATGGCGAACTTCCGCAACGGTTCTATTTTTATTATCGGTCATGCATTCGACTAAAATAGCGCAACCACCCGGGCCATAACCTTCATAAGTTAACTCATCCATACTTGCCCCGTCGTCACCGCCTGCACCACGTTTAATAGCGCGATCAACTGTCTCTCGGGTCATATTGCCACTTAGGGCTTTATCAACAACCGCTCGTAGTCGAGGATTATTATCGGGATCGCCGCCGCCACTTTTGGCCGCAACAACAATCTCACGAATAAACTTGGTGAATAATTTTCCTCGTTTATTGTCTTGGGCTTTTTTACGATGTTGTATATTTGCCCATTTACTATGCCCTGCCATCATTAAGCTCCAATGTTTGTCTTAACAAATTTTTATTTTTTAGCGCTCATTTTATTCTTTTTTAGCTTTAACAACCGTCGCAATAGATAACTCCTCCAATTGCGCCGCAGAAACTTTTGAAGGTGCCGATGTTAAAGGACAACTTGCCGTTGTAGTTTTAGGAAATGCAATCACATCACGAATAGAGTCTGCACCAACCATTAACATCACTAAACGATCTAATCCAAAAGCGATACCGCCATGTGGAGGACAGCCATATTGTAACGCTTCTAATAAAAAGCCAAACTTATCATCGGCTTCTTGTTTCTCAATGCCTAAAATATCAAAAATTGCTGCTTGTAGTTCTTGATGATGAATACGAATTGAACCGCCACCCACTTCACAACCGTTTAATACCATATCATAAGCGCGCGATAAGGTTTCTGTTGGTGATTGCTTTAATTTTTCAATGTCATCTTGTTGAGGTGCTGTAAATGGATGATGAAGTGCATGCATATGACCTTTGTCTTCTTCAAACATTGGAAAATCAACGACCCAAAGCGGTTTCCAAACATCTTCAACTAAACCTCTATCTTCTGCAACTTTTAAGCGAAGCGCGCCTAATGAATCTGTCACAACTTTATTTGAATCGGCACCAAATAATAAAATGTCACCTGCTGAGGCGTTAGTTTTTTCTAAAATTTGATTAACAATTTCATCGTTCAAAAATTTAGCAATAGGTGATTGAATGCCTTCAACTCCTTCACCAATCGCTTTTACTTTAATCCAAGCTAATCCTTTGGCGCCATAACGACCAGCATATTCACCGTACTGATCAATTTGTTTTCTGCTTAACTCTGCACCATCAGGAATACAAATGGCTGCAACTCGACCATTAGCATCATTGGCTGGTGTGGCAAAAACTTTAAATTCAATATCCTTTACAAGTTCTGCAACATCCACTAATTCAATGGCAACTCGTAAATCCGGTTTGTCGCTTCCGTAACGTTGCATTGCTTCGGCATAGGACATTCTTGGAAACTCACCTAAATCAACCTCTAAGGTTTTTAAAAATAATTGACGGATCATTTTTTCCATCATTGTCATAATAGATTCTTCATCCATAAATGATGTTTCAATGTCCAGCTGGGTAAATTCTGGCTGACGATCTGCACGTAGATCTTCATCACGGAAACAACGTACCACTTGATAATAACGATCGAAACCACTCATCATCAATAACTGCTTAAAAAGTTGTGGTGATTGAGGTAACGCAAAGAATGAACCTTTATTAGTACGGCTTGGCACCAAATAGTCGCGAGCACCTTCTGGCGTTGCTTTAGTTAAAATTGGCGTTTCAATATCAACAAAACGTTCGGCTTCTAAATAATCTCGTAAGTTTTTAACCACCTTGTTACGAAACAATAATTTTTCTTGCATTTCTGGGCGACGCAAATCTAAATAACGATACTTTAAGCGCAGTTCTTCAGATGTTTCTTCATGCCCGTCGATTAAAATAGCTGGGGGTGCCGCTTTGTTGATCACGGTTAATTCCGTCGCTAAAATTTCGATCGCTCCAGTAACCATTTTTTTATTAATCATATCTTCAGGTCTTTGACGTAAAATCCCTTTAATAGAAACAACAAACTCACTGCGGCAGTCTTCTGCTTTAGAAAATAGCTCAGGTTGGTCTGGCTCTATGACGACTTGTACAATGCCCGTACGGTCACGAATCTGTAAAAATATTAACCCACCTAAATCTCGTCGACGATGGATCCAGCCAGCAATGCTCACATTCTCGCCTGCTGATACTGCTAATAAATCACCGTTATAATGGCTACGCATAATAAAACCTTAATAAAATATGAAATGGTCATTGCCAGGCTCATTATATCTAGCCTGAAAAACCGCGTATACTACTGTATACAAGGGCTAAAGTCGATATTTTTACTAAAAACCCACGATATAAAAGATCCGCATGCAACAAACAATAATCGATAAACAGTAACAATCTCAGGATGAGAAGAATACCTAATTTATCTTTGTTATGTTAAAATTGATTAAAAATTAAGCATTCCTAATATTCGCTAATATTCGCTAATATACTATTTTGTAGGTGTTAGAAATATATCAACAGGCACAATGGTAGATTCTGCTAAATTAATAAAAATGGGACGTCATGTTTAAAAAAATTGAGGCTAAATTAATAGAAGGGTTTAATGTTAAAACGAACCCTTTTATTTATCGACGCTTAATTTTAACTTCAACCTTACTCTTTTTAATGTTTTTTGTTTTTTCAGTGTTCTTCTTTATCAATTTATCAAGAAACGCGTTCCACTTAATGATCATGGATTCAGTAGTCATTTTAATCTCAGTGACATCACTTTATTTATTATTTATCAAAAAGAAAATTACAGTATCAGCAACTTGTGCTTCCGTGATGCTGACTATCTTTTTAATACTATTTTCTTATTTGGGAAAAAATAACAACTTTGGCTTAGTTTGGACCTTACTTTATCCTGTTTTTGTTATCCCTATTTTAGGTGAAAAACAAGGCTTAAGGTTAGTCAGTTTGTTTTACATTGTTTTGCTCCCAATTGTCTACAACGGCATTGGAACTTGGGATAATGGTTATTGGGATCTTACCGCCTTCATTCGCTTCTTTATTGCCTCATTAACGATCATTTACACAACTTACTTTTTTGAATCAACCTCAGTTAGCGCTTATAAAACGATTATGAAAATCAGAGAAAAAGAAAAAATCTACTTAATAACTCTTGAAGGGCTTTCAACAACGGATCAACTAACTGGCCTCCACAATCGGCGCTATTTTGATAATCATTTAAAAATCGAATCTCAAAAAGTAAAACGTTATGCTAGCCACCTCTGTTTAATCATTATTGATATCGATCATTTTAAATCAATCAATGATCAATATGGGCATCAGGTGGGTGATAGCGTACTGATTGAATTTTCATCATTATTAAAAAATATTATTAGAGAAACCGATATTTTATCTCGCTGGGGAGGTGAAGAGTTTATTATTTTATTGCCTGAAACTACCCTTGAAAGTAGCTTACTAATTGCAGAAAAAATTCGCTTAGCTATTTCAAATCATTCTTTTCAAGATATAGGAAATCTCACCGCGAGTTTTGGCGTATCTGAAATCAACCCTAACTCAATTACCAATCGAGAAGCAATTCATGCGGCGGACAAAGCGTTATACACGGCTAAAAAACAAGGGCGCAATTTAGTGGTTTCCGCCAATTCATAAACAACCAACAGTTCCCCTTTTTACAGTAAATAACCTTTCAGATAACATTTTTAAAGATTAACAACTTAATTCAGTAAATATTCTCGATTATTAGTTATAAAACTGGATTTTTAGCTAAATTTTGCCTATTTATTAATAACACAAATCATAATCCACTAATTAGCGTTCCATTCATCTTCAAAGTAATAAACAATCAATAGGTCTCTTATGACTCAGGATAATAATGCAGCAGATACTTTTATTTCAGTTGCCCATGTTGCATCTGAACTATTCAAAGCACAATCAATCGCAGAAGAACTTTCAATTACTTCTAAAAACGCGCGAGCACTAGCCGTTAGAGCAGGTTCGACTGCTGCAGGATTTAATGAAATAACACGATTTATAGAAGGTTTGTCCAAGCTCACGATTGAAGCAGCTCGCAGTGTCAATACTATCGCTATTTCACAAACAAAAATTGCCGCTAGCCTTTTTAGAACCGGTGGATTTTTAGTAAGCCTTAACAAAGTAAAGTATGAACCGAAAGACTCAGGAAAAAATGAAATAGCCCCGATTTTTCATAAAGTTGATACTGAACGTAAATTGTTAGAAAGACAAATATCATCCAGCTTAAGAGAATTAATCGAAAGATTAGACGAAACTAAAATGGAACTTCGGGCGACTCAGGTGGTTTCAGTTGTTTCTAGAGTAGAAGCTTCAAGAGCAAGTGAAGACTTTCAGGATTCTCTTAATTCCGTTGCCGACAAAGTATCAAGTGCGGGAAATCGAATTAATTCACATTTAGAAACAGCGAGACGACATTTGTCTCATTTACAATATTAATCATTGATTAAAATTAAAAATATCATTAAAACAGTGTAAAGGAAAAAGGAGCATCATGAAGGCAATATCATTATATCAAAAAGGAAATCATCAATGGCTTTGCTTTGGAAGAGATCCAGACAGAGATGAAAAAATAATTGATACTAACCAATATATGGTAATGAATAGCAATCAAAGTATTATTTTAGATCCAGGCGGCATAGAATTATTTTCTCAAATGTTAACCTCTGTTTTAAGGTACACCACGTTAAATGAAATCACCGCATTATTTGCTTCTCACCAAGATCCTGACATTATTTCTTCGCTAGGATTATGGGATCAATGTCTGCCGAAAGCAAAACTGTACTCACCCTACATTTGGGAATCATTTTTAGCGCATTTTGGTATGAATAATATTCAATTTGAGGGCATTCCTGATGAAGGTTCTAACTTTCAACTTGGTAACGTCTCTCTGCAATTTGTGCCAGCACATTATTTACATTCTTCGGGTAATTTTAATGTTTATGACAAAGAAGCCAAAATACTCATGAGCGGTGATGTTGGCGCAGCATTGGATGAAGATGATGCCCCTTTCTTTGTTGAAGATTTTGATGCACACATTCCAAAAATGGAGTTTTTTCATCGCCGTTGGATGCCGTCAAATAAAGCCAAAGATGACTGGATAACCAGCGTGAGAAAATTAGATATTGAAATAATGGCACCACAACATGGTGGCTTATTTAAAGGCGAAATGGTAGAAAAATTCTTAAACTGGTTTGAACGGTTAGATGTTGGTATAGCACAAAATAAATAAGTTATGTTTGGTTAACTAAAAAACAACCATTAACATAATCCAAAAGCCTTAATTTTTTAGGGCTTTTTGCTGTCTGACATATTCAAACAAACACACACCCGTTGCCACAGAAACATTTAAACTTGAAACACTCCCTGCCATAGGAATGTTAATTAACTCATCACAATTCTCTCGAGTCAAACGCCTCATACCAGAACCTTCTGCTCCCATAACAATGGCAAGTTTTTTAGGCAGTTTTATTTGATAAAGATCATTTTCGGCTTCGCCTGCAGTTCCAATAATCCAAACAAACTGTTGCTGTAATTGTTTCAAGAAACGAGATAAATTAGTCACCTTAACCAACGGAACATTCTCGGCGGCACCACAAGCGACTTTTCTTACGGTAGGATTGATAGAGGCTGATCGATCTTTTGGTAATACAATAGCATCAATGCCCGCAGCATCGGCTGTTCGAATACAAGCGCCTAAATTATGAGGGTCTGTAACACCGTCTAACACCAATAAAAAAAGCGTTTCTTTAGTTTCTGCTAACTCTAATAATTCTGATTCACTCATACTTGAATCGGTAACTTTAACTTCAGCAATGACTCCTTGGTGATTTCCATGAACCCGATTGTCCATTTTTTTTCTATCCATACTCTGGCATTTAATTCCTGCACTTTTAGCCAGTTTCTCAATATGAGTGAGGGCTTTATCATTGCGGTTATTTAGTAAAAATAATTGAATTACATTTTGAGGATTTCTTGAAAGAATACTTTCAACCGCATGAATGCCAAAAACTTTATCGGTATTACTCATGTTAATTAACTCTTATTTTTTGTTGCTTTCTTATTAATTACGGTTTTTTTTGAACGTCTAGAAAGTGTTTTTTTCTTAGAGCTTTTCCCTTCTACTTTTATTTTTTTCTTAGCACTTTTTATTTTTTTATTGCTTTTATTATTTCTGTTCTTGCTACTTCCAGCCTTATTATTTCTATTACTTTTGTTATAACTGCTTTCAGTATTGATATTAGAATCATTTAAACTAAAATCAATACGCCTTAAATCAATATCCACATTAGCGACTTTAATTTTTAATTGATCACCAATGGAAAAACTATTTCCGCTTCTTTCGCCAATCATTTTTTGTTTAGCGTGATCATAATGATAATAATCATTACCTAATTCAGTGACATGAATCAACCCTTCAACATACACCTCATTTAATCGAACAAATAATCCAAAATTAGTAATCGCACTCACTTCGCCAGTATATTCGTTACCAATGTGAGATTGCATATATTCACACTTAAGCCAATCCATCACATCACGTGTTGCTAAATCAGCATTACGTTCAGTAATCGAATTAGACTGACCAATTTCGGATAATTTACTGGTTGTGTAATATTTTTTTATTGTTTGACTATCGGCTTTTGATTGCAGTGCTTCATCAGCAACTAAGGCTTTAATAACACGGTGAACAATTAAATCAGGATAACGTCTAATAGGTGATGTGAAATGTGTATAAGCATCAAAAGCTAAACCAAAATGCCCTTCGTTTTCTGGTGTGTAAACGGCTTGGCTCATTGATCTTAATAGCATAATTTGTATATTTTCAGCATCTGGACGGTCTTGTATTTGTTCTAAAAATTGACGAAACACACTCGGATCAGGCTCGCTTCCGCCACTAATAGAAAGACCTAATTCGGCTAAATATGAACGAAGTACTTCCAATTTCTTTTCTTTAGGACCAAGATGAACTCGAAACAAACTTGGTGTTTTTTTACTAATAAAAAATTTAGCAGCGGCAACATTTGCACAAATCATACATTCTTCAATTAATTTATGTGCATCATTACGAATAACAGGAATGATTTTATCTATTTTTTTATTCTCATTAAAAACAATCTGAGTTTCTGTGGTTTCAAACTCAATAGCTCCTCTGCGTTTTTTAATTTTAATTCTTGCCTTATAAAGCTGATGCAGTTCTTTAATGGGTGCGACCAATTCAGAATAAGTTTCACACAACTTTTCATCATCTTGTAAAATAGACCATACTTTATTGTAAGTTAAACGTGCTTGAGAATGCATTACCGCAGGATAAAATTTATTACGCCCTAATTTTCCATCACGCCCTATGTTTATTTCACAAACCATACATAAACGATCAACTTTAGGTTTGAGAGAACAAAGTCCATTAGAAACTTGTTCGGGTAACATCGGTACAACAGAATTAGGAAAATAAACAGAATTTCCCCGCTGTATGGCTTCTTTATCTAACGCGCTATCCGGTTTTACATAATGGCTAACATCTGCAATAGCAACATAAAGCTTCCAGCCACCTAGCTTTTTAGCTTTGCAATAAACCGCATCATCAAAATCTCTCGCATCTTCGCCATCAATTGTCACTAATGGCAAATGACGTAGGTCAACTCTTCCCGCCAATTCTTCAGCTTGCACTTCTGTTGGTAATTTTTTTAATTGGTCGTGAATTTCATCACTCCAATGATTTCTGATCCCGTACTGAGCAATCGCGATTTCTATTTCCATTCCTGGAGCAAGATAATCACCTAAAACCTCAACAACTCGACCAACCGCTTGAGATTTAAAAGTCGGGCGAGTTGATAATTGGATAACAACAACTTGATCTTTTTTTGCTTTAACAGGATCATCTGGTGGAATAAGAATATCTTGGCAAATACGAGGATCTTCTGGAGTAACAAAAGTAAAACCGTTTTCAAGATGGTAACGACCGACTATTTGTAAAGGATTATGACCTTCAATAATTTCGACAATGCTTGCTTCTTTTTTTCCATCTCGGCTTAAGCCTTTTTCTCTTACTAAAACTTTTTCACCAGGAAAAACTCGTCGCATCTCTCTTGCAGAAACAAACCAATCTTTACCACCTTGCTCTGGTGCGAAAAAGCCGAATCCATCTTTATGGCCGATAATAGTGCCAGCGGTTAGCGCTAACTTATCAATAATGCCGTAAGAACGCTTACGGTCACAATGAATTTGTCCATCTCGAACCATTGCCCCTAATCTTCGCTCTAATCCAATAATCTCTTTCTCATCAAACAACTCGAGTTGTTTTTGAATGGCTTTAAATTTTAAAGGTTTACCTGCATTTTCTAGCAAGGTTAAAATAAACTCTCGACTAGGAATTGGATTTGAGTATTTTTTTGATTCTCTGTTAAAAAATGGATCTTTAACCGTAGGTTTCTTTTTTGACATAAGTTTTGGATAAAATTTGGGGTGGTGGTATTTTATATTAGGTAAGCCTGACAGTATGTATCAGGAAGAGCGGCTATTTTAACTGAAAATTTGTTTTAATTCACCTATGCAGTTGGAATAACTACAAAAGGTTAAGCTAAAAAGCCCTTGGTTAGCGAGTTACCGACTTAATATTTAGATGCTAACCAAATATTTGCTTGCCGACAGGTGCTAAAGACCTCAACATCGACACTCGATTTAGAGGTTAATAAACGATAATAATTTAACAATGCACAGGCAAGGCTCTCATTAGAAACCAATGCCAATTTATGGTCGTCCCCCCCCTTATCAATGAATCTCATAACACGTTCAGCATGCTGTTCGATCTCTTTCATACTGATATTAATAATAGCGGCACTAAAATCATAACAAAGACTCATATTTTTTTGATAATTTTGGCGGGTATGAAGTTCATTAATCGCTTCTTGCAGCTTACCAATAGTAATGTCGTCATAAAACACTAAATCCGCTACAGAATTAGTGGCATTTATGTGGATTCTAAAATGGGAATTTAATTGATTCTTATTGTTGTTATTGTTTGGGTTAATAATGTGATTAATCTCTTAGTTTTAAACGTTACTTAATAATTTTAGCATCTAGTAACTTTTTTATTATTCTAGTTCAATATTACTGATATTTCTAGATAAAAACAGGTATTACAACACATTTTCAAATCTATCTACTTTGTAAGCTTTTGCTTTTAAAGCATAAAAACATCTCAATCTAAGATGTTGAATAAATCATTCATTGATATTAAACAACTTTCCTCTCACCATTTGGCGATATTCGCCCGGCGTTAAATTGATTTTTTGTTTAAACTGTCTGGCAAAAAAAGCGTTGTCTTTATAACCTAAATGATCTGAAATATCTTGATGATTTAAATTGGTTTCTTTTAACAATTCTTGTGCGGCTTTAATTCGTAAATCTACACCATAGGCTAGAGGCGATTTTCCAACAGCGTTTTTAAAACGTCGGGAAAAATTACGACTACTCATATTGGCCATTTCACTGAGTGATTTCAAGTCATAATCTTGAGATAAATGTTTTGTCATCCATTGTTGAACTTCTAATATACCTTCATCAGGGTGACGGCCCGCTCCTTTGGCAAACCACGGCTTATCATAAGTTCGATTGATTTCATGGCTGTAATGTTGTTCAATAATTTGACTAACCTCTTTACCTAAATAACTTTCAATAAAATACAATGTTAAATCAACTAATGCATTAATACTTCCTGTACAAATAATGGAGTGATCTTGCGTTATAAAATGTTTCCTTTGCAAGTTGACCTTAGGATAACGTTTTTCAAATTCGTCAAAATAGTACCAATGAGTGGTGGCAACCAATCCATCTAATAAACCCGCATGAGCGAGCAAACAAACGCCAGTTCCGGTGGCTACAATTTGTGTGCCCTGCTGATGTTGCTCGATTAACCATTCAATTAAAGCTTCATTTTTGTTAATAACGACTTCAGGTTTGCCCCAAATAGGTGGAACAAAAATGGTATGAGCTTTTGGTGCATTATTTAAATGATAATTGGGGATCAGCTTAATGCCGTTGGCCAATTGAATCGTACTCGTATCATTTGCCGCCGCCGAGACTACCTGGCAATCCCATTTGATACGACGACCTTGCTTGATTCGTGCAATTGAACGTGCCGAACTAATCATTTCCATTGGAAGGCTTAAGCCCGTTAATAAGGCTTTTGAATAACAGATAAATAATGAAGGATGCATAAAGGTGTCCAAATGTTGGTGGGGGCAGTTGTCCTATTAGTCCATTTTGATGGCTGCATTATCCTATAGACAATAATAAATAGCGAATATACTTTGTTCTCCACAATAAAGAGACTATTTTGATCTCAACTTGTTAATTAAGAGATAAACAATGAAAAAGCTGCCCGTAATTGTTGGTTTTGGCGGAATTAATCCAGCAGGAAGAACATCATTTCATCACGGATATCGTCGTATGGTGCATGATGCACTGCCAAAATCGGCTACCGATCCAATGTTTAAAGGCTTAGCTTCATTAACAAATCAACCTCAAGATACTGATCACCAAACACTATTAGATCAAACATTGATCCGAAAAATAGAAAAACAAACCTTCGATTTAGATGAAATCAATATACATAAAAAAGTTAATCTAACGTCAAATGACGAAAAAATTCATTTTCAAATCAGTAAAAGACAATTACCCAAACAAATTCCAAGTAACTGGAACATTACAGAATTAGATACAGGTCGCCTTAATGTCACAATTGAAGGTGAACTTGAAGTAATGATTAATGAGAAACATCATTCAGCGGTAACAAGTGCAGGTCAATTGCCTACTGGTTTTGATGCATCCACTCTTTACACTTCTAAGAATCAACCGAAAGGTTTACAACTAACAGTTTATGGCGCATCAGATGCTCTGCAATCAATTGGTATTGAATGGCAAGAAATTTTAAAACACATTAAGCCCGATCAAGTATCCGTTTACGCGGGATCCGCATTAGGACAATTTGATGATTTTGGCTGCAGAGGCTTGAGTCAAGCTTGGTTAAAAGGTGGACGAGTTAGCTCAAAGCAAATGGCGTTAATGCTTTCACAAATGCCTGCCGATTTTATTAATAGTTATATGATTAATAGTGTAGGTTCAACGGGAACTAACATGGGCGCTTGTGCGACATTTCTCTATAACTTACGACAAGGGCTTGCTGATATACAGTCTGGTGAAGCAAGAGTCGTTATTGTTGGAGGAGCTGAAGCTCCGTTAGAACCCGAAGTGCTTGAAGGTTTTAAGGCAATGGGCGCTTTAGCTGAAGATCAGCAAATTGCAGATTTAGACGGCGCAGAAGTTGCAGATAATCGAACCGCTTGCAGACCATTTGCTAATAATGCGGGCTTCACCATGGCTGAAGCTTCACAGTTTTTTGTTTTAATGGATGATGAATTAGCCTTAGAACTTGGTGCAACCATTTACGCCTCGGTGCCGGATGTTTTTGTCAATGCCGATGCCAATAAAAAATCAATCTCTTCTCCGGGCATTGGAAATTATTTAACCGTAGCTAAATCAATGGCATTGGCTAAAAATATTTTAGGCGAAGCCGCTTTAAAACAAACTTACGCGCATGCTCATGGAACAGGAACGCCCCAAAATCGAGTCACTGAATCTCATATATTAAATGAAGTAGCAAAAACTTTTGGCATTAAAAAATGGCCTGTAGCGGCAATTAAATCTTATGTTGGACATTCTTTAGGTCCCGCAGGTGGTGACCAATTAGCCGCCGCGTTAGGCGTTTGGGAATATGGCATTATTCCTGGAATACCCACAGTGACAGAAATAGCTGATGATGTTTATGATTCAAACTTAGAATTCTGTATCGATCATAAATCTGTGGGCGAAAAAGGGATTGAAATAAAAGCCACAATTATCAACTCAAAAGGCTTTGGTGGTAACAATGCGAGTAGTTTAATTTTGTCTCCTCAAACAACCTTAGAAATGCTAGAGCGCAAACACGGTTCAACTAAAATGGGTAACTATAAATTACTTAATGAATCGGTAAAACAAAATGCCGATGCATATGATCATGAGGTTATTAATGGCAATTTTAAAGCCATTTATTCTTTTGGAACTGATGTTATGAGTGGAAACGATTTAACCATGACAAAGGAAGGCATTAAATTATCTGAATTTGAAAATACTTTAACTTTCAACCAAGACAATCCATTTGCAGATTACTGTTAACAAGCTCGGTTAATAACCTCTGATAATATTCTCTGATAATATTTAGGGCCTGTCATTAAGAGGCTCTAAAGCTTTTAGTGTAAAGATCTATTTAGTGCTAAATTGTTGCTCTTATCCCGAGCTGAGGTTATTTAACTCGGTTATATTTTTTCATTAAAGCAATACCATTTTTAGCAAACGCTTCTAACAAAGGATGGTGCGGATCAGAAAATGACTGAACGCCCATGACTTTACCCGAAGGTGCGATAAAAACGATTCCCGGAGTCCCTTTTACCCCATAAATTTCAGCCACTGCATCACCCTCTAAAACGGTATCGAACTGATAACCAAAATTTTTCCAATAAACTTCTGGTTTCCAATCTTCTCTAATGTTCACGGCTAAAACTTTTAAACCTTGAGATTCATATTTTTCATTGAGTTCAGCAATTCCTGGTAAAAGTTTTTTACAATAAGGGCACCATGTTGCCCAAAAAACAAGTAACGTTGGCCGCCCTTGGTAACTAGATAAAGTAATGGGCTTTCCCTTTAAGTTTTTTAGAGTCCAATCAACACCTTGATAACCCACAGGAGATTGGTTCGCATTGATGCTGACTTCTTCTGTATTTTGCTGGCAACCAAATAAAAAAACAACGGATAATAATAACAACCAATAGCTTTGTGTTAATTTCATAAATTTCTCTTTGATTTTTAATCGACTGTATGAGCGTACATTAATAGACAAAGTAACTACCAATTTATTACAAATATAATTAATCTAAGTTCGAGATAAGAACGAGCATCCAACATCAGTATTTTGACGATTAACGAATTAAAATAACTCTGAGGACTCGGAATTGTTAGGATGATTGTCGGCATTAACCAATATTTTGGTATTGGTCGGCAATGTTAAAGTAAATGTTGAACCTTTGCCTTCGCTAGAATTGACTTCCACTTTTCCCTGTAATTGTTTAGCGTAACTTTGCACATAATATAAACCGATACCCGCACCATACTCATTACGATCATGATCAACATTCAATTGCCCTAATTGCTTAAATAATTTTGATTGATTTTTTTCACTAATGCCTATTCCCGTATCACGAACACAAAACTCAATAGCTTCTCCAATTGAATCATCTGCTACTGTACTCACCGTTAATTCGACTTCACCCTTTGAGGTAAATTTAATCGCATTGTCGAGCAAATGAAATAACATTTTACTCACATGCTTTTGGTCACTTTTAATTTGTAAATCTAGCCTTTCAGGAAAAATCATTTGTATGTCTTTTTGACCAAGTAAAATCGCACAACGGTTTTTAAGCTGTAATATTAAACTGTTAACTTCAATATCATCTTCAGACAAAAGTCTTTGCTGCTCATTTTCACCAGTCACTTCAATTAATGTTTCTATAATCGATTTGATTTTAACTGAGTTGTTATAAATACTTTGCAAAGCAATAACACCCTTTTCTCCAACAACATCATCTTTATCTCGGTTGGAAAATATTTTAGAAAAACCTTGTATGGCATTCATTGGCGTATTTAATTCATGACTAATCGTACTAATAAAACGAGTTTTAGCTAGCTCGCTTATAATCGCTTGCTCTTGCAACAAGATACCTGAAACAAAACGATCTGCTGTGTCAGCCAAAATGGCAAGATTATCTGCAATGCGACCCATTCTGGCGTGATCATCAATCGGTAAACCTTCAGCTAATAAAATCAAACGGTCATGGTTAATTTGAAAAGCATTGTCAAACCGTACAATTCGTCCTTTACTTTTATTTGCGAGCATTAATTTTTTTAGATCCGGATCAACCTGACCGTCGGAACCAAAATAATGCATTGTTTCTGCACCTTGGATTTCAACAATTGCAGAATCAGAATAAATGTTAACGGCATCAAGAATAGATTCAGCTAGTGCAGCATAATCATTGCAACGAGTTGCGGACTTCACAAAACTAATAGTGCTCCCCAAATCACTACTATTTTCCATTGCCAATAATGCCATTTGGCTGGCTTCTTCAATTTGAATGCTTGAATTATTTTTATCATCAAAGATATATTTTAATTGCCTAATTCTAAAAAATATTTCAATAAAACTCGCAGGCTCCAAAACAAGTTCGTTGCCACCAGATTGATAAAAGTACTCTTTTGTTTCTTTATCTAAAAACTCAGTTATCATCATAAATGTTAATGTTTTAGATTTGTTATTAGCTTTTGCGGTTAATCCAATTTCAATATTCGTTTGAATATCTGCGTAACCGGCAATAATGATTAAGTGCGGAAAACTGTTCTCAATCGCTTGTTCAAATTCTTTTTGTGAAGAAAAACATTCAACGTCAATCGAATTTTCATTTAAACGTTCAATTCTCGATTGGTCAAACTCATCACCTTTGCCAAGCCAATAAATCTTATAATCTGTTTTTCTGTTATATAAGCTAGTCATCTTGAGCTAAGATTCCATATAATCCTTCTAGGACTGTACCTAATTCTTCTTGCAAATGACTGGTAGCATCTTTCGATCGTTCAATTCTGTCTGATGCTCCATAAACCAATTTCATTAATTCATCTTCTTGATCTTCATCTAATCCCAAGCCAAATAATTTTGCTTCAAGATCGGAAATCATACTCATCATGACTTGTCTGGTAGCCGCATCATATTCGGAAATTTTGCTATTAAGGTTTTTAATTTGTTTTTCTGTATGTAAAATAATTTTCTTTAATACGTCTTTTCTTTCATCAACAACATTCAATTGAGCTTTTAATGTTAATAACCGTCCATCTGAAATACTAATTAGTACGGCTAAATGGTCTTTAAATCTCCCATAACGATTTTCATCATCTATTGGCATATTTTTGATTAGAAGCGATAGCTGTCCACTTTTAACAATCGTTCGAACACCCAAATTAATAATTCGTTCTGTTGAATTTAAAGAACGTTGTAATACCTTAGATTCAATGGAGTTTTCATCGCAACCAAAAAATGATGGCTTTGCACCTTCAACATAAGCGCAAGCATTTAAGCCAAAACCATTGCAAGCAGAAACAATCATATCTCCCATAGCAGCTAAAGTTTTAGCATTTTGTGCATCAGAAACAAAATTAATCAATTGACCTAATTCACTGCTAGATGTCATTGCATCCATAGCGACTTTCATTGCCTCAGAGGCGTTTTGTTCGTTATTTTTTCTCTCTTGAACTGATGAAATTTGTACTTCTAATTTTTCGATAAGCTCTTCTTCATTAACCGGCTTATTAATGTACTCATCTCCTCCGGCCTCAAAACCCGCTAAGCGTTCATCGGCATTTATCATTGCCGAAACAAATAAGATAGGTAATGCTTTAGTGGTTGGGTTTTTTCTTAAGTTCATACATACTTCATAACCGGTCATACCTGGCATGTTGACATCTAACAATAAAACATCTGGAATAGATTCAGCAATAAGATCTAAACATTGTTGCCCAGATTCAGCTTGTACAATAGTATATTTTTCTTCCAGCATCATTTCCAATAACAGTAAATTATCTTTCGCATCATCAACGATCATTATTTTAATATCTTTCATTTTTAGCCCCTATGCTTCATCAGGATGATATTTATGAATTTGATTTCTTCCATTACTTTTTGCAAAGTACAATCCGCTGTCAGCTTGCTTAATTAACATTTCTAAATTAGACGTATAAATAGAATTACTAACTCCAACACTCACATTAATGGTTAAATTAAATGTTTGTTTCCCTTGTACAATCATAATAATTTTTTTTGATAAGATCTCTCTTAATCTATCGCAAATTGTAACGGCATCTTCCAATTTAGTATCAGGCAAGCAAACACAAAACTCTTCTCCTCCAACGCGACCTACAATGTCATAACGTCTAAAATGCTCTGATAATGTGTTTGAAAATTCAACCAGCACATTATCACCAACATCATGACCATAGGTATCATTAATATTTTTAAAGTAATCAATATCAAATAACGCAATAGATAAACAAGATTTATCACGTTTGTTTTTATTAAGTGCAATGTTAGATAAGTTGTAAAACTGTCGTCTATTATTTATGCCTGTTAAAAAATCAGTTAAAGCCATTTTTTCTAATGTTTTAGTGCTTGCTAATAAACGCAATGATGTTCTCATTCTTGCTAAAAGCACTTTACTAATATAAGGTTTACTAACAAAGTCATCTGCCCCTAAATCTAAAGATGACACAATATCTTCAGACTGATCCGATGCTGACAACATGATTACTGGTATTTTTTTAAATTCTCTATCATTTTTAATTTTAAATAAAAGTTCTAGCCCTGAAACATTAGGCATTACTATATCCAACAAGATTAAATCAATATTTTCCTTTAATAAAACATCTAACCCGTCTGCTACATTTTCAGCGGTAAAAACGTTGTAGCCCTCTTCAGTTAATTCAAAATCAAGCATCAATAAAATATCTTTAGCATCATCAATGGCTAAAACATTGTTTAGATGACTGCTATTCCTTAGAGATGAACCATCTATTTCACTCAACATATTTTTGTAAACCATCCATTAATAGTTCAACTTGTTCCTCTAATTTATGCATGTTTTCTATTATATTGTTTAAATCATTATCTTTTGAAGCTCTTTCTATAACCGCAGAGACTTCCGAAACTGAAATAGCTCCAAGATTAGCTGAGCTGCCTTTAATACGATGAGCTACTGCCATAATTTCTTCTAGATTATTTGTTTCAATATTTTGTTTTAAATCTTTCATAAGTTGAGGCAAATCATCAAGAAAAAGCATCACCAATTTTTTAATTAACTTTTCATTATTTCTTACTCTTGTTTTAAGTGCATCAAGATCCCAAACGTGTTCGAGCTCTTCCATGACAATTTCCTCTCCGTCATGTTTTTTCATCGCAGGTTCTTTCACATCAAAATCGATATTTTTTTTCTTATTGATCTTAGAACCCTCATTCCCCTCTATTTTGTTATCCAAATTAACGCTTTGCCTTGATTCATTTGGTAATAAGCATAAATGATGATTTTGTTGTTCTTCAGGCAACCAGTTTCTTAATTTTTCTTCTAGTTCATTAGGATCAATTGGTTTAGTTAAATAATCATCCATTCCTGCTTGCATACATTTTTCTCGATCGCCTTTTAAAGCATTAGCAGTTAATGCGATAATAGGAATATTGCCATTTTCTATATTATGGTGTTTGGAACGGATAGCTTTTGTTGCTTCATAACCATCCATTTCTGGCATTTGACAGTCCATAAGGATCAAACCATAATTAATGTGTCGGGCCTTTAACTTTTCTAAAGCAATTAATCCATTTCCCGCTATATCAACCGTTACCCCCATATCACTAAGAATACCTATTGCAACTTCTTGATTAATTTTATTATCTTCAACCAGTAGAATATGCGCATTACTAAATAAATTAGTACTGGTCATATTAGATATATTAAAATTTGTGACCATTCCATCTAACTTTGCTAAAGTATTTCCGTCTTCAACTAATACCTGTAACGCATGAAATAGATCAGAAGTTGTTGCTGGTTTTGGAAAGTATGCAGAAAAACCAATATCTTTAAACTTACTAATATCACCACTGCCGGCCATTGAAGTCATCATCACTAATTTAAGCTGATTATATATTGTATTATCACGAATTTTTTGTCCCAACTCAGCACCATCCATATCAGGCATTCCCATGTCTAATATGGCAATATCAAAATAATTAACTTTTTCTGTATATTTATTTTCTAATATTTCTAAAGCCTCAGTACCATTAGTGGCAGAAACCGTTGATGCTCCCCAATGCTCTAATTGTCCGATCAGAACCTCTAAATTTGTGGGATTATCATCAACAATTAAAATTTGTTTTCCGCTAATATCTTGTTGTGGAATAACAATATTTGAAAGAGAACTAACCCCTAATCGTACTTCAAAAATAAACGTAGATCCCTTGCCAAATTGACTTTTAACTTTTACAGAACCATTCATAAGACGACTAAGTTGTTTAACAATTGCTAAGCCTAATCCTGTACCGCCAAATTTTCTTGTTGTTGAAGAATCAACTTGTGAATATGTATCAAACAAATTACCCACTTTATCTGCAGGAATACCTATTCCAGAATCTGAGACCTCGCAATTAAATATCCACTCACTGTCATTATGTTTTTTTATTTTTGCTTTAACAGTGATCTCTCCCTGCTCTGTAAACTTGATAGCATTTCCGACTAAATTGGTTAATATTTGTCGTAATCGACTTGGATCACCTTTAACCATGGAATGTTCTATTCCTGTGACATCGAGTACCATTTCTAGCCCTTTATCTTGAGCTCTGTAAGCCATAGATTCAGCAAAAATACCTAATTGCTCGCGTAAGTTAAAATCTAAAATTTCTAATTCAATTTTACCCGCTTCAATTTTGGAAAGATCCAAAATGTCATCGATGATCGCTAGCAAAGAATCTGCACTAGAGCGGGCTAAAGTTGCATAATGTTTCTGACGAGTATTTAACTCTGTACGCATCATTAAACCTAACATGCCTAAAACACCATTCATTGGTGTTCTAATTTCATGGCTCATGCTGGCAAAAAATTCACTCTTTGCTAAAACGGCTGTTTCTGCTTTATTTTTAGCTTCTATCAATTGATGTTCAGAGGCTTTTTTATCAGTAATATCAGTACGAATAGAAATATATTGATAAGGTTTACCTTTATTATCGAGCAATGGAACAATGGTTGCATCAACCCAATATAAATTGTCCCATTTATTTTTGTTACAAATTTCACCATGCCAAACATTTCCACTCGACAGTGTTTTGTACATATTTTTGAAAAAATCATCATCATGGATTCGTGAATTAAGAATATTATGATCTTCCCCTATTAACTCTTTTTCTGAATACCCACTCACTTCTATAAATTTAGTGTTAGCAAAAATTATTTTTCCATCGGTATCTGTTGCGCTTACAATGGCATGCTGATCAAGTGCAAATTGGTGCTCTTTAACTTGCTTGTTTTTAAAATCATTCAGTAATTGCATATTATAAAAACTTCTTGCTAGCACACCTAATTCATTTGATGCTTCAATTGGAAGTTCATTTATATCAATACGATTTTTAAAATTTTGAATCGAATTATTCATTTTAATAAGTGGTCTGATCATTTTTTTAGCAACCAACATAGAAATAAATAAAGTGATTACAGCCAGTAAAATAGAAGTCATAAATGATCTATTCTTAATTTCCGATAGTTCATCCAACAAACGATTTTTTTTAGGTTGGATTAACCATTTAAATAAATGCCCTTCTCCAAATTGATTGTTCTGATATTCCTGATAAATACTGCTAATTGATTCTCTGTCTTTTAATAATCGCTGAGTATCAATAATTACGGCATGAGACTTATTTAATTCAGTATTATTCAAACTAGGAAAATCATTATGTAACAGATGCTCTTTTATTATATTCTTTTCCGATACCCCTGATAATTCTGAAAAATTGGGTGAATAAATTAATTGGTCATTTTTATCTGCTAAGAAAAAATCAACATCATTTAGCGCTAAAACATGTATTAACTGAATAAAACGGTGGAAATCGACTTTCATCACTATGAAACAAAAAACATCTTTTGTTTCCTTAAAAAAAACGGGTAGAACAAGTTCAAAGATTAATTCATTAGTATTTTTTTCATCACTATTGACCACTCTTTTTATGCTAGAAAAAATAGCCGTTCCAGAAACATAATTATTTAATTTTTTTTGATACAATTTAAAGGAATATTGTTGTAAATTCTCTTTATCAACTACTTTTATTTTTCCGTTATTTTTCACAACCTCACTTAGTACCCGATGATCGTTAAAGCTTACAATTTTTATCCCTGAATAAATCAAACGAGTATTTAGTATAGCCGTAGACATTAATGCAAACGATTGCAATTCTTTGTCAATATTTGCAGTTGGGTTGTTCTGTCGTTTTTTTGCCATTTTTTGTAAATCAGGATATTGACTAGCAATATTTGCTTGATCAAAAACTTCTTTATATATGGCTGAAATGACTGCTTTAGTTTGTTGGTTTTTTTCTTCTAAAAATCGGCTATTACTTTCAGTCGCTATTCTGGATGTTTCACTATAAAAAACTATTCCCACAATTGATGCTATTAGCAATGAAAGCAAAAATGCGGCAATAGATATTTGCAATGATAAGGGTCTTCTAGCGTGCCCTACTTCAAGTTCATTTTGTAAATCTGTTTGCATTATGACTTCTAGATCCTTAATGACACAACGTCAACTTATAGGTTAACCTACTGTTTTATATGAAGTTAATAACAACCTATAACGTTGTATAAAAATGAGTTTATAACTTTTTCATTAATATTTAACGGGATTTATAACATCTTATAAAGATAGTCTATTTATCGAATTACACAAATATAATCTCCATAGTTCATGACCACCACATTTCATGATATTGATGCTTTTTTAAGCACTATTAGGATTTTGAATCTATACTTAGTTAAAATATTACCTTCTTACTAATCATCGGTATGAATTCAAGTAAATTTCATTCAATTAAAACTGAACTTGTATTGTGGTTTTTACTGCTTTCTATTTTACCTATCTGCATTATTGCTATCTTTAGTTACCACCAGGCCCATAATAGCTTAACCAAAGCAGCCAAAGCGCAACTTGTACAATCAGCAGAGCTCAATATACGTTACATAAAAAACTGGTTTGATTATCGTTTTATAGATATTACAAGCATGGCTAACGACCCAACCAATGTTCGATTGTTGGAAAAACTGATTCAAGGTCATAAGCTTAGCCATTTAACCGTCAACAAATACATTAAGACAAATGATTGGAAAAAATACGTTAAAACTAATGCTGTGCACTTAAATAATATTATTCATTATTATAATTACATAGATGATTTTTTGATTATTGATGACCAACTTAATACACTTTATAGCATCAATTTAGTTGAGAAATTTGGTGATATATTATTAAGTGATTCATTAAAAAATACACCTCTTCGACATGCCGTAGAAAACAGTTTAAAAACAGGTAAAACAACCTTCGCTTACTCACAAAACATGACATCAGCCTCAGGTAAAGCATATCCCTATTTACTGTCACCGATCATCAACAAAAATTCTCAACATATTGGGGTTATTGTTATGCAAATAAGTTTAGACAGTATTTTTGAGTATGTTAACCAACAACAAAACAACGCCATTAGTCATTACATTCTTGCTGAAAAGAAATTATTATATAAAGGCTCCTCGAAGAGTATGAATAAAGTCTTTGAAAAATTTAATGTCTCAAGCTTCACACCAAATAAACAGAGTGATAATAAAACCATATCAATCCGTAATAGAATCATTTTACCTGGTATTAATTGGTTATTAATCAGTGAAATACGAGAAACAAAAGCCCTCGCTCTTGCTATGTGGTTAGGTGATGTGATGATTTATTCGGTAATAATTATTATATTTTTTGTAGCAATATTATCATATTATATCGCCCGTCGGTTTACTCAGCCAATTGAACAACTTGCTAATGCCACGCACGACATTTCAAATGATAACTTAAATTACAACATTGAAATAAAACAAAAAAATGAAATTGGCAGACTCGCTGAATCATTTAATCAAATGATATTAAAACGACGACTTAACCAACACAGCATTGATCAAAGTAATCAGAAAATAACACAAACATTAAAAAGCCTAGCTGAAAATAAAGAACGTTTTAACCTAGCAATGTCAGTAGCAAATGATGGTGTATGGGACTGGGATATTAAAAATAATCAACTAACGTTTGATGCCCGATTTTACACCATGGCAGGTTACCGAGAAAATGAATATCCTGCAGAATTTGCAGAATTAAAAAAACGTATTCATGCTAATGATTTTAAAGCGGCATTGAAAACCTTTGAGGAATATATCAACGGGAATACTCTAAAATTAGAGATGGAATTTAGGATGAGAAAAAAAGATACTAGTTACATGTGGATACTAAGTCGAGGAGAATTTGTTGCTTATGATAACCAAGGAAACCCTATAAGAATGGTTGGTACACATAGTGATATATCTAAAAGAAAACAAACAGAAAAAGCGTTACAATCAGCACAAAAAATGGAGGCTGTTGGCCAGTTAACAGGAGGGATAGCGCATGATTTTAACAATATTTTAGGTATTATTATTGGTAATTTAGATTTACTTGAATCACAATTCCACAAAGATAAAAAAGCCTTAAAAAGAATAAACTCAGCATCTAAAGCAACTCAAAGAGCGACAAAATTAACCAAACAACTTCTTGTTTTTTCAAGAAAAAAAGTCACTGAAAGTAAAACCACTAATATCAATCGAATAATTATTAACATGGATGATGTTTTACGTCATTCTATTGGACATCATCATGAAATCAATTATCTTTTTCACGACTCTCTTTGGCTAACTGATATTGACCAAGGTGATTTACAAGACGCATTACTTAACCTAATCATTAACGCGAAAGATGCCATGCATGAAAATGGAGTACTAACAATTAAAACATCTAATCAACTACTTAATAAAGAATTTTGTTTAGATAATGCAGGAGCTATTGATGGAAAATATATTGAGTTATCGGTTCATGATAACGGTTGTGGAATCAATGTTAAAAATCAAGCAAAAATCTTTGAACCATTTTTTACCACCAAGGAGCAAGGTAAAGGAACAGGACTTGGATTGTCGATGGTATTTGGTTTTGTTAAACGTTCTGGTGGTTATATTAAACTCATTTCTGAAATAAATTCAGGAACCACTTTTCGGCTTTATTTTCCTGTAAGTTTAAAAAATATAGAATATTTATCTCCACCATTATCTAAAAACAAGACTGATAGGATATTACAAGGTGACGAGTCAATTTTAGTTGTTGATGACGAACAAGGTTTACTTGAGTTAGCTCAAGCAACGCTGACACATTATGGCTATCAAGTTTATACTGCAACAAACGCAGCTGAAGCTTTACAAATTTTACTAAAAGTCTCTGATATTAGTCTATTATTTAGTGATGTAGTGATGTCTTATGACATAAACGGTTTTGAATTAGCAATAAAGACGCAACAACTTTATCCAAAAATCAAAATATTACTAACGTCTGGTTATACAGGAAAAGCCTGCCCCATTGATGACCCTGACAACAGTAATTTTACCTTGTTGCAAAAACCATATGATCAAAATGAGATGACAAAACGTATACGTAATTTACTGGACTCGTAGAACTAAAGTAATGACAACACCAATAACTAAAACTAAAACTAAGATATATTTACTTGATGATGATGTTGACGTTTTAGATTTGCTAAATGATATGTTAGAAGATATTTCACTAGAGGCGGAATGCTTTAATCAAGCGAATACTTTCTTTGATGAAATCAAACAATTTGAAGATGATTCTCTTATGATTTTAGATTTAAGTATGCCTTCAATGGACGGCATAGAAGTCATGCGACGGTTAGCTAATATGCCTAACCCTCCTTCATTAATACTGATTAGTGGTCATGATATTGGGGTTTTGCATTCTGCCGAAAAGCTAGGCAATGCTCATCATCTAGAAATTATTGCCTCTTTGGACAAACCAATAAAACTCGACCAATTTCAATGCTTAATCTCTCAATACTGTGATAGAGTTGGTCGGTTAAAAAGTCAGCATTCAATAAATATTGATAAAAAGTTTAATGATGATGAATTATTAGTCGCCATAGAAAATGATCAATTGATTTTATTTTATCAACCTCAATACAATGTAGCATCACAAAAAATGGTTAGTTGCGAAGCATTAATTAGATGGCAACATCCAAAAAACGGGCTCATTTTTCCCGATGAATTTATACCATTCGTAGAAAAGAATGGTTGGATGTCTCAAATGACAAACTGGGTCATCAACGCCGCAGTAAAACAGCAGCAACAATGGAAAAATCTCGGATATTCTACACCTATCTCAATTAATATTTCAGCAGAGGATATTACAAGTCTCTCTTTGCCTGAACAAATAACCGAGTTATTAGAAAGTAAGCAACTTGAACCAAATTTGCTACAGTTAGAAATAACTGAAAGTGCGTTAATTGGCGAGTTAGTCACTTGTTTAGATATTTTAACTCGACTAAGACTTAAAGGCATTGCACTTTCTATTGATGATTTTGGAACAGGCTACTCCTCCTTATCACATCTTCATAAAATTCCATTTACAGAACTAAAAATAGACCGTAGTTTTGTGATGTCAATGCTTGAAGATAATGAAGCTGAAGCCATTGTAAAAACTTGTATTATGCTAGGTCATGAGCTTAATATGAAAATTGTTGCGGAAGGAGTAGAGACGCAACAACACCTTATAAAATTAGATCAATTAGGTTGTGATATCGCTCAAGGTTATTATTTTAGTAAACCTATTTCAGCCAAGCACCTTACTCAATTGCTACAAGATGATGTACCGCAGGATATATTAATACAAGGAAATAAAATATGATAATTAACAATCAAGAAAAACAAGTTTTATATTTTGAAGACGATCAACCTTTAAGTGAGACAGTCATTGATTATTTAAACAAACAAGGGTTGCAAGTGATTCACTATTCGCAGTTTCCACAACAAGGATTGCTGGATATAAAAAAACGTATAAAGGCTCAGCCAGAATTAGTTATTATTGATGTAGGTTTACCTGGTATGGATGGCTATAAAATCTGCCGTCGGCTAAAAGAAGAATATTTAGAGGACGATGTACCTGTGTTGTTTATTTCAGGTAGCAGTTCAGAGGAAGATACTTTAAAGGCGTACGATGTGGGTGCCAATGATTATTTATTTAAACCGCTGAGATTAAAAGAGCTTGGAGTAAAAATACAACATTATCAACAATATAAGCAAGATAAAATTAGCCAGCAAAATATTATGTCAAATGCACAAAAAATGGCTTTTGATGCAATGGCAACCAATTCAGAACTGGGTGAAATATTACGCTTTCATGAGCAAAGTTGTTTGGTTAAAAACATTCCCGAACTTGCTCAACTTTTATTAACAGCTATTGCTAAATTTTCGTTAAAATCAAGCGTTCTATTTTTCTCAGAAACAACTGATTATTTTCGTGATGATGGACAAATAAAACCACTTGAAGAAAAAACATTACTCGCATTTAAAGATCATCAAAGGATCTATAGTTGGAAGAATCGTACTTTCTTTAATTATGAATATTTTTCAGTACTAATTCGCGACATGCCAATAAATGATCAAGAGAAATATGGCATTTTAAAAGACCAACTATGTTTATTATTTAATGGAATTGATGCCAGAGTTAAAGCTCTTAAAATGGAAAAAAGTAATCAGTTAAAAGCATTAACCATGAAAATAGTTGCCGATACAATATCTAATATGGTCATGGAAATAGAATGTAATAATGTAGAACTTTCTCAAAATTTTGAAAATATTATTTTTACCATGGAAGCAAATATTAGCGCCGATATAGTGACCTTCAATTTATTAGAAGAAGAAGAAAAAGTGCTTTTGGGTCATATCATGCATGCCACAAAGAAGTCTTCACTTATTTTTGAAACCAGCATTGAAAAAGAACGGGAATATAAAGATATAATGACTAATTTATTAAAACAATTGCATGGAGAAAGTTAATTTATCATTTACTATTTACTATTGCTAAAAAATATCTAGATTAAATTTTATGCCTATTTACGTAAGGTGTAGGATCCGTTGGTCTGCCATTTTTTATCACTTCATAATGAACATGAGCGCCTGTTGAGCGACCGGTATTGCCCATGATTGCAATACCTTGGCCTTTTTTGACCACCGCACCTTTTTTAACTTTGGCGGTTTTATTATGACCGTATCTTGTGATTAAACCATCACCATGATTAATTTCAATTAGCAGCCCGTAACCCGAGCGTTTCCCGACCCAAGAAACAACCCCAGCGGCCGTTGCAATGATGATATCGCCTTCTTTTCCAGCAAAATCAATACCAGCATGCCAAGCAGGTTTTCCGGTGAAAGGATCATTTCTTTTACCATAAAAAGATGACAACCATCCCTTTGTTGTTGGTCTTCCAGAAATATAGCGTTCAACACCCATATGTTTGTCCATTAATAAAGACTCTAACACCTTGAGTTGCTGCTCTTTTGATTGCAATGAAAGGTTAATTTCTTCAAATGATCTTCTTAAATGATTAACTGAAAGAGCCTCAGAATTTAGTTTTTTCTCTGGCCCTCCAACCGAAGGGTTAGCCCCAAAATTAAACTCTGAAGCATCAATACCAGAAATACTTAAAATACGCTCCCCTGCTGCATCTAATCGTCTTACATGCGCTTGTAACATTCCAAGGCGTGCCGTTAATGCATTAATTTGCTGCTGAGAAGCCTGCTTAGCTGACTCTAACTCTGCCCATTGAGCTTTTATTTCTTTTTCCCAATTATCGATGGTTAATTGTTCTACTTTAGCTGTTTTATCAATTGAATTTGCATAATAGTAACCACTCACTCCCGAAAATAACGGAAGCATAATTAAAAATGTAACTATTGAATATAGGAACCAGTTGCGTAATTTAATACTACGCATACCTTGTGGGGAACGTTGTAAAATTGTGATGCTCATAAGCTTTGTTCTTGTTTACTCTGGATTATTATTATTATTATTATTTACAAATTAATTTAAAATTTAGCTTCCACGGTTCAAAAGAGTGATAGAATCTTTAATAGCAATAATTCTTCTTGTATCGACCTCATCTAAGCTCTTTTATTAACCATGACAGTAAAAAAACCACAAACAATTAATACTTTATTAAATGAACCTGATGGTGATATTCAATCACTAATGGATCAATTAAATAAAATAAAGATACTTAACAATAGCTTACATCAACAAATTAATCCATTACTTTCAAAGCATTGTCGTGTAGTCAATATCCGAAAAAGCACCCTTGTTCTCGCCGTTGATAGTCCCATTTGGGCCAATAAACTCCGTTTTCAATTACCTGAGTTACTAACTTATTTCCGCAATAACGGTTTTGTTAGTTTGGCTAACATCGATCTTATCGTCCAGCCTATCTAGTTCTTTAACATTTAGAGACCATAAGCTAAAGTTTTGCACTTTACAATATTAAAAAACCGAGCAATGCTCGGCTTATATTTTACAAAAACAATGGGACTTAAACAGCTAAACCCGGTTTCATAATGTAAGAAATTGGTGCTGTATTTTTATCAGCAAAAGTTACAACTTCCCATGCATCTTTATCAGCAACTAAAGCTCTAAGCAATTGATTATTAAGAGAATGTCCAGATTTTATGCCACTAAAGGCTCCAACTAAACTATTTCCTAATAAGTACAAATCACCAATTGCATCTAAAATTTTATGTTTTACAAATTCATCCTTATAACGTAAACCGTCGTCATTCATTACTCGATATTCATCAAGTACAATCGCGTTATCCATGCTACCACCTTGCACAAGGTTTTTGGATCGTAAATGCTCAATATCATTCATAAAACCGAATGTTCTTGCTCGACTAATTTCTTTAACAAAGGAGGTTGCTGAAAAATCAACTTCCGAAAAATTTGCACTTGTTTGGAAAGCTGGATGATCAAAATCGATTGCAAATGAAACTTTAAAACCATCAAAAGGTTCAAAAATGGCTTTTTTATCTCCATCTGAAACTTCTACTCGTTTTTTAATTCTAATGAACCTTTTGGCTTTATCTTGTAATTCCACTCCAGCAGATTGAAGTAAGAAAACAAATGGTCCTGCACTTCCATCCATAATAGGTACTTCAGGAGCTGAGACGTCAATAATCGCATTATCAATTCCCAAACCTGCCATGGCCGCCAATAAATGCTCAACGGTTGAAATTCTTACATCGCCATTAACAAGACAGGTGGATAAAGAAGTATCACCAACATTTTCAGGTTTCGCTAATATTTCAACGATAGGATCAAGGTCAACACGGCGGAAAACAATTCCGGTATCAACGGATGCGGGACGTAAGGTTAAATAAACTTTTTCGCCAGTGTGCAAGCCAACACCGGTAGCTCGAATCACTGTTTTTAATGTACGCTGTCTTATCATGACAAAAATTTTCTCCAAAACGAAACTTACTAAGACAAAATATTCCTTTTTGGTCTAGATTAAGATATAAATTATGTTTAAGTTTTTCAAACACTTAACAACTCATCGGATGAGTTGGCCAGTTAGTGAATGGATCTTAACATAAACGACCTAAACATAATATCCCTATATTGTGCGATTTTTAACCACATAAATCAACTCTGCGCCATTCCAACTAGCCCTAATGAAGGGGAGTGCGGAACTAGATGGAATAGAGGTTATCACTTTTTTAAAAGAGATAATCTAAAACCTATCGGCACAACGTTGCAACAATCAATCAGCTTGTTTTCTCAAAAAAGCAGGAACATCGAGATAATCCATATCGCTACCTACTACTTGTTTTGGTTGAACCGCTTGATTGCGTAGCACTGTTGGACGTTGTAACTTTTCATAATCATTGGTCCCATCGGCTTTTTTAGTATTATCTACCTTAACCTGAGCGATAGGCTCTTCAATTTGGCCAATACCAGTCGCAACAACTGTGACTCTGATTTCATCCGTTAGTTCAGGATCAATAGCCGTTCCAATAACAACCGTTGCATCGTCGGCCGCAAAATCCTGTACCACACTGCCAACTTCAGAAAATTCATCAATGCTCATATCTTCACCAGAAGTAATATTCACTAAGATACCTTTTGCACCTCTTAGATCGACATCTTCAAGTAATGGACTAGAAACAGCTAATTCTGCAGCTTTAATCGCACGACCTTCGCCTGTTCCAACACCATTGCCCATCATTGACATACCTTTTTCTGACATCACTGTTTTTACATCGGCAAAATCGACATTGATTAAGCCTGGACAAGTCATTAGCTCTGCAATACCTTGAACCGCACCATGTAAAACATCATTTGCTGCTTTAAAAGCTTCCGTTAGTTTTTTGCCTTTCATCACACTTAAGACTTTATCGTTAGGAACAATGATTAAAGAATCGACATGTTGACGTAGCTCTTCAATACCTGCTTCAGCGACTTGCATACGCTTTTTCATCTCAAAGAAAAATGGTTTGGTAACAACAGCCACGGTTAAAATTCCCATTTCTTTTGCTATTTCAGCGATAACTGGTGCTGCCCCGGTTCCGGTTCCGCCACCCATACCCGCAGTGATAAAGACCATGTCGGTATCCTTAAGAAAATCTGAAATTCTCTCACGATCGTCAATCGCCGCTTGGCGACCAACATCTGGATTGGCTCCAGCACCTAACCCTTTGGTGATCTCGCCACCAATTTGGATCGATGTGCGCACTGACGAACGATTTAAAGCCTGTGCATCAGTATTAGCACAAATAAACTCAACCCCATCAACGTTCGCTTTGAGCATATGCTCAACGGCATTACCACCACCGCCACCAACACCAATCACTTTAATTACTGCGTTATCTCTAACGCTATCCACTAGTTCAAACATATTAGGCATAATATTCCCCTTCTAGGTTGCTAATATTTCTAAAAATAAAATTACAAAATAATAAAATCGAAATTATAAAATCAAAATCCACTAAACCAATTTTTCATACGACTCAATAAACTCACTAACGTTAAGCCCTTTTCTTCAAAAGAATTCTCGTGTACTTTTTGCTGTTGCCCGTAAAGTAATAAGCCGACGCCAGTAGCATGAATAGGGTTTCTAACGACATCAACTAAACCACAAACACCTTGAGGAAGCCCTAACCTAACAGGCATATGAAAAACTTCTTCAGCTAACTCAATAAGACCTTCCATTTTGGAAGAGCCCCCAGTTAAAACAATACCGGCGGGTATAACTTCTTCAAATCCACTTCGCCTTAACTCAGCTTGAATTAAAGTAAATAATTCTTCATATCTTGGCTCAACAACTTCTGCTAAAGTTTGACGAGACATTCTCTTAGGCTCTCTATCACCAACACTTGGTACTTCTATCGTATCTTCTAAAGACGTTAACTGTCTTAACGCGCAAGCATATTTAATTTTAATATCTTCCGCGTGTTGTGTTGGGGTTCTCAGTGCGACGGCAATATCATTAGTCACTTGGTCACCAGCAATTGGAATGACCGCCGTATGTCGAATAGCACCATCAGTAAAAATTGCTATGTCCGTTGTTCCCCCACCGATATCAACCAGACAAACACCTAATTCTTTTTCATCTGCTGTAAGTACTGAATAACTCGATGCGAGTTGTTCTAAAATAATATCGTCCACATCTAAACCGCAACGTCGAATACATTTAAATATATTTTGTGCCGCACTGACTGCTCCTGTAACCATATGCACCTTCGCTTCTAAACGAACACCTGACATACCAATAGGCTCTCTAATACCTTCTTGGTGATCAATAATAAATTCTTGCGGCAAAATATGTAGGATCCGTTGGTCCGCAGGAATTGCGACAGCTTTAGCAGCATCAATGACTCTTTCAACATCCGCAGCGTTTACTTCACTATCTCTAATAGCAACAATTCCGTGTGAATTTAAGCTTCTAATATGGCTTCCTGCAATGCCAGCAAATACTGAATGAATTTGACAACCCGCCATAAGTTCAGCTTCTTCTACTGCTCGTTGAATTGATTGCACTGTCGACTCAATATTTACCACAACACCTTTTTTGAGCCCTTTAGACGGATGACTTCCAATACCAATAATATCCGTTGTGCCTTCGTGACTGATCTCACCAACAATCGCAACAACTTTTGATGTACCAATGTCTAATCCAACGATTAACTTTTTCTCTTGTATTTTTGTCATAATTTATCGACTCTTTTTATCCTTTTTTATTAACAAAAAAAGATTGCTCTTTAATTTTAACGGCTAATCCGTTGCTGTATCTTAAATCGATACTTTCAAGTCTATTATTATTTTCAATTGACGAATAAACTTGCACAAATTGATTAATCCTTTCAAATTGTTTTTTTCTTCCGATTTTTATCAAAAATCCATTCTCAATTGCTAAGCTCCAATTATCATTCTTAGCGATGGTTAAATGTTCAATCATTAACTGCTGCTTTTGCAACTCATTTTTAATTACCTGTAATTTATCAACTAAAGACAAAAGAGAATCGGCATTTCTATTATCCATGTCTTCAATATTAATATGGATTAATAAATCATCATTAATTTTGTTATAACTTTTTATTAAACTTCCAACTTGCGTTAAATAATATTTATTCACTTTAGCAATGGCTTGATATTCTTCAATATCAAAACTCAAGGTGTCTGGCCATATTTTTCTGATATTAACGCTTTTAACCCATGGAGTTTTTATCACGTCTTTTTGTAATTCTTTAAGATCAATTGCTAACATGCCGTTACGATGTTTCATAACAATATTCGCTATTTGTTTTTCATTGACCTGATTCAACTCACTATTAATAATAATTTTTTTTACTGGCATAATTTCTGGTAAAAAATGTAATTTGCTACTAACAAAAATAACGCCAAACAACAAAAACAAAACTGCAATACTTCTAACAATATAGATCTTGCTATTATCACTAATAGAAAATAACTGAATGTTTTTATCCTTACTAGTAGCTGTTTTTATTGCCATTTTTTTAACCATGACAAGACTCTATTTTTTGCTTATAAAAACTCGTTTTCAATATATCTTCAACCAATGTTGAAAAATCAATTCCATTTGCTTTGGCGGCTTTAGGTACTAATGACGATTCAGTCATTCCTGGTACTGTATTTGCCTCTAACAACATAAATTTATTGCTTGCAGTATCTCTAATAAAATCAACTCTGCCCCATCCATAACACCCTAATGATTCAAACGCAATAAGTGCCATTTGTTGAATATCTTTTTCATCAACCGCATTTAAACCACTTGGACAAAAATATTCGGTTGAGTTTGATTGATATTTTGCTTGATAATCATAAAATTCATTTGGAGTCACCATGCTAATACTTGGCAAAGCTTTTCCATTTAAAATGCCTACAGTATATTCGCGGCCATCAATAAATTGTTCAATCAAAACATCATCAAACTTTTGAGCTGTTGCAATGGCTTGTTGAAGTTCTTCCACATTATGTATTTTAGACATACCTACACTTGATCCTTCACGAATAGGTTTTACAAAAAGCACATTACCCAAACGCTCTATAATATTTTTAGCCCACTCAAAATCAACTTTTTGATGTTGAGATATTTGCGAAAATTTAGCGGTATTAAGCCCTAATTGTAACCATAACTGTTTGCATAATAATTTATTCATAGCTAATCCTGAACTAGCAGTATCACTACCTGTAAAAGGGATATTTAACATTTTCAAAAAACCTTGAATAACGCCATCTTCACCATCTCTGCCATGTAGTGCAATAAAGGCTCTTTCAATATTATGATCAACTAATGATTGATAAATATTTTCTTTTGTATCAATAGCAACAGCATCAATACCTTTTTTCAGTAGACCATTACAAATAGCTTGCCCCGACATTAAAGAAACTTCACGCTCAGCACTTGTTCCGCCCATTAATACAGCAACTTTTCCATAATTGATTTTTTTGTTATTTGCCTTCATTAATATATTCCGAACTCTATCCTTTATTATTTTTTGAACCAATAAAATTCATTTTTTTATTCGCCCAAGAAGATGCTAAACCGCCCACATTACCAGCACCTTGAGTGACAATTAAATCACCATCTTGTACAACCGCAGAAAGGGCCGATTCTAAATCGTTTATGTTTTCAACAAAGATAGGATCTAGTCCACCATGTTGTCTTATTGTTCGGCATAAGGAACGACTATCGGCTCCTACAATTGGCGCCTCACCCGCGGCATAAACTTGCATAATAATCAGCACATCAACTTTGATTAATACATGAGCAAAGTCCTCATATAAATCTCTTGTTCTGGTATAACGGTGTGGCTGAAATACCATCACCAAACGGTTATCTTGCCAACCAGATCTTACCGCATCAATGGTTGCCAAAATTTCTGTTGGATGGTGTCCGTAATCATCCACTAATTCTATTTGTCCTTGCCCTGTATTGAATTTTCCATAACTTTGAAAACGACGTCCGATACCAGAGAATGTTTTCAACGCCTCTGCAATTACTGCTGCTTTGACACCATCTTCATTAGCTACAGCAAATGCAGCTAACGAATTAAGTACGTTGTGTTTTCCGGGCATATTTAAAGTAAGACTAACTAACCCAGGTTTTCCTTTGCGTTTTACTTTAAATTGACTAACAGTTCCTTTTTGACTCATTTCAATCGCTTGATAATCAACACCATCTGAAAAACCATATGTAACATAAGGTCTCATAAGTGATGGAATAATTTCTTGAATAGCAACATCGTCACCACATAAAATCGCAATACCATAAAAAGGTAGGTTATGAATAAATTCTATAAATGTTTTTTTAACGTTTTCAAAATCACCACCATAAGTATCCATATGATCACGGTCAATATTTGTAACGACTGAAACCATCGGTTGTAAATGTAAAAATGAAGCATCACTTTCATCAGCTTCTGCAATAAAATAACGGCTTTTACCTAGCTTTGCATTAGCCCCCAAACGATTTAACAAACCGCCAATAACATAAGTTGGATCAAGTCCAGCCTCTGCAAAAATGGTTGCTAACAAACTGGTTGTGGTTGTTTTTCCGTGAGTTCCAGCCACTGCAACCCCATGTCTAAAGCGCATTAATTCTGCTAACATTTCTGCTCTAGGGACGACAGGAATTCTACGTGAGCGAGCAGCTTCCACTTCAACATTGTCAGATGAAATAGCACTACTAGCAACCACCACATCAACACCCAAAATATTATTTGCCGTGTGATGTTGAAATATTTCTGCTCCTAGCGATTTTAACCGTTGTGTGGTTGAAGTATCAGCAGGATCTGAGCCGGTTATTACATAACCTTGGTTAATTAAAACCTCCGCGATACCGCACATACCTGCGCCACCAATACCAATAAAATGAATGCGTCGGATCCTTCGCATTTCAGGAATACTCGCTGAAAATTCTACTGGAAAATTGTCTTGATTATTATTCACGCAGCATCCTTCATTAAAGTTTCACAAGCATTAACAATATTTTTAGTCGCATTTCTATAGGCCATTTGTTTTGCATTTTTTGCCATCGTTTCTAATTGTTCTGGCTGATTGATTAACTGTGATATTTTTGTTTTACTTTGACAATCAGTTAAACGCGATTCATCAATTAACAAAGCCGCATTTTTTTCAACTAACCATAATGCATTTTTTGTTTGATGATCATCAACAGCAAATGGATAAGGAACAAAAACAGCAGCAATACCAACGGATGCAATTTCAGAAACAGTTAATGCTCCAGCCCTGCAAATAACTAAATCTGCCCATTGATACACCTCTGCCATATCATCTATAAACTCTGTTACGCTCACATTGCTATTGTCGTTTACTAGATTACTTTTATAATTAATCATGGTCTGTTCAATATTATTTTTACCACATTGATGGAAAATATTGATTTTTTCTTCTAAAACAAGATCCGATAATATTTTTGGAAGCTGTTGATTAAATACTTTAGCGCCGCGACTGCCTCCAACGATTAATACATTCATTCTTTTATTCTTACTTTTAGTTTTAGTAATATTAATAATTTCACTTCTAATAGGGTTTCCGACAGTATAAGAATCTATATTTTTCGGAAAAGCATTTGGAAATGCTTGAAAACTTTTTTTCGCTAATTTGGACAATAATTTATTTGTCATTCCAGCAATCGCATTTTGCTCATGAATAAACAATGGCTTCCTCAATAAAAAGGCGGCAACACCACCAGGCCCAGAAGCAAAACCACCAAAACCAATAACAATGTCAGGTTTCACCTTATTAACTATTTTTACCGCTTGATAAATAGCTCTTAACAAAACAAAAGGAGCAACAAGCCATCCTTTTAAACCATTACCTCTTAAACCAGAAATAGTGATTAGATTTAAACAAATATCTGTTTTTCCTATCAGTTCATTTTCCATACCTGCTGATGAACCTAACCATTGAGCGTTCCAACCACTTTGTTGTAAAGATCTTGCTATAGCTAATGCAGGAAAAATATGTCCACCCGTTCCACCAGCCATTATTAATGCACAATGCTTAACGGAAGAATTTTGATTAATCATTTTTCCCCCCATCCATTTCTAATTGTGAATTTTTTAATGACAATAATTTTTTATCAATTAATCGAGTCTCATAATCAATCCGCAATAAAATAGCGATAGCGACGCCACAAATCACTAAACTATTTCCTCCATAACTAATAAATGGCAAAGTTAAGCCTTTAGTAGGTAAAGCGCCACTAGTCACGCCAATATTTATAAGCGCTTGAAATGTTAACCAAAAACCAATTCCGTAAGCCAAATAAGCTGAGTACGCTCTACCTTGTAATAAAGCGGTACGACCGATCGTCATTGCTCTTATAAAGAGAACAAAAAATAATACTAAAATAATAAACACGCCAATTAATCCAAGCTCTTCCGCTATAACCGCAAAAACAAAATCAGTGTGCGCTTCAGGTAAATAAGACATTTTTTGCAAGCTATTACCTAAACCTTGTCCAAAGATATTACCTCGACCAAAAGCAATTAATGATTGAGTTAATTGATAACCACTACCAAAGGGATCAGACCATGGATCTAAAAAAGTTAGTATCCGCTCTAGTCGATAGGGTTGACTCACCGCAATACCGCCAAGCGTTCCACCCACGGCTAAAGTCAATCCGATGAACTGCCACAAACGTGCTCCACCTAAAAATAACATAGCTAAACTGGTTGATAAAATAACAACAACACCACCAAAATCAGGCTCCAATAAAAGTAACGCTGAGATCAATGCTAGAACAGCTAACGGCTTCATAAACCCTGCTAACTGTGTTTGCAATTCATCGGTACGTCTCACTAAATAACCCGCAATATAAACAACAATAAAGAGTTTAATTAACTCTGATACTTGTATTGTGATAGGGCCTAAAGCAAGCCAACGTCGACTACCATTAACCTCTCTTCCTGCAAACAAAACAAAAACTAATAAAGCTAATCCCATAACAAGAAAATATGGCCCGTATTTTTGCCACATAATAATCGGTTGGGTAAGAACAAAAGCGGACACCATTAATGCAATAAATAAATAGATAAAATGTCGGTAGATAAAGTGATACGAATCACCTGAATAAATGTTTTGAGCATAATTTAATGAACTAGACGTCACCATAACAATACCAATGGAGACTAAAATAAATACAATGGCCAGCAAAGTACGATCGTACCAAACATCTGAGGTTAACTCTTTTTCAGACTTAACACTGTTATTATAATTGATCGTATTTTGAAGAAAACTCATGCGCATTCTCTCACGGCATTAATAAATTCATTGCCTCGTTCTTCAAAATTTTTGTACATATCTAAACTAGCGCAAGCAGGAGATAGTAGAACAATACTAAATCCGTTAACCAACGTTTTTGCTTTAATGACGGCTTGCTTCATGTCTTTTACAAAATGGTGTGATACTTTTGACGTTAAATTTGCCAATAAACTTGCATCTTTTCCTAAAAGAATGAGTTCATTTACATTCTGTTCAAAAGGTTTTATTAACAGCCTTAAATCGTTTTGCTTACTATCACCACCGGCAATAAGAATTAATTGTTGTTTCTCATTAGAGATACTTTTTATAGCCGCAATAGTTGCACCAACATTGGTCGCTTTAGAATCATTAATCCATTCACAGTTGTTTTTTCTAGTAACCAATTGAAAACGATGCGCTAAACCTTCATATTTTTTGAGTACATTTAATATTTGATTGTCAATTTCAATAGCCAAACTGTTTAATATATTTAGGCTAACTAATACATTGGCTAAATTATGTTTTCCAGTGAGTTTTAATTGCTCACTGGATAAAATATTTTTGTTATTAACCATTAAATCAAAATTATTTTTAGTTCTTTTAATGTAACTTAAACCTGGAAATTTATTGGCATGTTCAACTAGAACAGAAAAAGCTTTATCCTTAATGGAAGTATTCTTTGGGTAAGTTAATTGATCATCATAATTATAAATACAAGAATCAGCATTAACGTAAACTTTATGTTTAGATTCTGCATATTCATCAAAACTGTTATATCTATCTAAATGGTCTTCTGTAATATTTAAAATTACAGCAACTTTTGCTCTTAAAGATTTTGTTGTATCTAATTGAAAACTTGATAACTCTAAAACATAAATATCGGCATGATCTTCTGGTAAAAAATCTAAAACAGGTAAACCAATGTTACCGCCTTTTTGAGATTTAATAGCAGATGAATTTAATAATTTGTCGGTTAAATCTGTTACCGTACTTTTTCCATTAGAGCCCGTGATTGCAACAATTGGTTTATGACAATTTCTAACAAAAATTTCAACATCACCACAAACATCAATACCTTGAGATAAAGCATATTGAACAATTGGTGTGTTTAAACTCACGCCTGGACTTACAACTAATTGTACACAGCCATCAAGCAATGAATTTGTTAAGTTTCCAAATTGAAAAGATAAACAAGCGGTAAGCTTTATGATCTCTTCAACACCTGAAACCATTTCTCTAGTATCAAGTATTCGATATGATTGATTAATTCTGTCAAAGTAACGCGCACAAGATAATCCGGATTGGCCAAATCCTAAAATGATATGTGTATTGTTATTTATGGTTACTTTATTCATTTTATTTTATTTTTATTAATCTAATTAATCAAAACCTCTATTATTTATCTTATTTTAAGTGTTGCTAATCCAATCAAAACCAAAATGACAGAAATGATCCAAAATCTAACAATGACTCTTGGTTCTGGCCAGCCTTTTAATTCGTAATGATGGTGTAATGGCGCCATATTGAATATTCTTCGTCCTGTTAGTTTGTATGATGCAACTTGTAAAATTACAGACACGGTTTCAATAACAAAAACACCTCCCATAATAAACAGCACCATTTCCTGTCTTACAATCACCGCAACACAGCCTAATGCAGCACCTAATGCCAGAGCACCAACATCGCCCATAAAAACCTGAGCAGGATAAGTATTAAACCAAAGAAAACCTAAACCTGCGCCTGCAATCGCACCACAAAAAATAATCAGCTCGCCAGCTCCTGCAACATAAGGAATTGATAAATATTCTGAAAAATTTATATTCCCTGTTAAATAAGCAAAAACACCTAGTGCGCTTGCAACAAGGACAGTCGGTAATATTGCTAATCCATCGAGTCCATCGGTTAGATTAACGGCATTACTCGTACCAACAATCACTAAATAACTAAATAAGATATAAAGCACACCCATATTGATCGCTATATTTTTGAAAAATGGAATAATCAAAGTTGTTTCAACCACACTTTGTGCTGAAAGATATAAATAACCTGAAACGCTAAATGCAATAATTGACTGCCAAAAGAATTTCCAACGTGATGCTAAGCCTTTTGGGTCTTTATAAATAAGTTTTCTGTAGTCATCTACCCAACCAACTAATCCAAAAGCTAAAGTTGTTAATAAAACAGCCCATATAAATCGACTATTTAAATCACCCCATAACAACGTAGAAATAGTAATTGCCGCTAAAATTAGTGCGCCACCCATTGTTGGTGTACCGGCTTTCAATAAATGAGTTGCAGGCCCGTCTTCTCGAACGGTTTGTCCTATTTGTTTTATACTTAATTTCCTTATCATGTAAGGGCCTAATAACAATGAAATTAAGAATGCCGTAATAACACCTAAAATACCTCTTAAGGTCAAGTACTGAAACACGTTAAAACCAGAATGATACTGCTGCAAATAATCTGTTAACCATAAAAGCATTTTAATTTTTCCCTTGTAGGGAAGCGTTACCAGCATCCGAATTATTAGTTAAGCTAAAATCAGTTGTATTAATTTTAGAATGACCAATAAGAGCTTGAACAATATTTTCCATATGTGCACTGCGCGAACCTTTTATTAAGATCGTTGCAGCCGCTATCGCTTCTTTTTTTAGTTTTAATACGAGTTTGTTATCATCTTCAAAATGTTGAGAACCGTTATCATTTTCTATTTTTTTAGAAAAAGTATTTTGTGTAAAATAGGTTAATTCACCTATAGTAAATAATGTTTCAATTCCTGAATCTTTTGCATAGAGGCCCACCGTTTCATGGCAAGATTTTGCAAATACTCCTAACTCTCCCATATCACCTAAAACGAGAACCCTTGGAGCTGGGTAATTTTTTAGTAAATCGATTGCCGCTTTTACTGATGCAACATTCGCGTTATAAGTATCATCAATTACTCGGCATCCAGAAACTAATTTAAAACAATTCAATCGACCTGAAACAGTTGACGACTTTTCAAGTCCTTTTTTAATTTGTTTGAGTGGTATTTTTATTGCTAAACAACATGCAACAGCAGCTAATGCGTTAGAAACATTATGAATTCCGAGCATTGGCAATTGAATTACATTCATCATGCCTTGATAGTGCAACTCAAATGAAGCATAGCTTTCACTATTTAATCGAATATTTTTTGCCATAACATCCGCATCATTTGAAATAGAGAATGTTATTATTTTACTGGTTATATTTTTTTTGAAATCTTTAAAAAAACTATCATCAATATTTAATACTGCCGTTCCATCATTATCAAGGGCGGCATATATTTCACCTTTTGCTTTTGCAACACCATCAACACTTCCAAAACCTTCAAGATGTGCCGAAGAAACATTATTAACTAATGCAACATTAGGACTACTTAGTGAAGAAGTAAAAGCAATTTCACCTGAATGATTTGCCCCAAGCTCTATCACACAATATTTTGTTTCTTCATTAATATTTAATAACGTTAATGGAGCTCCAATTTCATTATTAAGATTTCCTTTTGTTGAACAAGTCATACCTGACAATTGCAATATTGATGCAATCATTTCTTTAACCGTTGTTTTGCCACTACTACCGGTTATTGCGATTGTAATTGCCTGACTTTTATCACGGTTTAGTTTTCCTAGTGCCGCAAGGGCTTTTCGAGTATCTTTTACAACTAATTGAGGTTTTTTAATTTTACAATCATGATCAACAACAACACCGTCCACATCAGTTTTTTCGACTTGTTTAATAAATTGATGTGCATCAAAACTTGGCCCTTTTAATGCCACAAACAAACCCTTTAATTCTTTTTTTCTACTATCTGTTTCCACATGTGAAATCGTAACATTTTCACCAATCATTTCTGCATCAAGTTGATTGGCTATCTCTTGCATTGATATAGAAATCATAACTGATATTCCTTCAATGCTTTTTCACAAACATCCTTGTCGCTGTGGTAGATCTTTTCTTTATTAATAAGCTGATAATCTTCATGCCCCTTGCCAGCGATTAAAATTGCATCTCCTGGTTGAGCTTGTTCAATGGCTTGTTCAATGGCTAATTTTCTATCTTCAACATATTGAACTTTTTCAGCATTTTTAAAACCTGAAAATATTTCATTTTTAATCTCTTCAGGTAATTCATATCGTGGGTTATCGGTTGTTACAATAACTTTGTTAGCGAGCTTTTCTGCAATTCTTGCCATCATCGGACGTTTACCTGAATCACGATCGCCACCACAACCAAATACACACCAAATTAAACCAACACAATGCTCTCTAATGGCAATTAAAGCCTGCTCTAAAGCATCCGGCGTATGAGAATAATCAACTACGGCTAAAGGTGTCATTTTAGTGCCAAATGTTTGCATTCGACCTTCTGCCGGAGTGACACTTTTTAATGCTGACAATATTGCCGGCAGATCTTTTAAGATTGCTCCTAACGCGGCAATAACCAGTAATAAGTTTGATAAATTAAACTTACCAATTAAAGAAGAATCTAATTTCCCACTTCCCCAAGGAGTAAACACTTTGGCATGGATACCTCGTAAAGAATAAACAATATCTTCTGCCCAAATCCAACGATTAAGATCAGTACCTGAAGTTGGTAATTTAATGCTAACAAGCCATTTAGTCGCTTTTAATTCTTCATCTTTTGATAATTTTCGAGCAAAACGATCATCCATATTCAAAACAATATTTTTAAGACTTTTAAATAAAAATAATTTTCGTTTTGCTTCTCCGTAACGTTCCATTGTTTGATGATAATCAATATGATCTCGAGAAAGGTTGGTAAAAATCGCTGTATTTAAATTAATCGATGAAGCTCTATTTTGATCAAGCCCATGGGATGAATATTCCATTGAAGTAAACTGTGCTCCACTCTTTAATGCTTCACAAAAAATCTTTTGTAATGTAATAGCGTCAGAAGTGGTATTTGAAGATTGTACAAGCGAGCCAAAACTTCCGTTACCTAAAGTTCCCATCAAATAACATTCAAAATTTAATTTTTGCAATGTTTTTGCAATAAGATAACTACAACTTGTTTTTCCGTTAGTTCCTGTTACGGCGATATTTTTTAATTCTTCTGAAGGATGGTTGTAATAATTTGCAGCAATATCACTCAGATTATCTCTGAGATTTTTTATCCAAATAATTTTGTCTTTAGCTATGCTATCAAACAATTGTTTAAATTCATGATTGTTATTTTCTTCAGCAAAAATTAATTTTGCACCTTTATCAATTGCTGTCGGAATATAAATTCGGCCGTCATTTTGACAACCTTCAACAGCAACAAAAGTATCATCCACTTCCACTAATCGACTATCCAAACGAAGTTGACCAACAGTAATGTTTTTTCTTTCAGATTCAAGCTGAATACCAGAAATTCCTTTTAACACGTTTGTTAAAATAGGTAGATTATCCATTATCTACCTCACCTATTTTTTTTTCTTTTACGTGAGCCAGATTAATGGTTGTACTTTTAGCATCTACTTGATCTGGTTTTATATTAAGTAATCGTAATGTGTCACCAGCGACCTTTGCAAAAACAGGGGCTGCGACTTGACCACCGTAATAATTTTCACTTCCCGGTTCATCAACAAAAACCACCATAGCGATTTTAGGCTTGCTAACAGGAGCAATTCCTGCAAAAAATACAGTATAGTCATCACCATAACCACCTCTAACAGCTTTTCGAGCTGTACCTGTTTTTCCTGCGACTCGGTAACCATCTACGCTAGCTTTTTGTCCAGTTCCACCTTCACCAACAACTGTTTCCATCATTTCAACGACTTGTCTTGCAACCTTTTTCGATAACACTCTTTCACCAACAGATACCTCGCCTGTTTTAATTAGCGATAAAGGTTTTTTTATTCCATGAGCACCTAAAATTGCATAGGCCTGTGCTAATTGAACCGGGGTAACAGTAAATCCATAACCATAAGCTAATGTGGCTTTTTCAACCTTGCTCCAATTAGGGCGAATGTTAAATTTTCCCGCGCTTTCTCCGGGGAAACCACTCGCGGTATCAACACCAAACCCCACGCTATAAAAAGCTTTTAAAAACTGAGTATCATTCATCATCATGGCTAATTTGGTCACGCCAACATTACTTGATTTTTGTAATATGCCTGACACATCTAAAATACCGTTATTTTTTCCGTCAGAAATAATCTTCGAGCCAATTTTAAGCCGACCAGGTGACGTATTAATTTTACTTTTAGGCGAAACTACACCGGCCTCTAGAGCGCTAGCAACGGTAAAGGGTTTTGCTGTTGAACCGGGTTCATAACTGTCGGTAAAAGCACGATTTCTGATCAGCGTTGGTTTTCTTAAATCAAAACGATTTGGATTGTAGGATGGTTGACTAACAAGTGCCAAAATTTCACTCGTTTCGATATCAATCATGACTAAAGCTCCGGCTTTAGCTTTATGTTTTAGCACCGCCGTTTTTAATGCTTTATATGCAATCGCTTGAATTCTTGAGTCAATACTTAATTGAAGGTCGTTTCCTTTTTTTGCTTTGGTAATCACTTTCTTTTGTTCTATCACATGACGCTGTAAATCAAGTACCACTTTTTCAGATCCAGATTGTCCGGTTAACCATTGATTGTATGATTTTTCTAAACCTTCCTGCCCTTGATCATCAACACTCGTAAAACCAACGATATGAGCGGTTATTTCTGCAGAAGGGTAATAACGTCGAGATTCATTTTGTAGATAGACCCCAGGCAACTTCAGCTTAGCAACCATGTTGGCTTTTTGAGGATCTAGATGTCTTGCCACCCAAACAAATTGTCTTTTCTTTCGATTAAATATCCATTGTTTAAATGCTTTAGGTGTTTTTTTTGCGATCACTGATAAGTTATTCCATTCGCTCTCAGATAACAAAGGGCTCTTTTTTAATACTTGAGTAATATCCATCCAAACAGATTTAACCGGCACACTACTTGCGAGCTCTACTCCATTTCTATCTATAATATTTCCTCGATAAGAAGTAATACCTTTAGTACGAATACTTCGAGAATCAGCTTGTCGAATCAAGTTTTCAGATTCATCAATTTGCAAATAAACAGCTCTTGACATTAATGCAACGAATCCAAAAGACAATACTCCACATAGCAAATAAAATCTTATGCTACATAAAGGAATTGCATTTGGCTTTCTTGCCTGTTTCATTTGACTGCCTTATTTAAAATAATAATTTCTTTTGCTTTAATAATTTATTATTTTTTCATTTTTACTATTTACATCAATCATATCTAATTGTTTTTTTGCTAAACGAGCAATTCTGTCTGCTTCTGTTAAACTTGTCATTTCTAACCGTAATGATTGCCATTTTATTTGTTGTTGTTGATTTTCTTCTCTTAAGCCTTGCCATTGTGCAACTATTTTTCTTACATCATGACTTGTTTTTGCTTGTAACATTGCTGAAGATATTAACAATAAAATTAAGCAAACAATAAACCAATGAACCAACAATAAATCATTTGTTATTTCTTTTAGTAATGACGGTGTCTTATTATTTTCTTTTTGCGTTCGCTTTTTTTTTTGTTGATTAAACATAACTTAATTTTTTTCAGCTATTCTTAAAATGGCACTTCTGGATCTAGGGTTGTTTTCTACTTCCTGCTTTGATGCTTTAATCGCTTTGCCTATTTTTTTAAATTTTATTTTAATATCTGCTTCAAACACTGGAATTTCTTTAGGCAATTTTATTCCTTGTGATTGCGCTTTTATAAATCGTTTTACTATTCTATCTTCTAATGAATGAAAACTAATAATGGACATTCGCCCATCTGCCGCTAAACAATCAAACAATACTGATAAGGTTCGTTTTAACTGACCTAGTTCATCATTCACAAAAATTCTTATTGCCTGAAAACTTCTTGTTGCCGGGTGTTTATATTTGTCTTTAACTGGACAAGCTTCATCAATAATTTTTGCTAGTTGCAATGTCGAGTCTATTTCTTTGTTAACTCGATAATTTTCAATTCCTCGTGCAATTCTTAACGCAAATTTTTCTTCACCGTACTCTTTCAGTACTTTTTTCATTTCTTCAACTGAGGCAGTGTTCACCCAATCTTTTGCTGATATTCCTTTACTGGTATCCATTCTCATATCTAACGGTCCGTCCTTAGAAAAGCTAAAGCCACGATCCGATTGATCTAACTGCGGTGATGACACCCCAAGGTCAAGTAATATTCCATCAACCTTTTTTAACAAACCTTGCTGTTCTAATAAACGATCAATGCTGGCAAAATCCTGATGAAAAAAGCTAAACCTAGGATCTTTTTCAAATTCTTTAGCACTTTGTGCCGCTTGCAAGTCTCTGTCCAAAGCAATTAAACGGCCTTTATCATTTAATTTTTCTAAAATTAGATGGCTATGTCCGCCCCGACCAAATGTACCGTCAATGTATAGTCCATCAGCTTTTACATTCAGCCCATCAACAGCCTCATTTAATAACACGGTGATATGTTGGCCATTAGCACTCATTAACTGACTCTTTGTTTTATAACAATTTTATTAAAACGATATTTAAAATCTATTTATCTGACTAGTAATAAAGATCAGGTAGCTCATTACTATCAAGTTCATCACTCGACATAACTTCCATATCTTCTTCAACCAATTTGCTCCAGTGGTTTTCATTCCACAATTGAAACGTTTTTCCTTGGCCAATAAGCATCACTTCTTTATTCAATTTTGCTCGCTCACGCAACACACTCGGTATTAGTAATCTACCATTGGCATCCATATCAACTTCTGCAGCATGAGATAACATAATTCTTTTTAACCGTCTGTGGAGAGGTTTAGAGTTTGACAATGCTTGCAAATCAGCTTCAGTTGCTTCCCAGTGTTCTAGAGTAAAGATTAATAAACAGTTATCATATGGGTCACAGGTGATGATCATGTGCGAAGCTGTAGATTCATTGATGCACTGGCGATACTTTGCTGGAACAGCAATACGCCCTTTTGAATCTAAATTGATTGAATTTGCTCCGCGAAACACTTTTTTAACCCTGTGATTGAGGTTTAAACCTCTTATGGCTTCAATGATCAATTGAGCCAACTCATCTTTTTTAGAGGGCTTTTAAAAATTAATTTCTAAAAGCTTCACAAAAAGACATAAAAAGACACTTTTCTCCACTAAGATGCACTATAGGTACTCTTAGGGCCTTTTGTCAAGCGAAAGGCGAGTCAAAATTAGACAAATAATTCATACAGGACAATGACTTAGCGAGAATTTGTCTAATCAGAAGAAGACATAGAAATTAATAAGAAATAAATTCATGGGGTTAAAAGACAAACTTAATGTATTACTTTAAGTTTGTGGGTAAAAATCCTTTTTAGTTATTTTTTTCCATTTTGGGCACTAGTAGAAATATTCCTAATTAAGCGAAAATTAAGCTTTTAGCCTCCAAAAAACACCAATAATTATAAAAAATTAAATTTTAAGTTTCTTTTAATCTCCAAATCAAAATACTTATAACATTTAATTAAATACATCCGTTATCTGCACTAAACTTTACTCAATTTATAACACCTTTAATGGATAGCCAACAAAATGAGTAATAATCAATTTAGCTTATTCATACTTGTTCTTTTAAGTATTGCCGCAATAAGTATGACTTTTAATCATAATGCCGTTGCTTATGGCTCTATAAGCCTTGCCATATTATTTACACTGCTAGTATTAAGGAACGAACACCTTATTAAACTTAAAGCAACAGAGCTTATCCCTAAAAAACAAAACCTTTCTGAAAAATACCAAAATTCTATACATCAACTTATTTCTCTCACTAATTCAGAATTTAAATTAGCCGCAGAAGAAATTGAACGGATCGGAAAAATTGTAGAAGATGCAGGAGAAAATCTAACCAATGATTTTACAGGTATGCAGCAGCAATCAGAGCAACAAAAAGAACTCTGCCAAGAGCTCATATCTCACCTCTCGGATCTAATAGAACAAGAGCAAAATATTTCCAGCAAAGCGATCAATTATTCAAAAGAAAGCTCCGACATTTTTTCTTATGTAAAAACAGCAGTATCAAAAGTTATTGCAGAATCCTCTCACTTAGAAGCTGAATTTAGTCAGGTTTCAGAACAAATGTCTGATATAGATAAAACCCTTGATGAACTTAATAGCATTACCGATCAAACCAATTTATTAGCGCTAAATGCTGCAATTGAAGCTGCTAGGGCCGGTGATGTCGGGCGTGGTTTTGCCGTAGTTGCTGATGAAGTTCGTGCTTTATCAAAAAGATCACAAACTTTTAACATCGAAATTGCTGATCAAATACATGTTATTCGCGATGCGGTTAATCAACTTACAAAAAAAATGGCTAACCTTACTAATCTAGAATCTCTCGATTGCAGTGAAGGAGAAGATAAAATAAACGATATGTGGAACGGTATTGTTTCTCTCACGGAAGAAGTTGAGAGTAAAAGTGAAAATATTCGAGAAATTGCAAAAGTAATTGATAAGCATGTTGTTAGTGGTGTTCGCTCTTTACAGTTTGAAGATATGACACAACAAGTTATGGCGCATTTAGGCGAGCGCTTACAAATATTAAATGTCTTTACTAATGATGCCACTTCATTATTGTCCAGCTCGTTAACTAGTGAACAACTCGACTCACTGAATAATTTAACCCGTTCTAAAAAGGGCCAATTAAAAGGATTAAATCGCTCAGTTCTTCAAGAGAATATGAGTGAAGGTAGTGTAGATTTGTTTTAATGTTGTATAGGAAAAAGAGAGGGTCAACCTATAAGCCGGATCCTGTCGTGAACAGTCATTCATCTAGGCCAAGGATCGCTCCTTGGCTCAAGCAGCCTACCCGATCCCAACGCGAGCCACGCATCAATAGCTAATTCAATTAACTATACTGGGACCCTATTTGGCCTTGCTTTGAGTGGGGTTTACCTTGCCGTTAATGTTACCACTAACGCGGTGCGCTCTTACCGCACCCTTTCACCCTTACCAATTAATTAAAAATTAAAAGGCGGTTTACTTTCTGCTGCACTTGCCGTCAGTTTACACTGCCCAGGCGTTACCTGGCACTCTGCTCTATAAAGTCCGGACTTTCCTCCCCTAACGATATAAATATAATTAGCGGCGACTGTTCGGTTGACCCTCAGCAGTATTTTAACAACATGTTCAATGACAATCGAGAGTTTATATAAATAAAATCAAATTGATTACTGATGGAGCTATATTTTTTATCAAAAAAAAACCGCTTAAAAGCGGTTTTTTTAATTTTGAAATAAACTATCAAACTATTTTTTAGATTTTTTCTTGGCTACCTTTTTCTTTTTAGCCGATTTTGCATCATTTTTACCTTCTGACTTGCTGTCTTTTTTGTCATCTTTTTTAGCTAGATTCTCAATACTTTCTAACAGTTCTTCATTTAGCTTTGGTGCTTTTTCTAAAGATTTGTCATCTTTAACCAAGTCTTTTAATTGATCGTATTGCGCTTCACTAAATTTCTTTAGTTCACGAATTTCTTCAACTAATGTAGAGCATTGCTCTAAAGTTAACTCTAAATTTTTTAATTCTTGTTCAGATTTTTGTTTTTCTTTCTTTTGCTTACGAGCATCTTCTTCAGCTTTTTTACGAAGATTTGACTCGTCCATTTTTTCTTTTTTCAACGATTTTAATTTTTTGATCACGTTTTCTGGTGAGTCGGCTAAAACCTTTTTAATTTGTTTTAACGCTTTATCTTTTTCGGCAATTTGAGCGTTGGCTTTTTTCAGTGCTCCCGAATTTGCTTCACGTCCTGCATCAACCCGTTGATCAGCCGCTTGGTGAGCATTTCTTGCTGATTCTTCTGATTCTTCAGCTTTAAGCCGAGCCGCTTCGCTCGCCTTAACCTTAAGCTCCATTGCTTTAACTAAAGCTTCAGCATCTTCTTTGCCTTTAGCAATTTGTTGATCGGCTTGAGTCGCACGTTTAGTCGCTTTTTCAAAAGCTTCTTTGATCTCGTCCATGCTGCATTCAGAATCAATTTTAAGGGCCTCCGCAGCTGCACCAATTAACATTTGTTTGCTAATAGCCAGATCCTTCCAAACCTCTAACTGTAACTCTAATTCCGCACGATCCACTCAAAATACCTCTTTAGGTTTAATTTCAAAATTGCTCATTTTTTAGGCGGGGCATCATACCAAAAGAGCCAAACAATCGCTAGTGTTATAAGCTTGAAATTGCTATTTTTTTAATATATAGGGCGATAAAATAGAAAATCAAATGATTTTGACTTAATTACTAGGCAATTATGCCGATTCATCACAATAAAATATTTTTTTAGCAATTTTCTAAACCAGAGAATACGCCTCAAAAGAGCCTAAATTTCAACTCTAAAACTAAGTTTTAATGTTTATGTTTGGCTAAAAAACTATCCAAATGATTAGCAAATAATAACCTATCATTTAGAGATAAAGCCGGAGGTCCACCAGTGTGCTCTCCACTTGCTCTCATTGTATCTAAAAAGTCCCTCATATTTAATTTTGCACGAATATTTTCAGCCGTAAACATTTCGCCTCGTGGAGTAAGTGCATGCCCACCTTTTTCTATCACTTCTGCCGCTAGTGGAATATCACTGGTTATAACTAAATCATCAACTTCAATATTTTTAACGATTTCATCATCCGCCACATCAAAACCAGACGAAACTTGACGCATTTTAATATAGGGTGAATTGGGTTTAGCAATCGATTGGTTTGCCACTAAAGTTAGCAATGTTTGAGTTCTTATTGCGGCTTTAAATAAAATTTCTTTGATAACAACAGGGCAAGCGTCCGCATCAATCCATATTTTCATAAAAAAGCCTAAAGCTCTAATATTTCTTTTTAGTCATTTTTTTGCTTCGACTACGGTTGCGGCGAGATTTTTCAAGTAGCTCTTTTGTTACTTTCATTTTTCTTCCTTTAAAAGGATTCGCGCTTTCTTTCATTTCAAATTTTATTGGTGTCCCAACAATTTTTAACGCTTCTCTAAAACCTTTTTCTAAGTAACGTACATAGGATTTTGGTAATGATTTAGTTTGGTTACCATGAATAACGATTCTAGGTGGGTTATGCCCCCCGGGATGAGCGTATCTGAGTTTAGCTTTAAACCGTCCTTTAGCAGGCGGTTGATGTTTTGAAACAACAAGTTCAAGAATTCGCGTTAATTTAGATGCGCTCATGGTTACTTTTGCACCAGCATAAGCTTCATCAACAGCTTCCCACAGGTGCCCTACATTTGTGCCATGTAATGCTGAAATAAATTTAATTCGAGCGAAATCAGCAAACTGTAAGCGCCTTCCTATCGCTTCTTTTACATCAATTCGTTTATCTTCAGGCATGTTGTCCCATTTGTTCACAGCAAGCACTAAAGAACGTCCTGCATCTATAGCAAAGCCTAACAAATTAAGATCTTGCTCGGTGATCCCTTCACGAGCATCAAAAATCATGATAACAACATTTGCGTCATTTATGGCTTGAAGTGTTTTAAGTACTGAAAATTTTTCAACGGTTTCTTTAACTTTTCCTCTTCGGCGAACACCCGCCGTATCAATTAAAGTATATTTCTTTTCACGACGCTCCATTTCAATATAAATTGAATCTCGTGTAGTGCCAGGTAAATCATAAACAACCACTCGATCTTCACCTAACATTCGGTTAACAAGAGTAGATTTACCCACATTAGGACGCCCAATAATCGCAAGTTTTGGCCCTAAAGTAGGATCAGACTCTTGATCTTCTTCTGTAGCCTCTAGCGCACTGTTTGCGGTAATTGTTTCTTCAACAGCGGGTAATATAACATCATTGATTAATCGGTTAACACCACGTCCATGAGAAGCCGCAATTGCAGAAACCGAATCAAAACCTAACGAATAAAAATCGCTTAATACGGTATCTTGATCAAGACCGTCTACTTTATTAACGACTAAATGAATTTTTCTATTTTCGGCTCTAAGTTGTAGAGCGAAAGCCTCATCAACGGTGGTTAACCCATCTCTTGCGCTAACAAGAAATAAGGTAATATCGGCTTCTCTAACAGCCTGCATTGACTGGTCGGCCATTAGCCCATCAACCCCAACCTCACCACCGGTGATTCCGCCAGTATCAATAATAATAAATGGCTGTTCATCAAAGGTAGCGTGGCCGTATTGCCTATCTCGCGTTAGACCAGGCAAGTCTGCAACTAGAGCATCTCGCGTACGAGTAAATCGATTAAACAGTGTTGATTTTCCCACATTTGGGCGACCAACAAGAGCAACAACAGGTAACATCTATTTATTTTCCCGACCTTTTAATCGCAACTAATGAACCGTCGCGAGAAAAAAGAATAACTTTATCATCAATCACTAAAGGCTGTGCCGCAAGACCACTTGAATCGACATTAGTGCGGCTAACAATTTTTCCAGTTTTTATTGATATCCAATGGACATAGCCTTCAAAATCACCTGTTACCAGATAATCTCCAATAACGGCAGGCGCCGTTAGTTGACGACGATTTAAATCTTTTTGAGTCCAAAGAATAACGCCATTATTTCTATTAATTCCACTGATATGACTATTTTCATGAATGGCAAAAAGCATTAAGTCATTAACAGCCATATCTTGAAAAGTAGATAACTCACGTTGCCAATTAAACTCACCCGTTCTAAAATTCAAGCTGGCTAGGTTGCCGTTATAAGAACCAATATAAATTGAATTTCCTATCACTAAAGGCCGTAAATCAACATCAACTAAACGTTGTATATCAGAGGTTCCTATTGGCGTTGCTATTTTCTTTTGCCATGCAACTTGACCACTTTTCAAAATAAAGACCACTAATTTACCATTTGAAAAACCACTAATAACACCACCGTTTGCAATAATAGGTGCAGAATTGCCTCTTAATGTTAAAGACGGTAATGATTCGTCATAGAACCATGTTTGTTTACCCGTTGATGCGTCAAAAGTATAAACTCTTCCATCTACCGTTCTAACAGATACATGACCATCACCAACAGCAGGGCTAGAGATAATTTCACTAGAAACCTCAGCACGCCATTTTTCTTCACCTGTTTCAGAATCAATAACTAAAACTTCACCTTGAGAAGTTCCAACAGCTAACAATTTATTCGCAACCGCAGGACCACCAGAAATAGGCATGTCAAAATCTTTTTGCCAGATTTTTTTACCATTTTTAGGATTGATTGCAGTAATAAGTCCTTCGCCACCAGCAATATAAATTTTTCCATAAGCGTAAACTGGAGATATTTTAATGGTTTGGTCTCCAATCCCACTACCAACGTTTGTTCTCCATAACGTCTTAAGTTTAAACTCCTTTTTAATATCAATTAGTGGATCCGGTTCATAAATATCTTCATCGTCACTGCAGCCTGCAAGTAACAAAGAAGCCAGTAATAAAACGACTGAATAGATTTTCATTATTTAGCAACCTCTGTTAGCTCAAGTTCACTTAATTTTAACTCATCTATTTTAATATTTAACGTCGAATGATTAGCCGTTGTTTTGCCAACGTTAGCAGCCAATTGATAGGCTTCAAGCGCTTCTTGCTTTTTATTGAGTGCGCTAAAAGCATCACCTTTAACTAAGTTTGCCAATTCAAAATAACCTGAATCATCAGAAAAAGTTAATAACGCTAAAGCTTGCTCTGCTTTTTGTTGAGCAATGAGTATTCTCGCTAATCTGATTTTTGCTATATCCGTTAGCTCATTACCTTTATGGTTGTCTATAATCCATTTTAATTCGGCTGCCGCCTCATCATATTTTTTTTCTTCAACCGCGACCTTCACTAAATGAAAAGAGGCTAAAATCGCATAGCTGGAATCTGGGTGTTTTGCTTTAACTAAATTTGCATTTTCAATTAATTTTGAAGCATCTTCTTTTCCGATGTATTCGGTCATACTCACATAAAGATTGGAAGCGCTTTCTTGTTCTATAACTTGCTTTTCGTTCCAAAATTTCCACCCAAAAAAACCAGATAAACCTAAAGCGGCACCAACAAGTAAAGACGTTCCGTTTTCTTTCCACCAGTCTTTTAATTGCTCTATTTGTTGTTCTTCTGTTTGGTATGACACGTTTGTCTCCTAATTTTCAAATTCTTAAAAATGTATTTTTAAAGTTTAATGATTACTTTTTCAATTGGCTTGCTAAATAATCACATAATTTATCTTGAGAAATATTGACTTGCTCAACGTTTGTTCGCAAGTGTTTAATGCTAATACTTTTTTGTTGCACTTCATCTTCGGCTAAAATCAAGGCGAGACTTGCTTCAGATTTATCTGCTTTTTTAAGTTGTTTCTTAAAATTTCCCCCGCCACAATGAAGTTGAAATTTAACTTCTGGCAGCTGACTTCTTAGCATTTCAATCAAGCGGATCCCTTTGATTTTTGCTTGCTCACCTAAGCAACACAAATAGACATCTGTATTTGATGAAAGTTTATTTTTAAAATCCACTTGCTGCTGTAATAACAAAATGATCCGCTCAATACCCATAGCAAAACCACAACCTTGAGTACTTTGCCCGCCTAACTGCTCAACTAAACCATCATACCGACCGCCCGCACAGATGGTTCCTTGAGATCCAAGTTTTGTTGTTACCCATTCAAACACGGTGCGGTTATAATAATCTAATCCTCTGACTAGTTTAGGGTTAATCACATAATCAATTTCTAAGCTATCCAATAACCGACAAAGTTCAGAAAAATGCTGATTTGAATCATCATCAAGATGATCCATTAATTTTGGTGCATGCTCAATAACATGATTCATTGCTGGATTTTTACTGTCTAAAATTCTCAGCGGGTTCGATTTTAAACGTCTTTGACTATCAGCATCTAACTCATCAAGATGTTGAGTAAAATAACTCACTAATTTTTCTTTATAAGATTCTCGAGCCTGACTACTTCCTAACGAATTAATTTGTAATTGCACCTCAGTTAAACCCAATTTTTTCCATAGCCTTGCCGTTAAAGCAATTAATTCTGCATCAATGTCTGGGCCTTCAAAACCAAAAGCCTCTAATCCAAATTGGTAAAATTGACGGTATCGACCTTTTTGAGGGCGTTCTCGACGAAACATTGGCCCCATATACCACAAGCGTTGTTGCTGGTTATAAAGAAGCCCGTGCTGAATGCCCGCTCTTACACAAGATGCAGTGCCCTCAGGACGCAATGTTAAACTGTCATCGCCTTTATCAACAAAGCTATACATCTCTTTTTCTACAATATCGGTAACTTCACCAATTGAGCGACAAAATAACTGAGTATTTTCCACAATAGGCATACGAATTTCTTGATAACCATAACTAATCGTCAGCTCTCGTAAACACGACTCTAAATAATGCCAAAAAGGTGCCTCAGAAGGTAATAGGTCATTCATACCTTTAACGGATTGAAAAGATTTACTCAAAATTTGTAAGTCCACGGTAATACTATAAAAATCTAGTGTTATTCTAGAGCGAGATCGAACGCGCAATTATAGCGGAAAACAAGCTAGAAAACAGCGCTAAATCCGCTATTTTGTAAGCTTATAAAGAGATTTCAATGGTATAAGAAATTTATCTAACGGCGATCCTGAGATATAACCTGCAGCATGCACGAAATAGATTACTCACTAGATGATAATAAATACTGATATATTTGATTTTTTTTATCGCCAAAAATTTCTGCTGTCACTTTAGCGGCTTGTTTTTTTGGCAAATATTCAACCAGTTTAATCGCTAATTTTTCTGATTCTTCTGATAATTCACGGCTTTTCTTTGCGGCCCCCCTCATCATTACCACAAACTCACCTTTGCTTTGATGCACATCATTATCTAAAATTTCAATTAACTGACTAACACTACCAGCTAACACCGTTTCAAAGGTTTTAGTTAATTCACGCGCTACGACTATTTGGCGCTCACTCCCAAACACTCTCTTCATATCAACTAAACATGCTTTGATTCGATGCGACGACTCATAAAAAATACTGGTGGCTGTCTCATCTTTCATTTTTTCGAACTGAATTATTCTTGCGGAAGATTTTGATGGCATAAAACCTTCAAAAATAAATCGGTCACTAGGTAAACCAGCAATAGATAAAGCCGCAATCAAAGCACATGGACCAGGAATAGCCACCACCTTCATATTTTTAGCTCTCAACTCTCTTACCAAAGGATAACCAGGATCACTGATCAACGGCGTTCCAGCGTCTGAAACCAAAGCGACCGATTCACCCGATCTCAATAAGCTGACAAGCCAATCAACTTTTTGCCTTTCGTTATGGTCGTGAAAGGAAAAACATGGCGTATCAACTCCAATGTGAGATAATAATTGCTTAGTGCGGCGAGTATCTTCAGCAGCAATTCTAGAAACATGGGCTAAAGTGTGACGCATTCGGTGACTGGTATCGTCTAAATTTCCAATTGGAGTAGCAACAACATACAATGTTCCTTGTTGATCTGGTAATGACCGATTGTTGCTGTTTGTTATATCTGCTTGCTTCGATTCAGTTGTCATAACAATGCTTCACCTTATGATCTTTAAAAATAACGGCCAATAAACCGTTTAGAGTAATGAGTTTTATTTATGCGTAATTATATCATCCACAGCCTTAAAATAACTTGCTTTGTGACTATCACACTATTAATGCTGTCCTGTGGTTCGAATGTGAAAAAAAATTCAATCGATTTTTCTCAAGCCTCAAAAGAACTCGATGTATTATTAAGAAAAGCCAATCTAGCAAAACCCGAGAAAAAAAATCCATTACTGCTAAAAGCCTCAGGAATATTGCTTGCGACAAAACGACAAGAAAAAGCATTTGAACTATTAATTCACATTGACTCTCAGTACTTAGACAATCTTCAACAAGATACCTATCACTTATATTTTGCGGAAGCGCTACTATCACAAGCAAGTCAAAGCTCAACCGAAAGCTTTTTTCCCAGTGAAAATTTGAGTGAAAAAAATAAAACATCTCTTAATCATTTAAAGAAAATAAATAAAATCAATGCTCACTCCATTAAATGGCAAATTCGTTATTTTCAAACCTTATCAGATAGTTATTTAGCCAATAACAATTACTTTGAATCAGCAAAGCAAAGGATCGAGTTAGACGACTTAATTGATGAGCGAGAGATGCTCGCTGAAAATAATGAAAAAATATGGCTAGCGCTTAGTCAAATCAATCCTGACTTTTTAGCATTACTCATCAACGACTTTAACAGTCAACGTGTTAATGGATGGTTAGAACTGGTATTAATCAATCAAAAATGGGGCGATCAGCCTGAACAACTATTATCTAAAATGGATTTTTGGAAACTAAGGTACCCTCTCCATCCTGCGATGTTAATACAACCCAAAAAATTACAACGGCTTACTTCGGTAAAAACTTTTACACCAAAAAATATTGCTATATTATTGCCTCTGAGCGGTCGGTTTTCACGCTCAGGTAAAATGGTTCGAGATGGCATTATAGCCGCACATTATCAAATAACAGGCAAGCTGGTAACCTCAAACATTACTTTTTATGACACCGTTAAATCATTATCAGGTTTAACAAGTTATCACCAAGCTCTGACTGATGGAGCCGATTTTGTTATTGGCCCATTGAGTAAAAAAGCGATTGATGAAATAGTCATGCAAAGCCAATTAACAACACCCATCCTATTTTTAAATACCTCCAACAAATCAACGGTTCCACATCAAAATATTTTTCAATTTGTATTATCAATTGAAGATGAGGCAATTCAAGCGGCTTATAGAGCTTGGGAAAATGGTTATCGTAAAGCTATTACGTTAATGCCGGATAATCAACGAGGACAACGAGCCCAAATGGCTTTTAAACAATATTTTGAACAAATGGGTGGCGAAGTTATAGATAGCCAAAAATATAATAATATAAAAAAATTAAAAGCTGACATTCAAAATTTATTACGTGTTAACGACAGCATTCAACGTAAAAAGAAACTTGAACAAATTTTAGGTCGAAATATTGAATATGAAATGAGACGACGTAAAGATACCGATTTTATTTTTATGCTCGCTCAACCAGAGCAAGCAAGACGCATAAAACCTTTTATTAATTTCTATTTTGCGCTTAATTTACCCGTTATTTCAACCAAACGAATATTTTCAGGTAAAGTAAATCCACATTTAGATAATGACCTCAATGGTATTGAGTTTTCTGATATCCCTTTATACATCAGTCAACAAAGTGATATTTTACAAACTCGAAAAACACTAAAAGCCATTGATAAAGATATTTTAAAAGGCAGCAATGGTCGCCTTTTTTCTCTGGGTTATGATGCCTATCAACTCATTCCTCAACTATCTAAACTACAGGCCTTTCCTGATTATCGCTGGTATGGACTATCTGGTGAAATAGGCATTGATGAAGCCGGGTTAGTACACCGCTACCTCAGCTGGGCAAAATTCAAAAAAGGAACACCTATCGTCACTAAAGAAAGGCTAGCGCCAAAAACAAATCATATTAGGCAGCCTTTATCAAAAGTAAAAAGAACTGCCCCAGCGATCCATGATAATGTAATCAACAATATTAACTAGCCAAGTTTAGCAAAGTGCCTCTCTTTAATCACAAGCCTAACAACAAACGAGAATTGGGTAACAATTTTGAACAACTGGCTGTTGATTACCTTATCCAAAAAAAAGTTAAAATTATCGCAACTAATTACCTTTGCAAAATGGGAGAGATTGACATTATTGCAAGAGATCAACAAGACCTCGTTTTTGTTGAAGTAAGATACCGAAAATCGAATACTTACGGCGGTTCACTTGAGAGCGTTAATAAAGGTAAACAACGACGAGTGAGCCTAGCGGCAAGCCATTACTTGCAGAATCACCAGTTAACTAATAAAATCAGCTGTCGATTTGACGTAATTGCAATGACTGGCACCTTAGAAAAAATTAATATTAATTGGATAAAAGCCGCCTTTAATGCAAATTGACAATAATTTTATTTAACTTCTTACAACTAAAAATTAATCACTATGATAGAAAAAATTAAAAATAATTTCACTGAGAGTATTCAAACTAAAATTGCTGCCGCGGATGTATTACCTGAAAAAATAGCAAAAGCCGGTGAGCTCATCGTAAAAGCACTTTTAACTGGTGGAAAAATACTCAGCTGTGGAAATGCAGGTTCTGCTGGCGACGCACAACGTTTTTCATCCAACATGTTAAATCATTATGAAAGAGCTCGCCCCTCACTACCGGCGATTGCTCTAACAACAGATACAGCAACCATCACAGCAATAAGCGACGATTCAGATTATTCTCAAATATTTTCTAAACAAGTCAAAGCTCTTGGTCAACCAGGAGATATTTTATTGGCATTTTCAACCGATGGAAATTCCAAAAATATTATTGTCGCAATGAAAACCGCTTTAGCAAAAGATATGTTTATCATCACCTGCACAGGTAATGATGGTGGTGAAATGGCGGGGCTCATTGGAGAAAATGACGTTGAAATTAGAGTGCCGTCTAATTCGGCAGCACGAATACAAGAAGTCCATTTAGTCGTCATTCATAGTTTATGTGATTTAATAGATAATCAACTTTTTGGAGAAAATGAATGAAACTAACGGTTATTACCCTATTGCTTTGTTGTTTTATGTTGTCTGGTTGCACAACGTTAATTGTTGCGGGTGCCGCTACAGGAGCAGTTGCTAACCAAGATAGACGAACTTTTCCAACGCAGTTAGAAGATTCAAATATTGAAATAAAAGTCAATTCCGCATTATTCAAAAATGATGAAATTTGGAAGGATACTAACATTGACGTGATTAGCTATAACACCACTGTATTACTTGTTGGCCAAGCCCCTACCGCCACATTAAAATCCAAGGCTGAAGCTTTAGTAAAAAAAGTGCAAAAAGTTGGAAAAATATTTAATCAAATTCGAATTGCTGCACCTATCTCATTTATCGCAAAAAGGAATGATGAATATTTAACCTCAAAAGTAAAATCAGCGATGCTTTTTACCAAAAAATTTCCTTCAGGAAAAATAAAAGTTATTACTGAAAATAGTGAGGTATTTTTATTGGGTATTGTGACCGAATCTGAGGCTGAAAAAGCCGTCGATATTTCTAGAAATGTCGGTGGTGTTTCTAAAGTAATTCGTCTTTTTGAAATGGTAACCGAAGAAGAAATCGAATAACTAACCTCAACTCGGGATAAGCGCAACCAGCGTCTTTTTAACAATCACGGTCTTTTTAACAATAACCCCTTCAACTTGAGGGGTTATTTGACTATTTTTAAATGTGATGTCTCTTTTTTAACATTTTTCTTTTCACTTATTTGAGCTTGCTCATGCGTTTCAGAACT
>Ga0256845_1000151_pt1 | contig 62965 bp, 51 predicted proteins | sample RiftiametaG_FD_189101 | JGI IMG/M metagenome (GOLD analysis project Ga0256845, IMG submission 189101) | Tube worm associated microbial communities from hydrothermal vent at the East Pacific Rise, Pacific Ocean - Riftia | ecosystem: Host-associated > Annelida > Integument > Unclassified ...
CTTTTGATCTCTGTATGCTGAATGGATTTGGTGTGAATAACCCGATCCCTTATGACGGCCTAACAATGGTAAAAGGCGGGATTTCTAATGGAATAACCGGTTCAAAAAATAGTGAAAAGGGGTTAGGAATAGAATTTGGGCCAGAGAAAGATTGGCATAATTGGCGTTGGGTAGAACAATGGCTGCCTCATTCTACTTGGTTCCTGCTAGCAGCGACTGAAATGGCCAAATAACGACTAAATGAGCTTTGAGGATCAGATTAAATTTGGCATAATAGCAGCCCTTTTTCGGTAACGGGTCTATTCGAAGCTTTCCTATGTGGTTCAAAAATTGTCATATCTATCAAATACCCGATACCTTCGAGCTTTCGGCCGATGAATTGGCTGAAAAATTAGAGGCTCAAAGGTTTAAGCCTTGTGCCAAAATGGTCGATAAAAGCATCGGATGGGTATCGCCCATACACAGAAGTAAAGACTATTTGATCCATGCAGCAGCTGGTTGTATTTTATTTTGTATGCGGAAAGAACAAAAGGTGATCCCTGCTAGCGCAATTAAAGAAGCACTTGAAGAAAAAATAACCACAATGCAAGATGAGTTAGGACGGAAGGTTTACAGTAAAGAAAAGCAAACGATTAAAGAAGATATCGTGAGTATGATGTTACCAAAGGCGTTTCCTCGTTCTAGCCACATAAAGGCCTATATTGACACAAAAAATCGATGGCTGATTATCGATGCAACCAGTCCCACTCAGGTCGATGAGTTTTATGAATTGTTATTAAGATCTATTGGCTCCTTTGGTGCTATGCAATTTATTGCAGAAGAAAATCCTGCATCTATAATGCATCAGTGGATTTTTCATGGAACCCCGCAAGATTGGACATTGAGCGGTGAATATTTACTGAAAGAACCAAAAGATGAACGGGTAGCCCGATTTAAAGACAGCAATGGTGAAAATCACTATGTGGCTGATCTGCTCAAGGATGGTTACTTGATTAATCGGCTGGGCATTCATTTTAAAAACCTGTTGCAAGCCACAATGCAAGAGGACTTGCAAATCAAAGGCATCAAATTTAATCACGAATTATTAAAAGAAAACGATGAGCTTGATAGTGAAGACGAGCTCGTCAAATTTGATGCTGATTTTGCATTGATGACGACGGCATTGGCAGATTTTATTTCTTCTATTCGCGATATTTTTAAAATAAAAGCAATTCATTCCGATCATCAACCTAGAAAAATCAGTTGAAGCACGAAAAATAGCACCACAGCCGATGAATTAATTCAACAGGCATTAATAATAGATTATTTCCAATTCTTCCGATGTAAGCGATTGTTCGGCGAGCCATCCACCCTCTTTATTTTTCAGGTATTTATCAAAAAACTGGAGAGTCACTTTAGCCGTGAGCTCTATCGCTCGATGAGCATCGGCCTTCCCCAGACCTAAATCTAATTCGTCGTGGTCCCATTGCCACCATAAAACATGGTCAGTAAAACTGACATGTTCAAATTGTTGAAACCGAATTTGATAGGCATCGTTTCCGGCTAAATCAAAATCAAATTTTGGCCGGTGATTTTTTGAAAGAATGAAAGTGAACGGTTGGTCAATATATCGATCAGCAAAGTCAAAAATAGTACCATCAATATCAATCACGGCTTTTATTCGAGGATCTCTCGAAGCGCTATAGTAAGAAGCTGCACCACCATAAGAGTGACCAAAGACTCCCAAATTGACTAGGTCCAATCGATTGAAAAATAGGCTGTCCGGGTTGCCATTAATCAAACTTAATTGATCAATGATAAATATTTGATCGTCAGACCAAATGGGTAAATAAGCACCAACAGAATCCGTTCGCAAAGGTTCTGCCCACACCAGATCATTGTTTCCAAAGTCTGACGGATTTGCCCCATAAGTATGGTTGATTGAAACCACAATATAACCTCTGCTTGCTATTTCGGCAGATAGGGCAGAGTAAGATTCAGCGCTAAAACCATATCCATGAGAAAAAACTAATACGGGGTAGCTTGGCTGCAAGGTATCTACCTCTGTATCTAAGGAGATATCCCATTTAGCAGTACGATAGTTATCAAAACGCAACATTTTGCCCTTTAATTGATTCGGACCGATCAGATATTCCCAAGCATCTTGGGCGATAACGGGTAATTTATTTTGTTGACGAGTGTCGTTTGCTGATACATTGGTTGGATAATAAAAACGAATTTGCAACTTTCGATTCTCGACCGAATTGAGGGCAAAAGGTTCGAATCGAGATTGATCAGAAAGGACCATTGAATGGCTGGCAACATTAAATTTTCCGGCAAAATCAGGATAGCTAAAAACGGCTTTTCTTCCATAGGTTGCATTGGTGTTTATTTTTACTTTGCTAACGCTGGCTTCTTTTTGCTGGACAGGCATTTGTTCTGTTTGATTGCAGGCGCTTAATATTATGACGAATAAAGTGACCATTGAGGTGCGACTTAAATTTAACACATGATGAAATAGCCAAGCTTGTATCGCTAACAAGTCGGTTAAGGTTCCGAAATTAGATTTGGTTAAAGGCATTGTTTTAACGTATATATCTGTGCCGCTTAGGCCGTGAAATTAATTATTAGCGTAGCATCAATTCTATCACTTTATCAGCCCATAAAAAACCAAAGGTTTTGCAACTGCTCAACATGGAATAGTGGTGAGCCATTATTAGGGTCTGTTGATCTTTCATATTTCAACACTGCCGAGGTGCTTTTTGTGCCTAACGAGGCAGAAGAAGCGCTGTTTAGCGATTCTAAATGAGCGACTGATAACGAAGCTAGGTGAAAAAAGCACCCGGCCCTTCGGGTTGTGGTTAAAATATCGCCACTTGTTGTTGCTCCTCACTCATTTGGAATAACCAAACTACACTCGTCGCGCCTAAATTGGCGATATTTTAGCCGCAACAGTGATGAAATATGAAAGATCAACAGACCCTAGAATAAAATTAGTGAATTTGAAGTGATATTGGTTAGGTTTGATGATATTCTAAAAATTAAAAAAACATCGCTAACCATCATTTATATTAATACTGTGACGGCCCGCAGAGTATATTCCAGTTTATATGCTAGGCTCATCGAGCAGTACAAAATATTGAAACAGAGGCTCGCTAAATATGTTTGGTATAAAAATATTAATCCTTTTGTTTGTTAAATATTAAAACCATGTCCTTAGGACGTGGAGCAGGTTCGAGGCTTAACGACCAAAGCGAGTTTTTCTAACAACACTTCTGTATCCTCCCAACCAATACAGGCATCGGTAATACTCTGTCCAAAAACCTTCGCTTTTCCATCCATTAATTTTTGATTACCTTCTTGCAAAAAACTTTCAACCATGACGCCAAAAATATCTTGATTACCGTTTTCAATTTGTTTGCAGATGTCGTCACACACAATCAGTTGACGTTTAAATTGTTTGTTACTGTTGGCATGACTAAAGTCCACCATAATTTTTTTATTAACACCTGCCTTTTTTAATGTGCTGGTTACTTCAGCAATATTGACAGCATCATAGTTGGGTGTTTTCCCCCCCCTTAAAATAACGTGGCAATCATTATTGCCAGCGGTTTCAACAATGGCTGAATGACCAAATTTTGTGACGGATAGAAAATGATGTGGGCGGTTTGATGCGCTGACTGCATCAATGGCGACTTTGATATTCCCGTCAGTACCGTTTTTAAAGCCTACCGGGCATGAAAGCCCAGACGCCAATTCACGATGAACCTGAGATTCGGTGGTCCGTGCCCCAATGGCGCCCCAACACATTAAGTCAGCAATATATTGAGGGGTAATCATATCAAGGTATTCACCAGCAGTGGGGAGACCTTTATCGTTGATATCGACTAACAATTTACGGGCAATACGCAGACCTTCGTTAATGCGACAACTATTGTTCATATAGGGATCGTTGATCAGCCCTTTCCAACCTACGGTGGTTCTCGGTTTTTCAAAATAAACTCGCATCACTATCTCCAGTTTATCAGTATATTTTTTTCTAAGCGTTAATAGTTTATTGGCATAGGCAAGTGCGGCTTCTGGATCATGGATTGAACAAGGACCAATGATGACTAGCATGCGGCGATCTTGGTCGTTAAGAATTTTATGGATTGCCCCACGTCCGTTAAAGACGGTTTTAATGGCTGTGCTTGTGGCCGGAAACCTTTCTAATAGCGCAATAGGTGGCAGTAGTTCTTTGATTTGTTTTATTCGAACATCATCGGTTTGATATGGCATAGTTCGGTACTTTTTTGATATGGATATATTGCAATTATTCTCTATCAAGCATGTTAATAGCAATGAAATTCATGCTATCTAACTAATAGTTATACCTTTAAGGCGTGATAGGGCGGTCCTTTGAGGGGGGTACTACGGGGAGATTTGAGTAGGAACTATAGGACTCTTCTAGTATCATACGCCCTTTATCTTGGAAAAATCAGTTGAAGCACGAGAAATAGCGCCAGCCACAGCACACCTAGCGACGCCAAAAATTGACTCGTCACCAGTAAGGTGACAACACCATTTTTAGCGACGCTAGGCACACTCTGGTCTAGCACTCTTTCCACGACTTCAACGGATTATTCAGGTTTATGATGTTTAACAGAGCAAACTCATTGAGAAAAATACCAACCCCCCAATTTGACTGCAACCGATTGATGATTGCTGCTGTAGCCAGTTGGATGGTTGTCGGAAGTCTCAGTGCTTCAGAGGTTGAGCCGAAACTTGATGAACAAGCCGACAGACAACAAAGCGGGTTGTTTCAGTCGCGTTTTGAATTAGACCCATTCAATAAAATCGATCTCTCGATATTTGATGCGTGCCCTACTCGGCCAAAAGAAGATCGTCCGCAACAGTTAACGACGGCTAACCAGCTTTCTAACACTACTTTTTATTCAGCAACGGATAATAAAGGCTCTAAAAATAATGAAGTAGTCCTGTCAGCTGATCATGTCCCTGAAAATAGTGAAACAAGCACTCGCCTTGAAGGTCATGTGACTATGGCAACTCCTGAATCTTTGTTGAAAGCCAATGAATTGGTCACAGATAATATCCAACAAACCATTACGGCTAAAGGAAATGTCTCGGTAGAAAGCAAAGATTCACTGTTGCAAGCCAAACAATTTATTGGCAATCAAAAATTAGGAACATCTGAGCTTAAAGAGGTTAAATTTCATTTTTTCATTAACAATGCCAATGGCGAAGCTGAATCAATTATTTTTGACGAAAATAGAGTTGCCACCTTAAATGATTTGACCTTTAGTACTTGTCCGACAAATGATGATAGTTGGCGTTTTTCAGCCAATGAATTGCAGCTTGACCAAGGTTCAGGTTGGGGTGAAGCTTGGGGTATGTGGTTAAAGATGCAAGGTATTCCTGTATTTTATTTTCCCTATCTTAATTTTCCAATTGATGCTCAAAGAAAATCAGGTATGTTACCGCCTGCGGTCAGTAATAGCATCCGTAACGGATTGGATATTTCTTTACCCGTTTACTGGAATATTGCTCCGCAAACTGACGCCACTTTCTGGCCAAGGCGGATCCAAAATCGAGGTAATCAGTTAGGCACTGAGTTTAGGTATTTAACCGAAAAATCGATGAATAAGTTGTCCTTTGAAGTTTTGGCGGACGATCGCTTAGCGATTAACTCGTTGACATTAGAGCCGACATTAGCAAACGGACTTTATGGTTTATCAGAAGATCGTTGGGCGATATCCTTTTCTAATCAGACCCATTTTAACGAGCACTGGTCTGCATCACTTAATGCTAGCAAGGTCAGCGATCGGGACTATTTTAGAGATTTAGGGGCTGGGCTTATTAGCCCCAATAGCACCAATAGTCAATCTCAATTATTAAGTCAGGGGGATTTTAGCTATCAGGATGATATCTGGTTTGTTTCGTTGTTGGCAGAATCGACTCAATCATTGGTCGGCGATGAGCCTTATCGAATATTACCAAGCCTTATCTCCAACGCTGATTATTATCACCTTGCAAGTGGTTTGCATTGGCAGTTTGAAAGTGATTTGACTAACTTTGCTCATACCAACAAATCTTTAACAGAAGGTTCGCGGATTAATTTAAAACCGTCCCTTAGTTATCCGATGCTAACCTCTTATGCTTGGCTTATCCCCAAACTAAGCTATCAAGTTTCTCGTTATCGACAGAAGCGTTCACAATTGCCAGAAACAGTGCAAGTTAGCCGTGATCTACCAACATTTAGTCTGGATACAGGGCTGTTTTTTGATCGAGCGATACAATGGCAAAAAAAGGCCGTCACCCATAATTTAGAGCCGAGGTTTTTTTATGCTTATATTCCATTTCGTGATCAATCCGAAATAAATAATTTCAACAGTCGTTTACCGGATTTTTCTTTTTCTCAGCTTTGGCAGGCAAATCGTTTTACCGGTGTAGACAGGGTAGGGGATACCAATCATTTTGCTCTGGCTCTGACTAACCGTTTTGTTGAGGAAAAAAGTGGTGAAGAGATGTTATCCTTTTCTTTAGGAAGAAAATTCTACTTTGATGATAGGTTGGTACAATTATCTCCTTTGAATAATATTCAGACGATTCATTATTCTCCATGGTTGTTAGAAGTCAATTATAACGTCAATGAGAGTCTTGAATTTTCTGGTTTTATTCAATGGAGTGATCAAAGAAATGCAGGTATTTCACAGAGGGGGACCAATTTAGCCCGATCTCGAGTAAAATTTGAACCCATTGAGGATCATATTGTCAATTTATCTCACAGGGTTAGAAATAAAAATGGTTTTTCTAACGAGGAACTCGATTTCTCCTTTGCGTGGCCAATAAATGATGAGTGGCGACTGGTCGGAAGATGGTACAATGATCTCGAATTAGGCAGAACCGCTGAAACCCTTTTTGGTTTTGAATATGAGTCCTGTTGTTGGGCCATCAGCGTTGTTTCACGTCGATATCTGGATGTAGGACTAGACGCTGCCGGTAACCCTTTGTCAGGTAATTTACTTGCTGGCCAAGATGAACAATTTAACAGTGGTATTCAATTACAATTTGTGTTCAAAGGGCTTGGAAGTCCAGGGCAAAAGAGTGTTTCTCAACTATTGAAAAATAGCATTAGAGGATATCAATCCCGTTTTTAGTGACTGTCTTTAATTATGGGTTCTAGAGACCTACGGTTTTTGGGATGCTTGTTTTATAATTATTTTTTTAATAAACGTTTTAATTTGGTTTACATATGAATAGAGTATTAAGTAGTTTTTTGAGTTTAAGTTTGGCTTTTGGCCTATTGGGCGTAAAAGCTGAACCTGAAATGATCGACAGAGTTATTGCTATTGTTGATGAAAGCGTGGTGCTAGAGAGTGAGCTGGTTAGGCGCGCTAACTCAATTATTACTCAGATTAAAGCAAGAAATCAAACTGTACCACCAGTCAAAATATTGCGTAAGCAGGTTTTAGAGCGATTGGTCATTGAGTCACTTCAAATTCAAACAGCACAGCGTGTTGGTGTTCGTGTTGATGATCGAACCTTAACGGCGACCCTCGAAAAAATTGCTGCCGACGCTAACATGTCTATCGAGCAATTCAAACGAAAAATGGAAGAAGAAGGGATCGCTTGGTCACTATTTCGTGAAGATATGCGCAACGAAATAATGATAAATCGGGTCGTTACCGGAATGGTTCAAAGGCGGATCCAGGTCAGCGAAAAAGAAATAGATAACATTGTCGCGCAAATGGACAAAGAAGGTGAGACTAGAACGGAATATCATTTAGGACATATCTTGTTATCTTTGTCAGAAAACGCGACGCCTGAAGAGATAACTCTTCAACGAGAGAAGGCTAAAAAATTAGTCGATGCTTTGCGAGGTGGGTCTAATTTTGAAGAGTTTGCCGTTGCTTTTTCAAATGGTCCAAAGTCGCTGGAAGGTGGTGACATGGGATGGAGGAGCGTTAACCAATTACCGACCTTGTTTGCTGGGACGGTAAAAAATATGGCGGTCAATGATATTAGTGAACCGCTTAGAAGTGCTAGTGGTTTACATATTCTTTATTTGAAAGAAAAAAAGGGTGGCTTTGAATCTCAAATGGTTGTGCAAACCCATGTACGCCATATCTTAGTCAGCCCCGATGCGATTACTTCGGATCAACAAGCGCTTGATAAAATAAAGTTAGCTAGAGACAGGATTGTCGCTGGAGAAAAATTTGGCGATCTCGCTTTAGAAATTTCTGATGATAAATCCAATGCTGCTCAAGGGGGTGATATGTCATGGATTGATCCCGGAGCCTTTGTAGAGGAATTTAGCCTAGTTATGGACAAATTGGAAATTAATCAATTGAGTCAACCGGTTAAAACTCAATTTGGCTGGCACTTAATTGAAGTGTTGGGTCGAAGAGATCAAGATCAGACGGAAGAGAAAAAACGGGAACGGGCTTATAGAATATTATCTAATCGTAAGTTTGAAGAAGAATCTTTAGCATGGATGAACGAATTGAAACACAAAGCACACATAAAGATGATTGATGCTGACTAACCTGTTTTTGTTGTTTATTTTTATTTCTCTGAATGTTGATAAGTTATGCCTTCATTGTTACCACGTATACTTTTAACGATGGGCGAAGCCTCCGGTATTGGCCCGGAGCTTTTAGTTAAAATTGCACAACAGACGTTTAATGCTGAAATCATAGTATTAGCTGATCACAATCTTTTAAATCAGATTGCCGATGAACTTTCAATTCCCTTGTTATTAACCACGGTTGACTGGAATAAGCCTCCTCAGCAACATTGTCAAGGAACCTTAATTTTTGAAAATGTCTCGTTACCAGCCAATGTTGTCGCTGGTAAGCTACAATCACAAAATTCCGCCGCCATCCTCAATATGCTTTCAAGGGCTGGTGAATTGGCACTTACCAAAAAGGTTGATGCAATAGTAACAGCACCTGTGCACAAAGCAGTGCTTAATCAGCTTAATCCCAACTTTCTGGGGCATACGGAGTTTTTTGCTGAGCAAGCTGGGGTAGCTAAAGTGGTGATGATGTTGGCCACCAAACGACTGAGAATGGCGTTAGCAACCACCCATATTCCCCTAGCTCAAGTGAGTGAAACGATCACTCAAAAATTGGTGAAGCAAATTGTTCAAATAATTCATCAGAGTTTTGTTCAACTTGGCCTGCCTCAACCCCAAATGGCTGTTTGTGGACTCAATCCACATGCGGGAGAAGACGGACTATTAGGGCTGGAAGATCGTGATAACATTGCGCCAGCTATCGTCAATTTACAGCAATTAGGAATTGCTGTGGAAGGACCATTTCCATCAGATAGCTTGTTCACATTAAGCAAAAGAGAAAAATTCGATGTATTTGTAGCCATGTATCACGATCAAGGCTTACCTGTAGTTAAAGCAATCGGTTTTGGTCAATGTGCGAATATTACTTTGGGATTACCGTATATTCGCACATCCGTTGATCACGGCACGGCGCTTGATATTGCCGCGCAAAGAATAGCGTCGCCGGATAGTTTAAACTATGCGATTAATTACGCTATTCAACTAGCTCAAGGTAAACTGCCTCAATGAAAACTTTCGATCCTTCCACTCATCGGGCCAAAAAGCGATTTGGGCAGAATTTTTTGCATGACATGGGTATTATTGACCGGATCGTACATAGTATTCGGGTAAAGCCTGATGATAATATTATCGAAATCGGTCCCGGGCTTGGAGCCATTACAAAGCAACTATTAGCAATGACCAAAAGCATCAATGTGATTGAACTGGACCGGGATATTATTCCGAAACTTAAGTTTAATTGTGACGGTTTGGGAGATTTAAATATTATGCAAACGGATGCTCTTAAAGTTGACTACCGTCAATTTGCTGATAAAGGTCCGCTTAGGGTTGTTGGCAATTTACCTTATAATATATCGACACCAATTCTGTTTCATTTGTTTAAGTATCTTGAGCAGATAAAAGATATGCATTTTATGCTGCAAAAAGAAGTGGTACTTAGAATGGCGGCCAAACCGGGAAACAAGGTGTATGGTCGATTAAGCGTCATGACTCAAAGCGTGTGTGATACCAGAATGTTGTTTCTGGTTCCGCCCGAATCTTTTACTCCAGCACCCAAAGTGGAGTCAGCCATCGTTTATTTGGCCCCTCGAAAAGATAAATTAGACATTAAGGATAAAAAACTTTTTCATGGGATTGTTACTGAAGCATTTAACCAAAGACGTAAAACCTTAAGAAACGTTTGGAAAAATAGGATTGATACTGGATCGCTAGAGAAGTTGGCAATTGATCCGGGCCTTAGACCAGAAAAAATCAGTTTACAAGAATTCGTAAAGGTCAGTAATTATTTATTTGAGATAGAGTCTAGAACTTAAACCTAGAAAAATCAGTTGAAGCGCGAGAAATAGCGCCACCTCGCAACGTGCATGGCGATACAAAAAATAGGTTCATCACCGGTAAGGTGACCATGCCACTTTTCACTACGCCATGCACGCCGTAAGATAGCACTCTTTCCACGATTTTAACTGATTACTCTAGGTTAAAACAGCCTATTCAGCTAGGATTAATTTTCATTTGCTATATTACTGGCATAACCAAGTAAACGAGTCCAATAATGAAAATGTTTCCTAGCTTATTCATCGTCCCTTTATTGATCCTCACGACGGGTTGTTCAAGTTATGTTTCCAGCGGTTATGATTACGACTATGGTCATCATAGCCATGTTTCGGTTGGTGTTCATGGTCACAACTCAGGAGCTGCTGTGGTTGGAGCTTTGATTGTTGGCGGAATTATTGGAACCATTATTGCTGATTCAAAAAATGAGCAAGCTAATCAGCAAGCGCAACAAGCCAATAATTCATCAATCCAGTCGGCTAATCAAGATGAATTGGTCAATGGCTATTCAATTGACAATCCTCAAGATGAAATAGAAGTTTCTCTTACTAAAGATCAAGTTGAAGAAAATCAAAGTGGTACGGAAAATCAAAGTAACATGGAATATCAAACCGCTCTGTCTGATAACCGATCAAATGTTCAGTGGTACCAGTATGGTAAAGATGGCCATTGCTATTTGATGGGAGTGGACCAAGGGGTTACCGATGTTGTGTCAGCGGTGCCTGAGAAAAAATGTGAACAATAGTTTGATGCTGGTACGCACTCTCGGATAGCTTGTCTAATTTCTTGACGAAAATCTAAATATTCGGTTAAAACTTGATCTAGCTTATATCTTTTTATCAGAGAGTATGCGGCACAACTGCTCGCATTTTTCCTTCAATTCCTTTATAGTCTTGCTCTGAAGGCCCTTTGTTTGCTCGCAATTCCTTAAAATAATTATGGGTATAGGTGCCTTTTTCTGTATGGATGCTGTCGAGTAGAATTTTATTTTTTAGCCTTCGATTATCCTAGAATAATCAGTTTAAGTCGTGGAAAGAGTGTTATCCTGCGGAGTGGCGCTATTTCTCGCGCTTCAACTGATTTTTCTAAGATTATACATTAACCTGTTTTATGTTCTCGGTAACATAAACGATACAATCACCCAAAAATCAATAATCTTATAACAGGAGCTTGGGATGGAAATTGAATACATTATTAATATGTTAGCGCGTTGGGGACATCTTCTTTTTGGTATGACCTGGATTGGATTACTCTATTATTTTAACTTTATTCAAGGTGGCTATTTTAAATCTGCTTCATCTGAAGGCCTATCTGATGCAAAAGCTAAATTAGCACCGGAAGCGCTTTGGTGGTTTAGATGGGGCGCAATGTTTACTTTTATTACCGGTCTGATCCTTCTATATGGCGTAGAGAAGATGGGACAGATGAATAGTTATATCATCATTGGTGCCACCTTAGGAACGTTTATGTTCTTGAATGTTTGGGTGATTATTTGGCCAAACCAGAAAATTGCTTTGGGTATGGTTGAAGGTGACGGAGCCGTAGCAGGAGGAAAAGCGCTTCTTGCTTCTCGAACCAATACATTATTCTCAGGACCTATGGCCTTTTGTATGTTAGCGGGTGCACATTTTGGCGCATGGGGTAACTTGTCTGCCCACATGAATGCGATGTACGCTGCGTTAGCAATCGTTGTTTTATTAGAAATCAACGCAATTGTCGGCAAACAAGGTCCGATGACAACCGTTCGTGGTGTGATTGTTAGTAGTTTAGTTTTGACGGGTATTATTGTTGCTGTTTTACAGATGGTTTAGTTAAATTAAATGGGTAGGAGGTGTGTTCCGCGCCGAAGCGATGAGTGGAGTTAGCTCAGATTTTATTGATTTTTTTTAGGTTTAAGATAAATAGTCAATTAATCAATATGTTCCCGGCGAGACGCGGCTCCTACCGAAAAATATGACACACAAAAAAGCCGACTAAACGTCGGCTTTTTTGTTTTTCACCTTTAATCACTACTCATCTAAAAAGCTTCTCAATTGATCCGAGCGAGTAGGGTGTCTTAATTTTCTTAACGCTTTAGCTTCAATCTGACGTATTCGTTCACGAGTCACGTCAAACTGTTTACCTACTTCTTCTAAAGTATGGTCGGTGTTCATACCGATACCAAAGCGCATTCTTAATACTTTTGCTTCTCTTGCCGTCAAACCAGATAATACTTCTTTAGTCGCTTCCCCAAGACTTTGAGAGGTCGCTGTATCGATTGGAGAATCTTGATTTTCATCCTTGATAAAGTCGCCTAAATGCGAATCTTCATCGTCACCTATTGGCGTCTCCATGGAAATCGGCTCTTTGGCAATTTTTAACACTTTACGGATTTTATCTTCTGGTAACTCCATACGGATTGCTAATTCGTCAGGTTGTGGTTCGCGACCCATTTCCTGAAGCATTTGACGTGAAATTCGATTCAATTTATTGATCGTTTCAATCATATGCACCGGAATACGAATAGTTCTTGCTTGATCTGCTATTGAGCGAGTAATCGCCTGTCTTATCCACCAGGTGGCATAAGTCGAAAATTTGTAACCACGACGGTATTCGAATTTATCAACGGCTTTCATTAAACCGATATTACCTTCCTGAATCAAATCAAGGAATTGTAAGCCACGATTGGTGTATTTTTTAGCAATAGAAATAACTAGGCGCAAGTTCGCTTCAACCATTTCTTTTTTGGCGCGGCGCGCTTTGGCTTCACCGATGGACATACGGCGATTGGTTTCTTTGATTTCGACAACGGTTAACTTACTTTCGCCTTCAATTCTGGCGATTTTATTTTGGCAACGAATAATATCTTCGGCAAATTCTTCCAGCTCGTCATGATAGTCTGTTTCTTTGTCTAAAATAGAATCGATCCAATTGGTATTGGTTTCGTTGCCGGGAAAAGTACGGATAAAATCTTTACGCGGCATTTTACCTTGCTCTGTAGAAAGACGCATGATCAATCTTTCTTGGGTTCTCAAGCTGGTCATTCTTCGGCGCATACGGCCAGACAACTTATCAAACATTTTTGGCAACAAACGAAATTTTAAAAATTCTTCTTTCATCGCTTCGATGTGTTTGATCGCATTTTTGTGCTTTCTACCGTATTTGTGAATAGCGGAAATAGATTTCTCGTAATTCTTACGTAATTCGGTAAATATTTCTTTGGCTAGTTCGGGGTCCGGTCCTAAATTTTCTTCTTCCTCTTCGTCGTCATCATCTTCATCGGCTAATTCATCTTTAGGCACTTCCGAGCCGACATGACTGGCAGCTCGCGCTGCTTCGGCAAGGTTATCTGCATATCCGGTGATAATGTCCGTTAGTTTGATTTCTTCGGCCGCATATCGATCATATTCATCTAGAAGCGAGCTAACGGTTTCCGGATATTCGGCAATTGAAGCGAGCACTTGTCTTATGCCTTCTTCGATGCGCTTGGCAATTTCTATTTCGCCTTCTCGTGTTAATAATTCAACGGTTCCCATTTCACGCATATACATGCGCACTGGGTCGGTGGTCCGTCCTAATTCACTTTCTACGCTGGCCAGTGCAGCCGCCGCTTCATCGGCGGCATCTTCATCCGTTGCTGCATTTTCATTCATCAACAACGCATCGGCTTCCGGTGCTACTTCAAATACCTGGATCCCCATGTCATTAATCATGCCGATGATATCTTCTACTGCGTCTGGATCGACTATATCAGGGGGTAAATGATCATTCACTTCAGCGTAGGTGAGATAACCTTGCTCTTTACCACGAGCAATGAGTAACTTCAGCTGGGATTGTTGTGATGGGACTTCTTTTGATGCTTCATCTGACATTCAGGTAAACCTTAACTATTCGAGGAAGAGACTGTCTTTAGATTGCGTATCACTACATACAAACTTTAGTATAAAATCTCTTCTTTTGCTAAATTTCATATTTTCTCGTGCAAAACACGGAACGCGCAATTATACACAGTGTAAGCATAGATCGGCAAGAACGTGTTGGTTTAAACAGCAAAAATTTTGAATAATTCGTGTTTTTGAGAAGTCGTTTCGAGCGCCAAGCTCAATCTAGTTCACAGGGATCACCAGCAATCAACAAATTGGAGAATTAGCCCCTGTTCAACATTTCTATTTGTAGGGATTTGAGACTGGTTTTTTCCTCTTGAGTAAGAGGTTGTTGTTTAGATTGGGCAATCAAGCGGTCCCACTCATCGATAATCATTTCTTTTTCGAGATGACTCAATAGATCCGCTAGTTCACTGGGTATTTGTTCACGACTGATAATCAAATCATTGTTTGCCAGTTTTTTAAGGTGAGTTTCTTCAGCTTTACCGCGCCAGTGTTCGATTAACATTCCGGTAGAAATTCCTTCATTTTGATCAATCAGTGCACATAACTGAGAGAATATTTTGGCACCCGCTTCATCCAGTTGCTTTATCCAGTCCAAATTAGCCGCTGGTAGTGCATCTGGATTTTGCAATAACAGTGCGATAGCCCGGCGAAATGGTGCTTTTCCCTGGATTTTGATAGGTTTGATTTCTGTGTTGGCGCTAGTGTTTTGGATATTTGATGGCAAAGTAGACGGTCGGTCTGGTGGTTTGGTCGCTTGGTCTTTTAGTAGAGCTTCACTCAGTTGTTTTTCGCTTAAACCTGTAAGTGATGCCAGACGTTGGTCAAAACGCGCTTTCAAAATGCTATCGGAAATCGCGTGACTAAAAGGTTTGGCCAAATGGACCAATCGAGCTGGACCTTCAAAGGTATTCATATCCACTTGAGAGGTTAGGTATTGAAGTAAAAAATCAAATAGTGTTATTGCCTCATCAACATTCTTGTTAAATTCTTCAGCACCAATTTTTCTAACCATGGTGTCAGGATCTTCACCATCCGGTAAAAACATAATGCGAATTTCGCGCGCATCTTTTAGCAGAGGCAAGGCATTTTGTAAAGCGCGTATCGCCGCGGCTTTTCCGGCCTTGTCACCGTCAAAACAAAAGACAATACGAGAACATATACGAAACAAGGTTTGTAGGTGCTCACTAGAGGTGGCGGTTCCTAGAGTCGCGGTAGCGTTATAAATGCCGAACTGAGCCAGTGCGACCACATCCATATATCCTTCCACAATAATAATCTGTTGGATACTTCGTAACTCTTTACGCATTTCATACAAACCGTACAATTCTCGCCCTTTATGAAACAACTTTGTTTCCGGCGAATTGAGGTACTTTGGTTCACCTTGGTCAATAATACGGCCGCCAAATCCAATCACCTGTCCACGGCGATTACGAATAGGAAACATAATACGACCACGAAAGCGATCATAGGTATGGCCTTTATCATTTTTGATCATCATTCCAGTATCCACCAGATCTTGTTGCAGATCCTTGGAAGAAGAAGGTAATGTGAGTAAATTTTGCCAATCATCAGGTGCATAACCAATGGCGTATTTTTTTGCAATTTCGCCGCTTAACCCTCTATTTTTAAGGTAAGTAATGGCACTTTTGGCATTTGGATCATTTTTGAGTTGTTGTTGGTAATACTCAGAGACTTCAGCCATCAATGGATAAAGATGATCTTGAAAGCTCTGTTTTGGCCCGTCATAAGCTTCCCGAGGAATTTCAAGACCCATGGTCTGTGCCAAATCTTCGATCGCAGCGACAAATTCCTGACCTTCATATTCCATGATAAAAGTGAGCGCGTTGCCACTTACACCACAGCCAAAACAATAATAAAACTGTTTATCAGGGCTAACCGAGAAAGAAGGGGTTTTTTCGTTATGAAAAGGGCAACAGGCAGAATAATTCTTACCCGTTTTTTTTAAATTGATCCGCCGCTCAATAATATCGACAATATCTACTCTTGCAAGCAGCTCATTGATAAAAGATTGAGGAATACGACCGGACATTAAATGGGCTAGCAGCTAAATAAAATTGGAAGAGAAGTGTAGCATTGATAAGAGGGGGTTTCGAATCATAATTTTTGGCTACGGGCTACGGGCTACGGGCTACGAGACTGAATGATATAAAAAATATTTGAAACTGATTAGCTCGCCAGCTGATTTTAACCTAATTTGGCTTTAATTTTTCCACTAACGGCACCCATATCAGCGCGGCCTTGCAATTGCGGCTTAAGAATAGCCATTACCTTGCCCATATCACGCATTGATTCGGCGCCCGTTTCGCTCATCGCTGCATCGATTAAGGATGAAATTTCATCATTCGTTAATGCTTGAGGCATATATTTTTGTAGGGTTACAATTTCTTCTTTCTCATTATCTGCGAGATCTTGTCGACCTGCAGATTCAAACTGAGTGATTGAGTCACGACGCTGTTTGATCATTTTATCCAAAATTACAAGAATATCAGACTCTTGGACTTCAATACGTTGATCAACTTCAATTTGTTTGATAGCCGCCAGCAACATACGGATAGCGGTTAAGCGCACTTTTTCTTTATTGCGCATCGCTTCTTTCATATCGCTTTTTATTTCTGCAAGCAAATCTGACATGTCGGTTTATTTCGTCTTAATTGAGATACTAGTCAGTTAGGACTAGTAAAGACGCTTGCGCTTAATTGTTTCGCGAGAAACTTGCTTAAGATGACGTTTAACGGCGGCCGCTTTCTTGCGCTTGCGTACTGAGGTTGGTTTCTCGTAATGTTCACGTTGACGAACTTCGGCAAGAATTCCTGCCTTTTCACAAGAGCGCTTAAAGCGACGTAGTGCGATATCAAAAGGTTCGTTGTCTTTAACTTTCACTGCTGGCATTGAAATTATCCTAGCTAATTTATACTGAGTCCCTTTATTGGGAGCCTCATATTCAAAATACGGTTAAAAATCCGTCACAATCGACGAGGGCGCAGATAATACAGCTTTTTACTAGTGGATGCAAAGAATAATGGCTATTTAAAGTTAACTTATTTCGATAGTTTTTGGTGGTTTATTAAATGCAGGGTATTATCTCAGAAAATGATTCATAAAAAAATTCAATAGAAAAAAGATTTATTACCCTAGAGGCACAGAGAGCGCAGAGGGAAAAAACGATTTATAAAGTATAAATTCATTTATATCAATGAGTTAAATTAGTATTTATCAATAGGATTGAGCTTTATTACGGCATTGACTCTGTGCTCTTTGTGCCTCTGTGGTGCAATTGTTTTAGTTTTTCCAGGTTTTTATCATGACAAAAATTTTAGGTATAGAAACATCCTGCGATGAAACAGCCATTGCTATTTATGATGAGCAACAAGGTATTGTTGCGCATCAGCTTTATTCTCAAATCGAATTACATGGTGAATATGGCGGTGTTGTTCCGGAATTGGCATCTCGGGATCATGTACGAAAAATAATACCACTGGTGGACGCTGCATTTAAGCAAGCCAATATCAACCACCATGATTTGTCAGCCATTGCTTACACTCAAGGCCCAGGGTTGATCGGTGCGTTGTTGGTAGGAGCAACTATTGGGCAATCTCTGGCATTTGGGTGGAAACTACCTTCTATTGGAATTCATCATCTTGAGGGACATTTATTAGCCCCGATGCTTGAGGAAAATAAACCGGAATACCCCTTTTTAGCCTTGTTAGTTTCTGGCGGGCATACCATGTTGGTCGATGTCAGGGCATTAGGCGATTATCAAATAATCGGTGAATCAATCGATGATGCTGCGGGAGAGGCTTTTGATAAAACCGCTAAAATTATGGGGTTGGATTATCCGGGTGGCCCAATATTGGCCAAATTGGCTGAAAAAGGCACGGATAAAACCATGCGTTTTCCCAGACCAATGACCGATCGGCCTGGATTAGATTTTAGCTTTAGTGGGCTAAAAACCTTTGCCGCCAATAAAATTGCAGCTTCTGATGGAAGCGATCAATCCAAAGCTGATATTGCTAAAGCGTTTCAGGATGCAGTCGTTGATACATTGGCGATTAAATGCAAGAGAGCTCTCAAACAGACTGGTAGAAAGGTGTTGGTGGTTGCTGGCGGAGTGAGCGCCAACATTGTGTTACGCCAACAACTGGCTGAATTGATGAAAAACCTCAATGGCGAAGTCTTTTACCCTCGCCATGAATATTGCACTGACAATGGTGCGATGATTGCTTATGCGGGTTATTGTCATTTTAAGCAGGAAAATACTCAACTGCCTACTTCCTACTCCATCAAAGTTCATCCTCGTTGGCCTATGTCGGAGGCATTTACTGGCTAGCGCTCGATCAGTGGTTCCTTACCTTGCAATAAATTAGCAATATTGCTTTTATGCCTTATCAAAACAACCGCAGATAGCGCACAAAGGGGTACCAATAACCCCGGTTTAAAATGATAGCCATAAATAGGGATCACGATACTCGTAAGAATTGAGGCCACCGAAGATCGTCCAAAGGTATAGGCTGTCAGCAGCCAGGTTCCGACTATCAATATGGCAAAAGGAGAGATAACCAACGCAACGACTGTCATCATGCTTGCCACTCCTTTCCCTCCCTTAAAGGAAAAATAGAGTGGGAAACAGTGGCCAATAACCGCCATGACGCCTACCCATAAACTAGCTTCTCTGCCGTAATCCAATTTATACACCAACACCATCGGCAGGGCGGTTTTTAAAAAATCACCTGCTAAAGTGAAAATGCCCATCCAGCGACCACCGATCCGATGCACATTGGTTGCTCCAGGATTATGCGAACCAACGGTTCTGGGGTCAGGTAGGCCAAATAGGCGACAGACCAATATAGCTGATGAAATTGAACCGGCTAAATAGCCAAAAAATAGACTTAGACTAAAAAATAGATCCATTGTGATTAATTTCAAGGATAAACATCTGGAATGAAAACGGTAGAGCTATTGTAAATGAATAGTGATATAAATAGTATTATCAAAATAACATATTGGGAATTAGGATTCTTAATGGATATTGTTTTTATCAGAGATTTAGAAATTAAAACCGTCATCGGCGTTTTTGATTGGGAAAGAAAAATCCGCCAGCGTCTGGTTTTTAATATCGAACTTGGAACCGATTTTACTGCGGCCGCTAAGAGTGATGATTTGCAAGATACGTTGGATTACAAAGCGATTTCACATGCCATTGAAGAAATGGCGGAAGCCAGTCGTTATCAACTGGTTGAAGCTCTGGTCGAAGCGGTTGCACAAATGGTGATTAAAGATTTTGGGGTAAAATGGTTGTCTATTACTTTAGACAAGCCGGGCGCGGTGAGCTGTGCAAAAAGTGTCGGTGTCAAAATTGAACGAGGCGAAAAGTGGTAGATATATTTATTGGCATTGGTAGTAATATTGAGCCACAAAAAAATGTATCCAAGACGATTGAACGATTGCGTTTAAGATTTCCTTCGATTGTTTTTTCTCGAACATTCGAAAGTGAATCGGTCGGATTTAATGGCGATAATTTTTTGAATTTGGTGGCGAAATTTGAGGCGAAAGATTTAGATTTAAATCGATCAAGTCCCAGTGACCTTGTTGCCCAATATGCTAGTTCTGTCGATCAGCTGTCTTTTTTAATTGGTCAGTTAAAAGAAATAGAAATCCAGTTGGGACGAAAAAAGGGCGGCAAAAAATTTAGCGCTCGAAATATCGATATCGATGTTTTGCTGTTTGGGGATTTGCAGATTGATAAACCGGTTGAATTGCCTCGGGGTGAAATATTGGGAAATGCCTATGTATTATGGCCTTTGTCGGAACTTGCACCGGATTTAAGGCACCCTGAAAGCGATAAAACCTATGCGGAATATTGGGAGGAATTTGATAAGACTTTGCAAAAACTGGAGCCGACACAATGGAATGATTAAAGTCCTCTAAATATAAAGCCGCCGCCCCCCATCAACATTGATAACACTTCCGGTAGTATAATGTGCATCCAGTAATAAATAAACCGCCGTCAAACTAATATCCTGAGCAATACCCGTTCTTTTAAGCGCAGTATTTTCAATAATGATAGATTGTTTTTTAAAATCTTTCTTATCGTTATCTGTCGGCCATAAAATAGCGCCTGGTGAAACACTATTCACTCGGACATCCGGTGCAAAACGGTAGGCTAATTCTTTGCTAGCTTCCAGCAATAGCATTTTACTCGCAGTATAATGGCTGTGCTTCGTTAGTCCGCGCTGTGCATAAATATCGATAATATTCACCATTGACCCGTTATTTTTTCTTACAAAAGGGAAAGCCGCCTCAATTAACTTGATCGGTTGCACCGCGTTGATTTGCAAAAATGAATTAAGTTCATTGGAGGAAGATTCTAAAAAGGGGGTTGGATAAAAAATAGCCGCGTTGTTAACGAGATAATCCAATCGACCAAAAACTTGGATTGTTTGGTCGATTAGATTCTCTACTGCATCGGGTCCGGTTAAGTCCCATTGAAACACCGAAGCGCTATTGCTCCGTTTGGTATTAAGCGTTTCACAAAGAAAGTTTGCTGCCTCAATTGATTGCCCGCAATGAATGGCAATATCGATATTTCTGTGATGTAGTTCAATAGCAATACTCTTGCCCAGTCGATGGGCAGCCCCGGTCACTAAAGCAACTTTGTGATTGTTTTCCATAGATATCATCATTGAAAGGCGATAGGATCCATTATTGATCAATTCATTGAAAACACCGAATTAAAAAATGAATCAAAGCTCAAAACCAATAAAATCTTTCAAAATTTCTGAACAGGCAAAAGATATTCAAAATCGCCTATCTGCAAAGATTCAGTCAGAAATGGTTAATCAAAACGGAAAAATGCCTTTTTCACAATTTATGCAAATGGCTTTATATGAACCTAGATTAGGCTATTACCAAAACAGTTTGCATAAATTTGGCGAAAAAGGTGATTTTATCACCGCGCCAGAAATGGGTGATCATTTTGCTAAATGCCTCGCTCGAAGTGTCCAGCAATTTTTTAAAGACTCAGTAGAACCAACCAAAATTTTGCTAGAAATCGGTGCGGGAAGTGGGATATTGGCTGTCAATCTTCTGACCGAATTGGAGCATTTGCAGGCTCTACCAGCCCGGTATTTTATTCTTGAACCATCGGCACCGCTACAGAACCAACAAAGAGCACTCTTAAAACAGCGCTTACCGGATTATTTTTCCAAAATTAAATGGCTCGATCAATTGCCGCAAAAACTGCATGGTCTGATTTTAGCCAATGAAGTGATCGATGCGATCCCGTGTGAGAGGATCAAACGAGTTAATGGTCAATGGTTGCAAATAGGGGTGACTTATGAAAAGGGTGAGTTTGTCGAATGCCTGATGCAGCAAGTGGATGATGAAAATTTGCCCGGACCGTTAGTTGGCAAAGATGCTCAAGATCGTTACCAGGACGAATACACCACCGAGTACAGGGCATTAGTTAAAGGTTGGATTAAAGCACTTGCCAAATCTCTAGATTGTGGTGCAATTTTATTAGTCGACTATGGTTATTCGGAATCGGAGTTTTATCACCCGCAGAGGGCCCAGGGAAGCCTGACCTGTTTTATCGGTCACCATTCTCATTTTGAACCGTTACAATATGTGGGATTGCAGGACATAACCGCCCATGTTGATTTTACCCAAGTTGCTCGCGTGGCATTTGATAATTCTCTGGAAATAAGCGGTTTCACCACTCAGGCGGGCTTTTTACTGGAGAACGGCATTACGGAAATAAACGATGAAGCAGCGATGAATAAAACGCCTGAACAACGTTATCGACGAAGTCAGGCGTTGCAAAAATTACTCATGCCAGGGCAAATGGGAGAAGTGATCAAGGTGATTCTTTTGAGTAAAAAACGGGAAAGAGAAATTAAAGGATTTACATTGCAAGACCATTTGCATCGATTATAGTAGAATGTGGCGGCTTCGAGCGGCTCCGTAAGCTAAAGTTAATATCAGATCGGAAACTATGAAAAATAAAATAGCACTAACTATCTTTCTCCTATTGATCAGCCCCTTTGCGCAGGCTGCTGAATTAGTTGCTTGGAAAAGCTATCTTGCGGTGGTGATGGGAATTGCTTTGATTGGAGGGACGATTCTTAGTCTTAAAAATGAAAAAGCAGAAAGCCGAGCAGCCAAAATTTTATTGGCCGGGCTCTATTTTTGGGTGATTACTTTCGCTGAATTGATAGTGCTTGCATTGATTTATCAATTTAGCCGTTAGGAAATTCGTGCCGGGACGGTTGCACCTACTGAGAAACGAGAAACCGGTAGGAGCGTGCCTCTGGGCCGCGAAAATAATAGTGAAACAGGAAAACGATATATGGATTGGTTACAGGCCGTACTTTTGGCTTTATTACAAGGTTTTACCGAATTTCTACCAATATCAAGTTCGGCTCATTTAATACTGCCATCCCAATTGCTTGGATGGGTCGAGCAAGGCTTAGCTTTTGATGTAGCGGTTCACGTAGGCTCACTAATGGCGGTTTTGATTTATTTTCGTAAAGAAGTGGCCGAGATGACTCTCGCTTGGTTTGCTTGGGTGTTTAAAGGCCAAAAATCGGTCAATGGTCGGCTTGCTTGGGCGGTTATTTGGGGAACGATCCCTCTTGGAATAGTCGGATACTTGTTCAACCATTTTAAAGTCGTTGATAATTATTTAAGAACGACGGAGGTTATTGCTGTAACAACTATTTTATTTGCCTTAGTCCTATGGTGGGCAGATAACCGTTCTCAGGAAGAAAGAGATGAACATACCTTAGGTATCATCGATATTCTATTTATCGGTTGTGCGCAGGTGATTGCTTTGATCCCTGGCACTTCCCGTTCGGGAATAACCATGACGGCGGGATTATTACTTGGTTTAACTCGTACCGCAGCAGCCAGATTTTCTTTTTTGCTTTCGATCCCGGCTATTATTTTACCGGGTGGGTTAAAATCTTATGAACTTGCGACTGGCGAATTACCGGTCGATTGGTTGATGATTATGTTGGGATCAGCCGTATCTGCGGTAGCGGCTTTGACCTGCATCCATTTCTTTTTGATTTTTTTGAAAAAGGTTGGTTTTAAGCCGTTTATATTTTATCGACTAGGACTTGGTGCTGTATTGGTTTATATGATGCTTTAGTGGTTAAATCTAGAAAAAATCATATGTTTTACAACACTCACACGCTGGCGGTGGATCTGCTCACCGATTTGCTTACCGGTGTAGCCTTCGTTAATAATGGCTTTAGTCGAAATCCCCTGACAGGCCGTCAACGCCTTTCTCATTAGGTCCGATTGAGGGTAATCTCTTGTTTCAAATCCCGTCCTTCCTCGAAAATCAGCTTCACAAGCGATTAAAAACTGCTCAAATCTTTTCGGTTTTCTAAATGCGTCAGTTTGTTCCAAGACTTTCACGATGGTTTTGGGTTTTAAATCTTCAATGCGATGCAGATGCAGATGAAACTCACTGACCAGTTCTGCTAATCGAATATGATCGGTTGGTGCTTTTAAGCGTTTACTCATTTGCCTGATCAGAGGGATACCCATTTTCTCGTGGCCTCGATGACTCGGCCATTGTTCTTTCGGCGTCGCACCTTTACCAAGATCATGGCACAAGGCGGCAAATCGAGTGGCTGAATCATTCGATAATAATACACATTGTTCCAATACCATCATGGTATGGATCCCAGTATCAATTTCCGGGTGCCATTTCTCAGGATTAGGGATCCCCCACAAACAATCAAGTTCGGCAAACCAGTCTGTTAGTGCGCCGCATTTTTTTAGTACCTGAAAAAATATTTGAGGGGATTTTTCATCTAATGCTCTGACCGTTTCTTTCCAAACTCTTTCTGCGGTCAGCGCTTTTAACTCGCCCGAACCTGATAATTGAGTCATTAATTCTTCCGTTTCAGGGGCAATACTAAATCCCAAGTGGTGATATCTGGCGGCAAATCGAGCCACTCTTAAGACTCGCAAGGGATCTTCAGAAAAAGACGGGGAGATATGTCGCAGAATTTTGTCATTCAGATCTTTTTTGCCATTATACGGGTCAATCAATTGATCATTTTCGTCCAATGCCATGGCATTGATGGTTAGATCCCTTCTAATCAAATCGTCTTGTAAGGTGACATCAACGGAAGTGAAAACTTCGAACCCCTTGTAACCAGAGCCTGATTTTCGCTCGGTGCGTGCAAGTGCATACTCTTCACCGGTTTGTGGGTGAAGAAAAACCGGAAAGTCCTCTCCTACCTGTTTATAGTCTTTGGCCAGTAGCTCGTCGGGAAGCGCACCTACTACGACCCAATCTCTATCGATCACGGGATAGTTGAGTAGTTGATCTCTAACGGCGCCGCCGACTAAATAGGTTTGCATGACTTTTACTGATTATTTCGTTATTTGATAAATCTGAAATTTAACGGATATTGATATTTCACGCCTTCATTTGCTTTGATGGCTGCAATAATAACCACGACCAAATTAAAAATAGCTAAACCAAACAACAGGAATATTCCAATGACGACAATCATTAAAATAAACGAGACGAAATAAGCGATCGCCATAGTAATTTGGAAGTTGAGAGATTCTTTACCGTGATAATCGATAAAAGAAGACTGGTCTTTTTTCATTTGCCAAATGATAAGGGGACCGATAATACTGCCAAAAAAGGGGATGATATATCCTGCAAAAGATGCCAAATGACAAAACATGCCCATCGTTCTATCATCTTGGGATAGGTCTTTTTTTGTTGGTTGGTTGGTGGTTTCTTCTTGACTTGGTGTAGTATTGTCGCTCATTATGCTTCCCCTTGAGTATTTAAAGAATCTGGTGTTAATATACCTGTATTTGTTGTCTTCGCCAAATTAAAGAAATAAAAACCGAACTAAATCTTGAAATAGAACGATTAATCCAGAACAAACAGTCAATTTCATAAAATATGTATTTAACTCACTTTTCATTAAACGAACGACCCTTTTCTATTTCGCCGGACCCGCGATTTTTGTTTATGAGTAATCGATATCGGGAAGCGCTCGCCCATTTAACTTATGGCGTTGAAGATGGGGGTGGATTCGTGCTGCTTACTGGTGAAGTCGGCACTGGTAAAACAACGGTTTGTCGTTGCTTGCTACAGCAATTACCAGAAAAAACACGGCTAGCTTTTGTGCTTAATCCCAAACTAAACAGTTTGGAATTATTGGCCACTATTTGCGATGAACTGAGTATCGATTACCCCGAAAATTGTTCCAGCTTGAAAATATTGACCGATAAATTGAGCCAATATTTATTGAGCTGTTATGAACAAGGTCTCAGTGTGGTGGTGATGATCGATGAAGCGCAAAATATTGATACTGACGTACTTGAACAAATTAGGTTATTGACCAATCTGGAAACGAATCAAAAAAAGCTTTTGCAAATCATTTTAGTCGGGCAACCTGAACTACAGGAAAAATTGGCGCAAAGAGATTTACGCCAACTGGGACAAAGAATAACCGCCAGATATCACTTAAGGCCACTTAATCTGAAAGAAACGATGGCTTATGTCATGCACAGGATCAGGATCGCCGGAAGCCGAAAAAGTTTATTTACCCGCCAATCGATTGAATTGCTCCATGCCAAAACCTCTGGTATACCAAGATTAATCAATACCATTTGTGATAGGGCGCTCGTTGCTGCGACTAGTCGAAAAAAAAACCTAGTAAACTCCCGTATAATGGGTGATGCAATTCGTGATGTAATGGGCGAAGTTCATCATAGCAAACCACCAGAACTCCATTCGTGGCCTAAATTTTTAGCTTGGGGAGCGGGGATTGTTCTAATTGTCATTTTTATCGGATTGTCATTCTGGTTAGGACAACGCTCTAACCAGTCTGTTGTAGATGAAACGGACTCAAATGACTTAAATACCGAGCCATCGCTTTTATCCAACCCCGCCAAATCAATGACGGAACAAGTTGCCAAATCGGTTGATAATCAATTTGCTGACAAGGAGCTTGTTGATAGTCGGCAAGCTGCTTCAGGAAATCTACAGGCATCATTGATCGAACGAATGTTAGCCGATGAGCGTTGGGATATTAATGGCAATTGGTCGATGCAGCAATTAATGCTTTTATGGCAAGTCAAATATACTCCATTGACGGATGGTGCAGGATGTGATTTTGCAGCAAGTTTTGGATTAGTCTGTCGTTCCATGAATGGTAATTGGCAGCAGTTAAGAGAATTAAATCGTCCGGCGATTTTAAAATTTTCAGCTGGATTGCAGGGGGAATTTTGGGGAACCTTAAAAGAACTCTCTGGGTTAGATGCTACGCTTCAATTTGGTAAACGCGAAATGACTATTCGGGTCGATGAATTGTCCACAATATGGACCGGTGATTTTCAATTATTGTGGCAAGCGCCCGATGGCTATAGAGGCGATCTGCATATTGGAGATCAAGGGTTAGCTGTTGGCTGGTTAGCTGAGAAAATGAAGCGGTTGGTTGATGACAAATTATTAACCACACAGATTTTTAATTTACCATTGCAAAATGCGTTAAAAATCTACCAAGGGCAACGTAACATCAATGCTGATGGTATTGCAGGAATGCGAACTATTTTAACGATTAATGGTGAAACGTTAGTCGGGATCCCTCAATTGCAACAATATTAGTTAAAGTTAGAGATGATGTTATGTCAATATTATTAGAATCGCTCAACCAACCCCAAAATTCTGAAGATGTCTTGCCCAATAGTGATGTCCCAAGCGTCGAAGACTCTCATTTTGATGATGAAATGTTAAGTGATGAATGGATCCTCAAGAAATTACTCCTCTGGAAATTTATTTCAGCTCTCTTACTGTTGATATTGCTTGCCAGTTGGGTTGGCTTTTATTTTTATCCAAATAATACTGCCGAAAACTTGGAGAAAGCCCCTATTTTTAAACAGCAAAAATTTCCTGACTCAAGTAAAAATAAACCAATAATGACAACTGATATTGAACACGCGTCTGAATCACTCATTGACCTAGGTCATAATGCAGAAACTGATGTGGAGAGCGAAAAAATCGTATCTGTAAATGCCAGTGAATTAGAGCAAAATACCGAAAATATCAAACAAAAATATCAGCCTAAAAAATTGAAGCTATCGACTGGTTTGAGTCAGGTCAGTAAAAAGCAAGCAGAAGCAACAAACTCGCAGTTAACGTCTCCGCCAACCTTTCTACAAAAGGAGGCAGAGCAAACCAGTGAAACGGTTGAGTTCGAATCATTAACTGAACTTGAAAAACAGCAACTACCGGAATTAGAAATAAGCTCATACGCGGTATCGAGCAATGTTGATAAGAGTTTTGTGGTATTAAATGGAGCTTTTTATGGACAGGGCGAAACGATTGCACCTCACCTAGTTTTGGTATTGATCGATAAAGAAGGAATTTTGATCCGCTACAAGGGAAAACTGATCCGCAAGAAATACACCTTGTAATTGTTATAAATATTAATACGCTTTGCCACAATCTATGACAAAATCGATATTTCTACGAAATCTAAAATCACTTATTTTAAAATTATCGCTCATTGGTATTTTTTTCCTACTGATTTTGATAATCTATCTGGACTCAAAAGTAAAAAATGAATTCGATCAACAAGCGTGGGATATTCCCGCTAAAGTCTATGCTCGTCCACTCACTTTTTCTTTGGGTCAGCCTCTTAAATTTTCTGATCTAATAAAAGAGCTTAATTTACTGGGTTATCGAAAATCAATAAAAGCGGTTGCCAGTGGTGAATATGAAGCCTATCAACAAACACTGGTAATACATACTCGACCATTTAAATTTTGGGATGGCGAGCAAGCCACTCAATTTATTCAGCTAACCATTCATTCTGATCAGATCGACTCGCTCAAAGATTTCGAGTCGAAACAGAATATTAATTTTCTTCGTTTAGATCCGTTATTGCTGGGTAATATTCAAATCAACCTGAACAACGATACTCAAGATCGGCAGTTAATCACACTTGATGATTTACCTGCTGACTTTATTGCTGCATTGCTGGTCACCGAAGATCGGACTTTTTATGATCACTGGGGATTATCCCTGAAAGGAATTGCTCGTGCGGTGTGGAGCAATTTAAGTCAAGGGGAGATCCGGCAGGGTGGAAGTACCTTAACTCAGCAGTTAATAAAAAATCATTTTCTTACCAATGAGAGAAGTTTATGGCGCAAAGGTCGCGAAGCAATAATGGCTTTATTGGCTGAAATACACTATGACAAAAAAACCATATTGCAAGCCTATATTAACGAAGTATATTTAGGTCAAAATCGAAATACTGCAATACATGGGTTTGCCAGAGCCAGTGAATTTTATTTCGACCGTCAATTATCCAAACTAAATTTGTCCCAAGTTGCTCTATTGATTGGTATGGTTAAAGGACCTTCTTATTACAACCCAAGAAGACAACCCCAAAGAGCTAAACAAAGGAGAGATTTAGTTTTGAGCAAAATGAACGAACAGGGCTTGCTTGACGCTCAAAGCTTTTTAGAGGCCAAGTCCAAGACTTTAATGGTGGTTAGTAAAGCACCTACTCGAACTAGCCGGGTTCCAGCATTTATGGGGATGGTTAAGAGAGAACTATCTAGCGATTATAGCGCTTCTTCTTTAAAAAAAGACGGACTGAAACTGTTTACCAGTCTTGATCCTATCTTACAGGAAAAAGCTGAAAATGCACTGAGCAAACGTTTGACTCAACTAGACCCAAACAAACAATTGCAAGGTGCCATTATTTTAACGGATATTGCCAGCGGTGAAATTCAAGCCGTGGTCGGCGACAGGCAACCAAATTATGTTGGTTTTAATCGCGCCATTGATGCCTACCGGCAAACTGGTTCAGTGATTAAACCTTTTGTCTATTTGAGCGCGTTGCAAAATCCGAAAAATTTTAACCCTGTGACGCTAATTAAAGACCAGACCTTTTCTTTGACTGGAACTGACGGTAGCGTCTGGTCTCCGCAAAATTATGACAGAAAACAGCATGGTGATAAAAATGCACTTATTCCGCTGGCAGATGGATTAATCAATTCCTATAATCTAGCGACGGCACGATTGGCAATGAAAGTGGGGATTGATGAAATTGTTGAGACCATTACTGACATGGGTTTTGAAAGAGAGCTACCAGCTTTTCCTTCAATCGCTTTGGGCAGCAAGGAAATGTCACCGCTTGAAGTGACCATTTTATATCAGGCAATTGCTAATCAAGGGGTATCGGTCAGGCCGCAAACCCTGATTGCCGTGCAAGATCAATACGGCAATCTCGTTAACCGGTATGTCAGAAAAAGTGAACAAGTGGTTGATCGTGAAGCGGCATTTATCGTGCGTTATTTACTAACTCATGTAACCAAAACAGGGACTGCTAAATCACTGTCCTGGCGATTTCCTAATGTCGATTTAGCGGGTAAAACAGGGACGACCAATGACTTGAGAGATAGCTGGTTTGCAGGTTTCGACAATACTAAGTTGGCTGTTGTTTGGATTGGCAGAGATGATAATGAACCGACTGGCTTAACCGGTGCAAGTGGCGCATTACTCGTTTGGTCTGATTTATATAAGCAGTTAAGCCAATCCTCGGTCGATCTTAATTTACCGTCTGGCGTGGTGTATGGTGTTAGAATGGGTGGTTTTTTCAGTCGTTTTTCTTCATGCAGTAATAAAGAACGGATGCCATTTTATCAATCCGAATTACCTAAAGGGTATGAAATTTGTGAATATTAGCTCTAGCTTTGGTTGGGATCCCGGCTATTATTGATGAAAGCCTATCAGTCACAAGAAATCGATAAAATATTATTGCTAGACTTGGTTGTTTTGGCTTTCAACCGAGCGGAATATGAATTTACGGTCTTCCCAATAAGTTTTCAAAAAATGAAGAAATTTATTGTTCTATTTTCGCGTATATGCTATAAATCCGCGCCTTGATAAAATGTCGTTTTTGGATTTTTATCAAAAAGCTTTTTTCGTAACCAACAGAAGTATAAAAAACTGTTTTATATCAAATAGTTAAACTGGCGGAGACACAAATGCCAAGTAAAAAGAAGCCTACAGCTGCTACCTCAACGACTCTCGGTGCTTTAGGGATTGAACCCTATAAAGAAAAGAAAAACGAAGAGTATATGAACGAGAATCAAGTGAATCATTTTCGGGCGATACTAGACGCGTGGAAAATACAGTTGATGGAAGAAGTGGATCGAACGGTTACTCATATGAAGGATGAAGCGGCCAATTTTCCTGACCCTGTTGATAGAGCTAGCCAGGAAGAAGAATTCAGTATTGAACTTCGAACTCGTGATAGAGAGCGAAAGTTACTTAAAAAAATTGGCCAATCAATTCAATCGATTGGCGATGAAGAGTATGGCTATTGTGAATCTTGTGGGATTGATATTGGTATTCGCCGATTAGAGGCTCGCCCCACAGCTACACTTTGTATCGATTGTAAAACCTTAGATGAAATTAAAGAGAAGCATGTTAATCGATAATTAAAGCCATTTTCTCCTAAACAAGCGCCTTTTGGCGCTTGTTTTGTTTTTGAGGTACCACAAGGGATAGGTTAAGATCAGATTATGCTACCCCGTGAAAAAAAATATAATAATATCAACTCAAGTAATAAGCCTTGGATTGGTCGTTTTGCCCCTAGCCCAACAGGGCCACTTCATTTGGGATCGCTAGTGGCGGCTGTGGCCAGCTATATGATTGCTAAACAAAAAGGTGGTCGTTGGCTGGTTAGGATCGAAGATTTAGATCCTCCCAGAGAAATTTTAGGTGCCAGCGACTCTATTTTAATCAGCCTAGAGGAATTTGGGTTGTTTTGGGATGATGAGGTTGTTTATCAAAGCCAACGAAGCGATCTTTATCAACAAAGGTTTGAGGAATTAATTGAAAGGAAGATCGTTTATCAATGCAATTGCAGTCGTAAGATGATCGAGGTGCGTAATCAGGGAATATACGATGGTTATTGTCGCGATCGGAACTTACCGGTTAAGTGCGATCAAGCTACCCGTATTAAATTTTCATCCCGCTTTGATATTTTCGATGATCAAATCTTAGGCTGCTGTCAATTTGATACCGACTTGGACACCCAGGACTATGTGGTCAAAAGAAGAGACGGATTGTTTGCTTATCAACTAGCAGTGGTTGCGGATGATATTGAGCAAGGGGTCAACCATATTGTCAGAGGGCAGGATATTTTAGATTCAACGCCTCGACAAAATTTTCTTTACCATTGTTTTGCAGAGGCGCCTCCAAGCTACTATCATTTACCTTTGGTTAAAGATGCTGCTGGCGAAAAATTGAGTAAAGGAAAGGGTGCTTTAGCGATCAATAAACAGATTGCCGCTAAGGTTTTGTTACAAGCATTACAACATTTAGGGCAGGATATTGATGTTCAAATGGCTGATAGTAAGCCAGATGAAATTATCCGTTATTTTGAAGAGCATTGGCAGACCGCCAAAATAAATTAACAGAGTCATTTATATTATGGATATCAAAATATCAGTCTTTATAGCGACTAGCTTGGATGGTTATATCGCCCGTTACAACGGGAAGCTGGATTGGCTAGAAACCAGTAGCAATAATAGTAAAGTAGAAGATTATGGTTATGACGATTTTTATGGCAGCGTTGATTGTATTGTCATGGGTCGAAATACCTTTGAAAAAGTAGTTGCTTTCCCCACTTGGCCTTATCACAATAAACGTGTCATTGTGCTTAGCCGTCGTTGGAAGCAGATCCCCAATCAATTTGCTGAATTGGCAGAATTGTATTCGGGAAAGGTAGAGTTACTAACGGTTGATCTGCAAAACCAAGGGATCAAACATGTCTACGTAGATGGTGGCATTACCATTCAGTCATTTATTCAGGCCGATTTATTAACTGAAATCACAGTGACCACGGTACCGATTATTTTGGGAAAAGGGTTACCACTTTTTGCTAACACTCGAGGTGATATGAAACTGGAATTAATCCATTCCCGATCTTTTGAGTCTGGTTTTGTGCAGACAAAGTATCGGTTTAAGATCGAGTCTAAGTTCTAGGCTGATTTTTAATCTCATTTTTTGGGTAGGAGAAGGCCTCCGTGCCGCGAAAAAAGGTTGAAATAAGAACAATTGCCATTAGGCGAATAAGTTAGCTTGTTTCAAGCCCAATAAGGATTGGTTTTAAAGACGGATTTTCTGGTTTCTTCTAGTGCATCGAGAATGGGTTTGTTACGTTTATCTAACCACTCGATAGTTTCGTCTTGTTGATGATATTCCAATTGCAGTTCAGAGATATATTGATTCATCTGTAGTTCTCGAATTCCGTCGATAATATCTAACCAAGGTTGCCTATAAGACAATCTTTTTTGGCTATCGAACAAACTACCAAAAAATAATCCGGTATCAAGTGCTCTTCTTAAATGAGCGATCTGCTTAAAGTAATCTTGGGGTTTAAGGTTAAGATTGGCACCGAGATCTCTTTTGAGATCTTTGCGCATATGATCGAGCTGTTTTCGAGCAAAGTCAATAATCGGCATGCTCAGATTGTCTCTCTCTTCTTCTGGAATATAGTCCCGCCATTCGCGGCAATATAACCACTGTGACATATTCAGCATCATTAGATTATATCGTTCGGTCGTTAACAATGATTTGAATCGTTCAATCATTTCAACCGCTTCAGTTTGAATTTTTTGCTGTTGTGACTCCACTAAATCCCAATCGGCCTTTAATTTCAAATAACGGACCAAATATCGCTTATGTTTGGCTGCATCAACAATCGGTCGCATGGCTTCTCCCAGCCAATCCCAACTTCGACGGAGGTCCTTTGTTGCATTTCTTGGGATCAGCCCACCAAAGACCAGATAGATATGTTGTAGGCTCATCAGCGCTCGATACATTTCTAAAATGGCACCATGAGCATTATCCCGATCAAGAAAAAGCTCATAATATTGCCAGTGATTGAGTGATGAAAAACAAATTTGTTCGAAAGCCTTCTCTGCTTTAATACCCTGACTCAACTCGGCAACTTGCATAACTTTTTGACGAGGGTTAAATCCTTTACATAGACTGTAGCCTCGGCGGGCTTTGCTGGCATTCGATAAGGTAAGATTCAACTCTTTAATCAAGTATCGGCCAATAGCAAAGATATAATCCGCGCTACCTTCAAGCAGTTCGAGTTCTACTTCGCAAATTTGCTGGGTATTGTCGCCACTGACAATCGAGCCTAGGTCGAGGGCTAGTTCAATTCGAGTCGCATCAGAAAAGGTTAAAACGCAGCTGGTTCTATCAAAATTAGTTTCAAAGCAAGGTTTAAACTCGCCTCCCTCTTCGAGCGCTTCTTCCACCAAAATTTGTAAATAAGGCTCCTGAATTTGGTTGGTATCCAATTGATGGGATCCAAGCTCAATTTCATCTTCATTTCGTTGGTGCAGACCACCAATGGCTCTGCCTTTGGATTTTACACATTGGATCAATCGCCCATCCACAGTACGAATACGAACGCCTATACCAAGCTCTCTCAACTTAAAGTTGCTATTATCAAAGTAGACATTGGCCAGATGTTTGCTTTGCCAGGGGCTTTGAGATGCGATCCCTGGAAAGTCTAGTTCTTTGATTTTACTTAATTTATTTGGGCAGGCAGCTAATTTTAGCTCTAATTCACTGGCCATTGATATAACCTATTGGAATGACACATTTATGGCTATTTAACCATTCATTTAGCAGGTTGTCATTTAAATAATGAGCCTGATAGGGCATGGTAACGTTAAATATTGTTCCTTGCCTGTAAAATTAAACGGGCATAGGTCGCTTTAGTGAAGAAATAGGCTTTATTTAAGCGATTGCAGGCGATACAATTTCCGATTATTCATAAATGTGAAAGTTACAGGTTTAACAAGATGAAAAGTAATCTATTTAGTATATTATGCCTCTTAGGCTTGGTCTGTTTTCCAATTTCTGCTAAAACTGTTTACGTTTACGATAAGGCGAAACTTTGGAGCCGCACTGGTCCATCCAATGAGTTTAAAGTGTATTTAAAGCTATCACCTGGCACTCGTTTGGAGGTGGTGGGCCAAAATATTGAAACAGGTTATACCCAAGTGAGGGATATCAAACAACGAGAGTTCTGGATTAAATCAGAATATTTAGCGGCTACACCAACGGCAAATATTCTTTTGGATGATGCGCTAAATAAAATCAAAAATCTCTCACAGCACCACAAAACCAATGTTAATGCTTTAGAACGCCGAATAAAAACCATGCAACCACTGGAAAATATCAATCAAAAACTACAATCAAAAATCGCAAAAATGGATATTGAGTTGGAGCGACTAACACAATCCAATGAGGCAATCTCCAGCCGATTTAATCGAGAGGTCTTTTTCGCCGGAGGTATAACCATTATTGTTGGTATTTTGTTTGGTTGGGTGTTTGGATTGAGAGGACGAAAACGCAATGATGCTTGGAGCTAGACATCGCAATGAGCAAGCTAGTTAATACCGTTATTTCAGTGAATAAAATTTCGGAGGCTTTTTTATCTCATGCCAAAAACACCTTTCTAAAAGAAAATCAGGTCGATGAGTTTATGAATGCCTGTTGCCAACCCTTACGAAAGAGTGTTCGAATTAACACTCTCAAGATTAGTGTCGCAGAGTGCGTTAAAGAGTTTGATAAGTATGGTTTGGTTAGTATGCCCATTCCTTGGTGTAAGGAAGGTTTTTGGCTAACAACCAAAAATCCAGATGATGAAAGCGACAATATTGAGAATTCGTCAATCCTAGGAAATCTTCCAGAACATCTACAAGGCTTATACTATATTCAAGAAGCCAGCTCTATGCTGCCGCCCTTGGCGTTGATGGGTGTAAAACAAAATCTCACCAATGCCATGATTTTGGATATGGCCGCCGCACCTTAATCGAGAGGTCTTTTTCGCCGGAGGTATAACCATTATTGTTGGTATTTTGTTTGGTTGGGTGTTTGGATTGAGAGGACGAAAACGCAATGATGCTTGGAGCTAGACATCGCAATGAGCAAGCTAGTTAATACCGTTATTTCAGTGAATAAAATTTCGGAGGCTTTTTTATCTCATGCCAAAAACACCTTTCTAAAAGAAAATCAGGTCGATGAGTTTATGAATGCCTGTTGCCAACCCTTACGAAAGAGTGTTCGAATTAACACTCTCAAGATTAGTGTCGCAGAGTGCGTTAAAGAGTTTGATAAGTATGGTTTGGTTAGTATGCCCATTCCTTGGTGTAAGGAAGGTTTTTGGCTAACAACCAAAAATCCAGATGATGAAAGCGACAATATTGAGAATTCGTCAATCCTAGGAAATCTTCCAGAACATCTACAAGGCTTATACTATATTCAAGAAGCCAGCTCTATGCTGCCGCCCTTGGCGTTGATGGGTGTAAAACAAAATCTCACCAATGCCATGATTTTGGATATGGCCGCCGCACCAGGTTCAAAAACCACTCAACTGGCCGCATTGGTTGATAATAGCGGATTAATTCTGGCGAATGAAATGTCTGCCAGTCGGATTAAAGCACTGCATGCCAATTTGGTTCGATGCGGTGTTTATAATACCTGCATGAGTCAATTTGATGGTCGAAAATTGGGCGAACGATTATCGGGCTTGTTTGATTTTGTTTTGCTGGATGCACCTTGTGGCGGTGAAGGTACGATTCGAAAAGACGCCAATGCTTTGCAGGATTGGCAGCTGTGTAAAGTTGAAGAAATCGCAAAATTACAAAAACAATTAGTTGAAACGGCCTATCAGTGTCTGAAACCTGGTGGACGACTGGTCTATTCAACCTGCACCTTATCTCCGGAAGAAAATCAGCAAGTGGTTTCACATCTGCTCACTGAAACGGACGCTCAAGTTGAACCACTCAATGATTTATTTGACGGGGCGGATCAATCGGTCACTAAAGAAGGATTTTTACATGTATTGCCACAGATTTACGATAGTGAAGGTTTTTTTGTTGCGGCATTAAGCAAGCCAGAAACAAGAGAAGTGAATTATTATTCTGCTACAGAAAATACGCCTTTTATAGATGTTGATAAAAAAATCTTGAAACAGGTGAGCCAATACTACGCCACTCATTTTTCTTTTAACCTGACGGATTATCCATTAAAGATAAGACAAAGAAATAAAGAAATCTGGTTATTTCCCGATGGATTTGATGATCTCAGTGGAGTCGTTCGCCTCAATCGTTCAGGGATAAAGCTGGCAGAAATTTATCCCAATAAAATCCGTTCCACTCATGAGTTTGTTGGTTGTTTTGGTGATAAGATTACACAGCAAAGAGCCTCGCTTGATCTTAAACAGGCAGAAGATTTTTACAAAGGTCGTAATCTTGAAATTGATCCACATGTTCTGCAAGATGGTGAAGTGATTTTAACACTAAATGGACATTCGATAGGCTTAGGGTATCTAAGAAAAAACAAAATTAAGAACCAACTGCCAAGAGATCTAGTTAGGGATCAAATTCAATTTAATTAGTTGAGCTTTATCCTGCTGCCAAATAGTGATACACCCATTGGTTTTATGAGCCTAGTTGGATTAGTCGGCGGTAGCACCTTTTTGTCACTTGGCGGCTTTTTGATTTAGGCAATTGATACCTACCCGTTAAAATTTAAATAAGGGAGAGCAATAATGAGAGAAGGGCAGCCAAAAACTCAATGAACCTGATGCATCCAGCGCTTCATCAAAGGCACAAACATCAAAAATACTACTGCACTAATCACCCCTAACCAGGCAATCCCCGAGAAAGTATCATAATACGCCTGACTCGCACTCTCTTGGATATCTGCACTGGCAAATTTAGCGATGATGCCGGCGATATATTGCGCCCCTGCGCTGCCTAAAAACCAGATCCCCATCATCAAACCCATTAGTCGAGGGATCGATAATTTGGTGATCATCGACAAGCCAATCGGTGAAATACATAATTCGCCGGTGGTTAATAGTAAATAGGAAAGGACTAGCCAAACCAAGCTAACCAGTGTATTTGGCTCAGCTAATTCGATACCAAAGGCTAACATGGCAAACCCCATTCCTACCTGAAAAATACCCAAAACAAATTTCATAGGTGTACTGGGTTCAATTTCTTTGTTGGCAAGCCATATCCATAATTTGGCAAACAGTGGTGCCAGCATAACGATAAAAATGGCATTAAGTGCCTGTAAGGTTGATGCGGGGATTTCGAAACCGAAAACGTTCCTGTCAACTAGGCGTTGGGCAAATAGATTCATTGAACTGCCAGATTGTTCAAAGCTTAAGAAAAAAATGACTGATGCCAAAGTCAAGCTTAGAGCGGCAAACATTTGCTGTCTTTCCACTTTGCCAGCTTTTTGTAGGCAAAACCAAATAACGCCTAATAATGTAACAACACTGGTACCACCAAGCAATGTACCGACCGCTGCGTGATTTTGAACTAATTGCCAAATAACAAAAACGGATAAAAATAAGCCAAGGTAAATGGCATACTCGAATCGAATAACTCCCATAAACGATTGAGTGAGTTGCTTTGGAAATGGTGCTTCGGCAACGCCGTCTAGTTTGGATTGTCTAAAAATAAATCCCACTAGCCCTAGTAGCATGCCCACACCTGCTAGCCCAAAGCCGTAGTTCCAACCATATGTTTCACCAAGATAACCGCACGCGATTGCCGAAACCGCTGAACCAATATTGATCCCCATATAAAAAATGGTGAATCCTGCATCTCGCCGAGGATCATCCTTTTGGTACAATTTACCGACAATAGTTGATATGTTGGGTTTGAGCATGCCAACCCCAACGATAATCAAGGAGATTGAAAAGAAAAAGGTTTGCAATGCCACTTGGTCGATCACCGTGTGGCCGTTTTGATCGACAAAAGCTTGTTCTCCCTCAAAGGCCATACCAAAATGACCGAGAGTTAACAGTACGCCACCAACGATAACTGACTTGCGGTTACCTAGGTACTTGTCAGCTAACAGACCACCGAAAATAGGTAGGGCGTAAACTAAAGAAAAATAACTACCAAAAATATCCGCCGCGTCGGCATCGCTCAATAAAAAGTGCTGGGTCAAAAAGAAGATAAGCAGTGCTTTCATTCCATAAAAACTGAATCTTTCCCACATTTCCATAAAAAAACACACGGCCAAACCTGGAGGGTGCCTTTGTTTGGTGGTCGCTGTTGGTAAGACCTGAGTGTGATTCATTAAAACCTCTTGTATTGGCGGGTTAATCCGACTTCAACTGATTTTTCTAGGTTCAAAGATTACCTCGACAACGGGCGAAACTTAATGAAGGAAGGGTGAAGCTTGGATTATAATTTAGTGAAGATAAGGTGAAGGAGGCTAAAAATGCTTGAATTTTAACGAAATTTCGCTAATCTGAAGCTTCACCAAAATATACAGGCAGAGGTCCGGTTGGCTCCAGAGGAAATAAACCATCGAAAATTTCAATTTGCTGATCTAACACTGGACCCCTTATCTGGCGAAGTTTGGCGGGGTGAACACGCCCTAGCGCTACCCAAACTCTCCTTCCAACTTCTGCTGGTACTTGTCGAAAACTCACCTTCCACCTTAAATCAAGAGCAGCTGATCGCACAGATTTGGAAAGACAATGTCGTTGGTGACGAAACACTTAAACAACGGGTTAAGTTATTACGTCAGGCATTGGGTGATAATGGCCAAAACCCAAAATACATTGGCGTAGTTCGTGGTCGGGGATACCGGTTATTACCGCCAGTAAAAATATTGATTTATCAAGCCCAATATCAACCCCATTATCAGACGGTTTTTAATGAACGAGTGCCTAGCCTAGCTTCTGCAGAAGGGATGAGACTTTGGAAGCGAATGTCGATGGGGCTTTCTATGGTGCTGGTGGTCTCTTTTATTTTGGTTTATGTGTTAAGCGCCCAGCTTGAGCAACAGACTAAACTCACTAATATTACTGATAGGGAGCAAACGGCGGGAATAAGTCAGGCATTCGGTTACTTTCTCAAAGGCAAAAATTATTATCAAAGATATAAGCAGGAAGATAATCAAATTGCCATTCAACTTTTTCAACATGCATTAAAACTTGAGCCTAATCTGGCTATTGCCCATGCGGGGCTAGCGGACGCTTATAGTCAGGGTGTGTTTCAATTTGGTGCAGATGATTCATGGCGAGGGTTAGCGTTAGAATTTGCAAAAAATGCGGTTCGATTAGAGCCAGAGAATGAAATTGCCTATAAAGCCCTTGGGTTGGCCGAATATCTAAACGGTCAGTTGGAAAAAGCCATCGGCTCAAATTTGAAAGCGGTACAACTAAACCCCGACTATTTGCAAGCTAATACTAATCTGGGATTTATCTATCGGGAATTAGGTCAGTTGGAGTTAGCTTTACAATGGAATTTTAAAACGATTAAAATTGATCCCTTTTACGCACCCGGCTATTTGCATCTGGCTCAAAGTTATCAGGCGCAAGGAAAACATCAACTGGCAGAAAGAAATTTTATTAAGGCTCTTGAGCTAAAACCAGATTACCAACTTGCAAAAGATGCCTACCTGAGTTTCTTAAGAGCTCGGCCCAAAACATCACTCTGATATTTCGGGTTAGGGCATAACCGAAAAATGAGCTATAGACCGTCAATTTTTTTCTTTAGATCGTATCCTTTATCGGTGACAATGGCTTCCAGCACTCTGATCCTTTCCTCCAAATTTTCAAGTTTCTCTATTCGCCCTTCTACGCCAGAAAGATCAACTTTGGGGGACCCCTTTGTTTTGATCCACTCACGGGTTAATCCAGCCAAAAGTGATGCAACTACAATAATTGCTACCATTTCAAAAACAGCCATTTTTTTATTCCTCCAATGATTAATAATTAGCTCGGCATTAATGACCAAGATCGTATTCATTAACGACAAACTAATATACTATGTTTAAATCATTTTTCAATTAGCCACTAGTAACAAGATGCAAACTAATCTTGCTGAAAAAGCTCTAGCAGCCCTTAAAGTGTCGAATATACCATCCGAAACGAGTATTGATGGTGATTTATTCCAACTAATCTCTAAAGCCATCGAAATAAGCACTTTTGTAGCCGATGTTGTCAATCGCCAAAGTCAACAGCTTATCGCTCAGCTTGATTGGCACGCAACCCATTCGGCCAACCAATTCGAAAATCATTTAGCGGAGCAGCTAAAATTATGGCTGTTTAAACCTCCGTTCAAAAATGGACCCGATGACGTCCCCAATCTAAGCGACTATAACAAACAATATCAGTATGAACAGGCAATAATGGCGATACTGAGAAAAGTACGTCGATCCCACTCTGCAGCCATTGCAATATTGGAGTTAAATGATGTTTTAACGATTGATGAATCGATGCAGCGCATGAGTTTTTTAGCGGAACAATTGACTCGTGCAGCTTATTTTTGGAGTTACGCCTCATTGCAACAAGTATTGGGCAACCCCCAGTCTTGTTCGGTAAATTTTGCTGATGGTGATCAGTCGATGAGTACGGAAAAATCGGTTAATGCCGATGATAAATCGCGACAGCAAAATTTGCTGATCCTAGCAATGGGAAAGTTTGGCGGATATGAACTTAATTTTTCTTCGGACATTGACTTGATTTTTTTCTATCCATCAGAAGGTAAAACAAGCCATGGTCGACGCTCGATTCCCAACAGTCGTTTTTTTCAAAAAATGGGTGTGCTAATGATCAAATTACTTAGTGAGCCGACCGAAGATGGTTTTGTTTTTAGAGTTGATATGCGCTTAAGGCCTTATGGCGATTCTGGAAATCTAGTGATGTCTGTTGAGCAAGCGGAAGATTATTATCATGAGCAAGGAAGAGGTTGGGAGCGATTTGCGATGGTTAGGGCAAGGATCATTACTGGCCGAACTGAGGAAAAACGACAACTTGAAGAGATTATCACTCCTTTTGCATTCAGGCGATATATTGATTACGGGGTGATAGATTCATTACGCAATATGAAGGAGATGATCCAACGTGAAGTCAGGCGGCGCGGACTAAAAGGTAATATCAAACTGGGTGCTGGCGGGATCCGAGAAATTGAATTTATGGTGCAATCTCTGCAATTGATCCAAGGAGGACGCGATAGCCGATTACAAGAAAAAAGTATTCTAAAGGTTTTACCATTGTTAGCCGAAGTCAAACTTTTGCCAACAGAAACCAGTATAGAATTGGCACAAAGCTATCGTTTCCTACGGCGAGTGGAACATTGTATTCAAGAATTAGATGAAAAACAAACCCAGCAATTGCCAGAAGATAAGCAGACTCAACAAGTGATTGCTAATGTAATGAACTTCGAGAACTGGTCAGACTTCAATCAAGCTTTGGAGAAAGTATTGCTGAATATGAATACGCATTTTAATTCGTTGTTTGGTGAGGAAAGAACCCATTCTGATCAGCAAGACGATTTTTATTTATCCTTGTGGGAAGGGTATATCAGCGAGGCGCAATTGTTGGAGAAATTATCTGAAATGAATGACTCAGATAGCATCAAGTTAATTAAGACGCTCGATGAGTTTCGACATTCCAACCTCGTCACCAATCTATCTGCACGCGGCGCAAAACGTTTGAGATTATTTTTTCCTTCATTACTTGAGATCGGTTTAGCTGTCGATAACCCTGTGAAAACACTCAATAGCTTGCTGCTAATTTTAAAGGCAATCTTAAAACGGACAGCTTATCTAGAGTTACTAAGCGAAAATTTACCGATTCTTCAACATCTGGTAGATTTAGTTAGCCGAAGTGACTGGATCGTTCAGCGGTTATCTGACAGTCCTATTTTGTTCGATGAACTCTTATATCCTAATAGTTTGTATGAGCCTTTGCAAACCAGCGATTTACAAAGTGAGTTGCAGCAAAGTTTACTGCGTATCGACGAAAAGGATGAAGAACAAACTCTAGATGCGATCCGACGATTTAAACAAATTAATGAATTGCGGGTGGCTGCAGCGCTATTGTCTGAAAGATTGAGTATATCGCAGGTAAATCGATATCTTACTCAATTAGCGCAGGTGATAATTCAAGCCGCCATCAACCAGTGTTGGCAAGTTCTTACCGAGCGACACGGTCAGCCAGATGCGTTAGATATCGCTAATGTGGATGATTTTCCTTGTTCTGCCAATACCGGATTTGCGGTAGTCGCATATGGAAAACTGGGAGGCGCTGAACTGGGTTTTAATTCGGATCTCGATTTGGTTTTTCTTTTTGATCAGTCACTCGAAAGCCAAACTAACGGAAACAAACCGATTAGTATCAGTCGTTTTTATACTCGTTTTGCGCAAAAATTAATTCATTTTCTTTCAACCCGAACTAGCCTTGGTGTTTTGTATGAAGTTGATATGAGGCTCAGGCCCTCCGGAAATTCCGGCATGTTGGTTAGCCATATTGATGCTTTTAACGACTATCAAACAGAGAGCGCTTGGACCTGGGAGCATCAAGCGCTAGTTAGAGCTAGAGCGATCGCTGGAGATGTTCAACTAGGTCAAAAATTTGAACAAATAAGAAAAAAAATAATCAACAGAAAAAGAGATTTACAAAAACTTAAATCAGATGTTATCGGCATGCGTCAAAAAATGAGAAAAGAATTAGACCAGTCAACCCATGACTTGATCGATCTCAAACAATGTGTAGGAGGGTTGGTTGATATCGAGTTTTTATCACAGTTTTTGGTGTTAAGTCGCGACTCTGAAAATGATTCAATCGAAGAGGAAGAACAAAAAAATTCACCTCCAAGCAACACCGCTGATGCACTTAAATATGCCCAACAAAATCAGCAAATAAATTTAAAAGATTCGTTAAGCCTTATCAAAATTTATCGAAGCTATCGTAATTGTTTGAATGAAATGGCAATCGTCAGTGGTGAAAAACGGATAGATGCCAAATTATTTTTTGATGAAAGAGTAACCGTCGAAAAAATATGGCTTAAAATATTGATAAACTAAAACCATTGAGTTAAAAATAGGTCAAAAGGATTATCATTTTTTTTCTGCTTCAAAAAGGTAGGTGTTAAAAAATTAACTCTGACTGCCCACAAATTCAGGATAAGCCTCGATCCCACACTCGGAAGCATCCGCCCCATCATATTCATCCTGCTCGCTAATTCTTACCCCCATTATTTTTTTGATAGCAAACCATACGATAAAGCTTGAGCCAAATACCCAAATTGCGATTACCGCAATTCCGATAAATTGAGTAAAGAAACTCACATCTTTGGTGAATGGAACAAGCATCACACCAACGATCCCGGCCACACCGTGAACGGATATTGCACCGACGGGGTCATCAATTTTGATCTTGTCAAAAAAGTTGATGGCGAAAAATACAATCCCTGCGCCTATTCCGCCAAATAAAACCGCTAGGGTGGGGGTTGGAGAATCGGGAGCCGCTGTAATGGTCACCAAACCAGCCAATGCACCATTCACAATCAAGGTTAAATCGGCTTTGCCGTAAAGAATGGTACTGAGCCAATAGGCGACTAATGCGCCTGCCGCCGCGGCTGCATTGGTGTTTAAAAAGATCTTGCCAACCGCGTTGGCATCCTCCATCGAATTCATCGTTAACTGAGATCCACCGTTAAAGCCAAGCCATCCCATCCATAAAATAAAGGTCCCTAATGCGACTAGCGGCATATTAGCACCGGGCATTGCCTTAATGCCTTTGCTGGAATATCGACCTTTACGCGGACCTAACAAAATAACGCCAGACAAAGCGGCCACAGCGCCTGCAAGATGCACAATTCCGGAACCCGCAAAATCACTAAATCCTATTCCCCCATCTTCTACTCTGGCACCTAAAAAGCCAGCACCCCAAGTCCAGTATCCTTCTACTGGATAAATCACCGCAGTCATAAAAATTGCAAAAATAAGAAAGGCAGAAAGTTTCATTCTTTCGGCGACCGCGCCGGAAACAATCGACATTGCGGTTGCCACAAATACCACCTGAAAGAAAAAATCGACTTCTCGTGGTTGGGTTGCGCCTACTGCTGTGGTATCTATGCCGAATCCAAAACTAGGTAACCATCCAGCCGCTTCGCTTTCGACATACATAATGTTGAAGCCAATTACCTGATAAATAATACATGCCAGCGCATACAATAAAAGGTTTTTGGTTAATATTTCAGTGGTGTTTTTGCTTCGTACCAGCCCGGCTTCAAGCATGGAAAAACCTGCGGCCATCCACATAATCAGAGCGCCGGAAAATAGCAGGAAGATAGTGTTCAATATATAATGGTGTTCAAGGATTAAAGCTTCAGTATTCATTGTTTTATTCTCTTTTTTGTTATCGAGTAAGCTGGCTTTTTATATGGCATCAAGATCGATTTCATTGGTGCGAATTCGATAAGCTTGTTGAATTTTTGATACAAAAATTTTGCCATCACCTGGTTTGCCTGTTTTGGCTGATTCGACAATGGTTTCAATGATCCTTTCTAAGGAATCTTCGCTGACAGCGATTTCAATTTTCATTTTGGGAATAAAATCATTGGAATAGGAAGCGCCTCGATAGATTTCGGTTGTTGCTCGTTGACTACCAAGTCCTTTTACTTCGGTGACGGTCATACCGCCAATCCCTTCGTCGATTAATTTATCGTAGACGTCGTTAAGTTTGAAAGGTCTTACTATTGCCGTTAGCCAATACAAAATATTCTCTCCTCTAGTTATTTTTCTGCGGTATCTGTTTTTTGTACTGCAGAGACCAATTGTTTTAATTGGACGATTGATTTGATTGAACATTGATCTAATCGATCAATTCAAATTGCGTGCCAGCTTCCAATAACGGGGTTTAGGCTGATAAATGACTAATTGAGGATATTATTGCACCTAAAAAGTGCTTGCAGGTGCAATTGCAGCTTAATAGTGCGTGGGATTCATCCTTTGCAACTATTTGACGAGTTACTAATTACCGTCGTTTAATCTCAATTTGTGATTAGTCTTAAGATAACCACTGATCGAGGTTTCAATATTGATTGAAGCAGGCTAAAATGGGGGTCGTTTGAATAATTTTGAGGATATTCTATGAGTTCAGAGCCAAAAATAATTAAAATAGACAGAAGTTCTTTACCGGTTAGTTGTCCACCAAAAGACATGCCAGCTTGGGACATGCATCCTAGGATCTATATTGCGTTAACTGAAGAAAAAAGTGCAAGTTGTCCTTATTGTGGTAATTCCTTTGAGCTAGCTGAAGAGTAGCTCAACTCCTGCTTAGTGATGAGTGACACTAACTAATTAGTTGATCATTCATTTAAATTACTTCGCTCTCTTGATGGGAGAAGAAGAAAAGGTCATTCCGATCTTCCCTTTCAATTTCCTATCTTGTTCAATATTAAAGAATTTTTTTTGGCTGATTTCCTATAGCCGCTAATTTTTTGTGACATGAAATGTAACAATCGAAAATGGAATTTACATTTTATCAAGATACATTTTGCTGCTAATACGTCAAAATAGTATCATCTTGACATCCTATTACTTAATCTCGGATTAAATGCTTATGCAACCATCAAATAGTCAATCAAGCATCGCTACTGAAAAAAAGCCATCAAAGACTAAGAAAGTATTAATTCCCGTTGCCATTATTTTGGCTGGTGTCATTCTCAAAATGCTTATGGGTGCCATGGCGCCTGTACCCCAAAAAAATGAAATTGTCAGCAAAGCACCATTGGTTGATATTATCGAAGTTTCCCGTGCCAAGGTTATTTTTGAAATTGAATCTCAAGGAAGCGTTAGTCCTAGAACGGAGACTATTCTTGTTTCTGAAGTATCAGGTCAAATAAAGAGTGTTTCTGATAAATTTGTGGTGGGTGGATTTTTTAAAAAAGGAGAGCAGCTATTAGAAATTGATCCTATTAGTTATGAAGTCGCATTGTTACAGGCGCAGGCTCGCTTAGATGGAGCCAATGCTAAATTAGTGGAAGAGCGGGCAAGAGGCAAGCAAGCGGAAAAAGAATGGAGTTTAACGGGCCGCTCAAAAAAGAATGCGCCGATCCTTGCTTTAAGGAAACCTCAATTACAACAAGCACAAGCAGATGTCAAAGCGTCCCAGGCCGACGTTAAGAGTGCTGAAATTAAATTACAACGAACAAAAATTAAGGCACCATATGATGCCATGTTAAAAACTAAACGGGTTGATATTGGCCAGTATGTCACCACTGGCTCTCAACTGGCCACTACTTTTGCCGTAGATTACGCGGAAATAAGATTGCCAATTATCGAGCAAGACATCGCGTTTATCGATGTTCCAGCGATGGGGCAAGCGAATCAAATTGGTAGTCAAGTTGAGTTGTCCACTATGCAAGCTGGAAAAATCAAAAAGTGGTTTACTTTTATTACTCGATCAGAGGGGGTCGTTGATGCCACTAGTCGAGTTAATTATGTGGTGGCGCAAATTAACGACCCTTATGGATTGTTAACCGATTCAAAAACGGTCGAACCTATCCCAATGGGAACCTTTGTCAAAGCTAAAATTATGGGTATCGAACTAGCTGACGTTGTAGCCATACCACGCAAAGCGGTTAGGGGGACAAATGAAATATATCTTATTAGCGATGAGCGAAAACTGAATATTGCAAAGGTTGACATTATAAGAACGGATAGCCAGAATATTTACGTTTCGGCGGGGCTTAACACTGGTGATCAGATTGTCATGACCAAATTGACAACCGCTGTTAATGGCATGAGTTTACGCTTAAAAGAAGACGGCGAGCAGGCTTTAAATGTTAATAATGTTACAGCTGAAAAAGTGGATGATAAAGCGACTAATCAATTTCAGGTTGGATCTAAGGGAGCGACGGAGCGACCAACAAAAGAAGGTGAATCGCCCGATGAACAATCATCGGATGAGCTTGAGGTTAAGGCGGTAAAAGTACAAGAGGCGGGGAACCTATAATGGTACAGGAAAAATTAACTGGAATTATTGCCTGGTTCGCTAGAAACCCTGTTGCTGCTAATCTTTTGATGTTCGGAATATTTGCAGTGGGACTTTTTTCTTATTCCACTATTAATAAAAAAATGTTTCCTGAATTTAATCCTAATATGATTTCAATCAGTGTGCCTCATTTAGGTGCCGCACCAGAGGAAGTTGAACAGTCAGTCATATTAAAGGTTGAAGAAGCGATTGAGAATATTGAAGGCATCAAAAGAATTACCTCTAACGCTTTTGAAGGGCGCGGTCAAATTACCTTAGAACTTCAGTCAGGTTATTCGATGTCTGAAAAACTCGATGAAGTACAAATGTTGGTCGATGCGATTACTACTTTTCCAAGTCAAACCGAAAAACCAATGATCACCAAAGTAGAATTTCAAGGCGATGTGATGTGGCTTTCCGTTCATGGCAGTATGGACAGGAAAAATCGTCAGGAACTAGCAAAACGGGTTCGTGATGAGGTGATGGCTTTGCCAGAAGTTAATATCGCTGAAATCGTTGGTAATCGAGCTTATGAAATCAGTATCGAAGTATCAGAGTTTCAATTAAAAAAATATTCATTAACCTTTGATGAAATTTCTATGGCGGTCCGAAATTCATCCATTGATTTGCCGGGTGGTTCGATAAAAACGGAAGGTGGCGATATTCTATTAAGAACGAAAGGGCAAGCTTATACTGGAGATGAATACGGTAGTTTGGTTTTGCGGACTAATGCCGACGGAACACGATTATTACTGAGGAATGTGGCAAATATTGTCGATGGCTTTGTTGAAAGTGAAGGATATTCAGAATTTGATGGCGACCAAACAACCAGTATTCGAGTCAAATCCACCGGCGATCAAAATGATTTAGCGATAGCTGAAGCAGTAAAAAACTATATTGTGGAAAAAAATAGCCAGTTACCCGAAGGAGCAAAACTCGATATTTGGGGTGATTCCTCATTTTACTTGAAAGCAAGATTGGATATGATGATCGGCAATATGATCGCTGGCGCGATCTTGGTGTTTTTTGTTCTAGCATTATTTCTTAGAATTCGGATTGCTTTTTGGGTAATGATGGGGATCCCTGTTTGTTTTCTAGGGGCCTTTATCATTATGCCATTGTTGGGTGATTGGTCCGTTTCGATTAACATGTTAAGTCTATTTGCTTTTATTATGGTGCTAGGAATTGTGGTGGATGATGCAATTGTTATAGGCGAAAGTATTTATACTGAAATACGTGAACACGGTCATTCAACTGATAATGTGATCCGGGGCGCCCATAAAGTTTCTATGCCTGCAACATTTGGTGTTTTGACTACCATTGCGGCATTTACACCTCTGCTGATGATCGATGCGAGTTTCGCTGCTTTTTTCAGAGCCATTGCAATCGTTGTTACCGCTTGTTTGGTATTTTCTTTGGTGGAATCAAAGTGGATATTACCTGCGCATTTAGCGCATATGAAATACAAACCAATCGATCCCAATAAAGCGAATTTTATTGAAGAAATTCAAGCTAAATTTCGTATTTGGTTAGAAGGTATTGTCGAAAATCGATATAAACCTCTAGTCAAAAAAGCGATTGCTAAACGATATAATACGATGGCCATTTTTGTTGCCATTTTTATGGTGTCTCTTGGCTTGACTAGTGCAGGTCTGGTGAAAAATGAAATGTTTCCAAATATTCCCAGTGATTTTATTCAAGGCCAGTTAACGATGGCTAATGGCACATCAATCAAGCAGCGAAATGCCGCTCTGGATAAAATTAGCGAATCAATTCTCGCCGTGGGAGAAGAAAATATTCAGCAAAATGGTAAAAGCATCGTTAAGCACACCATGGTGTACACTAATGGTGACACAGGCGGTGGATTTTTTGTGGAACTGACTAAACCGGAAGAACGGGAGATCGGAGCCTTTGAAATTGAAAAGCTTTGGCGTGAGAAGGTCGGCGAGATTGCTGGTGCAAAAGATTTGAGATTTTTTGCAGGTACCAATTCGCGGGGAGGGGCGGCTTTGGAATTTCAGTTTATCGGTCCGGATGTAGAGGAACTTGAATTAGCCGCAAAGGAACTTGAAAACAAATTGGCTGAATATGATGGTGTTTTTGATATCCGAAACTCTTATAGTAGCGGAAATCAAGAAATTCAACTGAAAATCAAACCTGAAGCAGAAGTCTTAGGATTAACACTATCTAATTTGGCTCGTCAGGTCAGGCAGGCTTTTTATGGTGAGGAGGCACAAAGAATTCAACGAGGTAAGGATGAACTAAAAGTCATGATCCGGTATCCTAAAGTGGAAAGACGCTCGATTTCAGATTTAGAAAATATGTGGATAAGAACGGCTAATGGCAACGAAGTCCCTTTTTACCAAGTTGCCGATATTGAAATCGGCACTGGTTTTTCCAGTATTACTCGAATCAATCAAAAACGCTCGATCAGCGTTTCAGCCGATATTAATCCAGCGGTAGTAGAAACCGATAAAGTTTTTATGGATATTAGCCAAAATACCATACCAGACATTTTGGCAGACCATCCATCGGTTGATTACGGGGTGGAAGGTGCGGCAAAAGACCAAAGGGATCTTGGCAGGCAGTTTTTCTTTGCTGCGTTAGCCGCTCTTGCACTGATTTATTGTTTGATAGCTATACCGACCCGCTCTTATGGTCAACCAATTATTATCATGTTGGTTATACCATTTGGTGTGATCGGTGCGATTGTGGGGCATTGGTTATTAGGCTTTTCATTGACTATGCTATCTTGGTATGGGGTGATAGCGCTAAGTGGTGTGGTCGTTAACGACAGTCTTATTATGGTCGATTTTATTAACACAGCAAAGAAAGAAGGAATGCGTTTAGAAGATGCAGTGGTGCAATCAGGTAGCAAGCGATTTAGAGCGATATTGTTAACCTCCTTGACCACTTTTTTTGGTGTGTTACCCATTTATTTTGAAACTAGTTTACAAGCACAATTTATTATTCCGATGGCTATTTCGATTGGTTTTGGGATTGTTTTTGCTACGGTCATTACTTTGTTTTTGATCCCGTCGCTATATATGATTTTGGAAGATTTAAAAGGGGGGTTCCGCAAAAAAACGGTTGCGTTGCCAATAGAAGAACAACGTATTTGATACTAAATAACGCATGTAAGCACTCTCTTTTTTTTGAATGATATTTAGAGCTTATAGTTTAATTTTTTCGATTGCCTGCCATCGCGCTATTTGTCGAATTAAGCAACCGCTTCACTATTTTTATTTTTTCTACTGAAGGCGGTTTTTCTCCCTGCATATCAAGGTAGATTAAAGCGATCACTCGTTTTCCCGGTTTTAATGAAAACAAAATGAAATTCTTGACCTTCTGTTGAATAATTTCTTTAGGTAACTTATGCCAGATTTTAGCGTGTTTACTAATATCAAATAATAAGAACCCTTGCTCAACCAGAAATTTTTTAAGAGGAGTATTGAGGTGAAAATTAAAATCAGGTTTAATTTTTTGTTTATCCTCTTGTTGTAAAAATAGGCTGGTAGAAACCTGCTTACTTTGCCAGTCGACAATCAATAAACAAGCTCTGGAAAATCCCAGTCGTTTGATACATACTCCCAATATTTCTCTAAAAAGCTTGTTAGAGTTTGAGAATTTTTCAGGTTTTTCTCTAAGCTCTCGAACTAATTTTTGAACGGCCAGCAGATTAGAAGATTGTTTTAGTTGGTTGATTTTTTGAATATATTTTTGGTCTCGTTTGATTGGCCTTTTGGGCGCTGCATTGAGCCAGTCGGGGTAGCGATTTTGGCTCGCCAGATTAAGAAATGATACGGCTGGTACAAACAATAGGCTATTTTTCAAATGTTTGCTGGTGGTCCTGATAGAATCTATAATGACATGGGATAAGTTCCTGTCATTGATTGCAAAAGACTGTTTGGCAATTCGATAGTAGTGTCGGTAGCTATTAGCCATCCAGGGAGACAGGATGGAACGAGCCAACCAGTTTGCAGTTAATATCTGCCAACTATCGGTCTGTTGCCATGCCTTTAGGTTTGGGGTATTTTCATTGAATCCAACACGCATATATTCGAGCAATTGTTTTCTTTTGTCGGGCAGGGCTTTACTGTAGGTTATTTGGTTGAGTTCACTCATATGCCATTCTAGAGCAACGGTGGTTCGCCATTGATTAAGCTCAAAGCCTAATTTTGCTTGTTCAAATAGAGGAAGTTTTTTAGCTAGCTTCACTTGCCTATACTGGATCCGCCACATAGGCTTTGGTTTGAGGTACCATAAAAGCAAGTCAGGAAATTGATGAGCCATACTTGCCCAGTAGAGAGTGTTGGCTTTTGGCTTATTGTTACAAAGGTTTTTAGCTAGTTCAGCCGCTAGTAAGCTACTGGTCATTATGAACTTAAGTTCGTCGGGTAGTGTTTGTGTTGTCGCGAGGAAATTAGGTTTAAGATCTGTTGACATCTGTGATAGGAAGTTCTTTGCATCATCAATTCCTACGGTGCTCATCGCGTGATCTGCGGCAAAAGGATGGTTCGTTTTTTTATGGGTTTTATGTCCCGCTAAGTCGATGATGTAAGCACAAAGCAATGGATCACGATAGTATTGATTTTTAAAGTCCAATACGGACGCATTTTTGTTGTTCAGACGTTCAATAATTGATGGCAATTCGAGAGGCAGCATCGGAGTTGCTTTATATTGGCTGATTAGTTTCCTTATTTCGCTGTCAGGCTCGGCCATTGGGGGAGTTGTTATCGGGTGGGCGATATTGATAAGTTTAAACTCGGATTTTTAATGGTAAAATCTGAGTGATTATTTTATTTTGCCAAGTTCGAAAGTCTTATTTTAAAGGAAAATCATCATGTCAAATAGTCGTAATCTATTAGATACTGAAGAACGTAAAGTCATTATTAATAAAGGTACAGAAGCACCCCATACTGGTAAATACAATGATTTTATTGAGGGCGGCGTGTATTTATGCAAACAGTGTGATGCACCCTTATACAAATCACAACATAAATTTCAGTCCAGCTGTGGCTGGCCCAGTTTTGATGATGAGATTGAAGGAGCAATAAAGCGTGAATTGGTTGCAGACGGACATCGCAAGGAAATATTATGTGCCAATTGTAGTGGTCATCTGGGTCATATTTTTGAAGGGGAAATGTTGACCGATAGGGATCTTCGACATTGCGTCAATTCTATTTCGCTTAAATTTGTGAGTAGTGATGAATTAAGAGAAAAAGATCCTACAATTGAAGTGGCATATTTTGCTGGTGGATGTTTTTGGGGCCTTGAGCACCTGATGGATCAAAAACTAGGGGTCGTCGGTGTTAAATCCGGGTATATGGGCGGCGAAGTAGAAAACCCTCATTATGAACAAGTGTGCAGCCAAAAAACGGGTCATCTGGAAGTAGTAGAAGTTAGTTATCATCCTGAACAGGTTAGTTTTGAAATATTAACAAAATTGTTTTTTGAAATTCACGACCCCACACAATCTGATGGACAGGGGCCGGATATCGGTGATCAATATCTTTCAGCTATTTTTTATCAAAGTGATGATGAAAAACAGGTAAGTGAAAAGCTAATCAAAATTCTTGAGGATAAAGGTTTAAACGTTGCCACCAAGTTATTGCCAGTGAGTACTTTTTGGAAAGCGGAAGATTATCATCAGGACTACTATCAAAAAAATGGACAACAGCCTTATTGTCATCGACATGTGAAACGTTTTTAATATCATATTTTTTAAATATCTTGCGATAACAAGGAAACCCATAGAATTTAGGTTAAACCAAGGTTTTACTCCCCCTACAAGTTGGGTATAAAGTACAGCGTAATAATTGTTGACCCACATCAGAACCGCTTTCAACTAACTCAACAATCATGTCACCACCACAGTTAGGACATTGGTGGGTTTTGGCCTGCTTTTTAGTCGAGGAAGTATTTTTAAGCACGGATTTATTGCGACTTGATCTTAATTGTTCCGATTCGATTATATTGATGATCTGCTCGGTTTTCACTTGAGATAGAATAGGACGTTTTTTCCCCAATATAAAATCAAGATATCCCTTGCCAAAGGTCATATTTTCTATTAATTTTGATGTGAAACGAGCGGCACCGGTTACTACAACTATCGGGAAAATATCGTATTTACTAATTCCAAGTATATTAGTCAATATTTTTTTATAACGTTCGATTTGTTGCAGTGGGTTATCAAATGATTTGTTTTTTTGCTTTCTTTCACTCATCTTCCAGATCGCCTGCCATTCAGCTCCTTCAATATTTCCATTATGATCAAAGGTTTCGACAATAAAAACACCAAACTGACTTACAATGAGATAATCACATTGTAAGTCTCCAAAATAGGTTGTTATACATATATTGTTGATCACTCGATAGTCTTTCGATTTGAGTAGGTGGTGGGTGGCGGAGTTTAATTGTCTTTTGCGTAGGTAAGAAGTAACCTTGTTAGATCTAAGGATAATAATCGTTGCGGCTGTGATTGTGATCAAAAATATAATGAAAAAAATATTGAAGAGTTGAGGTTCGACTGTCATCTTTATTGCCTGCAATTGTTATTATTTTTCACCCGACATTTAATGCCGAAAAAGATGCGGGGCAATATTCAATTCCTTAGACTTTAAGTAATTCCCTTATAGCAATTGCTTGTTTAAAGACCAGTGTTTTTTGCCATCCTCAGAATTTTGTAACGGCGTTATAATTATTGCGTTTTTGAGATGCTAAATCAAGTATTATCGTAAAAAACGGTTAAATGATTAATCTAGAGTCGGATAGAGCGGTATTTGTGTACTCCTTATAAATACAAGGTGAAAATTGAGTAGACCAGCCTGTAGAAAGAATATGAAGCTGGTTATCCTTCCATAAAATAGTCGTACTTATCTAGGTTGATTTTTAGACCGGAAAGTTTTTCCATGTACTTTTTTTGCCTAGGAGTAATAGCATAACTTAGCAATATTGGATCATTTTTTTTCAATTCAAAAAGTGTTCTTAGGTATTTTTCACCCACTTCCATCATTTCTACTTCGCCCACAAAATCGAAAGAATTTTTATCGAAAAAACGAATATGATGAACCAGATGCTTAAATGGAGTCGCCGTTTTTACTATAGATAAAAGACGATTGTCTTGACCAACATACTTGTGAGTGCTAATTGTGGGGAGTTTCCATAGAGTATTTGTCATTTTTTATACCTCAATTTCTGGTTTTTAATTTTTGCCTCAAATGTGCATGGCTTATGAAGTTGTACCAGTATATTTCTTAGTTGATGAATGAATCCTGAATTGTTAGGCAAGGTCGTCTAAAATCGCACCAGCAATATGAACGGCTCTGATTTTTATAGGATGATGAATCGACATGATAAAGAAGCGCTAGATACTTGATCTCCCGTTCAATTTAGTATTTAATTAAACAAATGATTAATTAAATAACCGTATATTGGTTTGACCTTATGACTAAATCTTCACCCCGTGGTCGACCTGTAGACCCAGTAAAACAGCAGCAACAAAAAGAGAAATTGTTAGATGCGGCCCAGGCATTACTGGCTATTAAGCCGTATCGGGAAGTCACTATTCGTGATCTAGCCGATCATGCGAGTCTTAATTCTGCAATGGTGAGATATTATTTTGTTAACAAAGAGGGGCTTTTTCTGGCGTTATTAGATCAAATGTCCAAGCGTCATTTTGTGGATATGAAGCAGATATCATCGCAACAGGAGCCGATTAAAAAATTTATTCAATTTATGCTCAAAATGCTGACCCAAAATAATAGCTTGGCGCGATTAATACATGATGAGTTTGCCAGTGATCATTCGAAACTCGGCGAAGCGTTTATTGAAAGGTTTCCAAAACGGATGGCGAAAATATTGCCTCAGCTAATTAAAGCCAATACGCCCATTACTGATAATATAAAAGCCAAATATGCGGCTTTTTCTTTGATATCGATGATTATCATGCCATTTGTTGGACGTTCGGTAAGAGAGCAAGCGTGGGAAATTGATGACCAAGAATTAGCCAGTTCAGAATGGGCTGAACATATCTACTCTATGTTTGTTGATGGGTGTGGCTCTTGTTAGAGATATCGAGAAAGCACCAATATTAAGTAAAATAGAAAAATTAAGTAAGATAGAAAAGGCGGAATTGATTATGACTTCAAAATCAAATTTCTTAAGCAGGTTGTGGTCGCATAATAAACCATCGATAGGCCGATTTCTTAAATCGCGTAAGTCGTTGCTGATTATTTCAACGGTCGGACTGGTTATGATGACCTTGATTGTAAAATTACAACCAGCCATGGTTCACAATGATACTCAACGACCAAGTATTCCAGTGAGCTATATTGAAGTTAAATCGCAACGATTAAAACCGGAAATTATTGGATATGGTACTGTACGGCCGGACCTGAGTCTGCAGGCAAAAGCCGAGATTTCGGGTCGTATTACCTATATACATCCACAACTTAAAAAAGGTGAAATATTCGCTAAAGATACTTTGTTATTGCAAATTGATGATAAAGATTATTTATTGCAACTTAAACAATCGCAAGCGGATCTATTAGTCAATAAAGCCAATCTGAAAGAAATGGAAATTAATATCGAAAATAATCAACTGGAATTAAAACTGGCGAGTGAAAAACTGAAAGTTAGACAAAAAGAATATTCTCGATTATCTCAATTGCGAAAAAACGGGGTAATTTCACAATCCAATTTAGATGCAGAAAAACAAAATCTATTGCAACAGAAGCAAGAAATTCAGCAGCTAAAAAATAAACAAACAACTTTACCATCGACTTTAGAGGTCATGAAAGCTCAGCTAGAAATATCCAAAGCAAAACTGGCAAAAAGTCAAAGAGATCTCGAACGTACTCAAGTAAAAATACCTTTTAATGGTCGTATCAGTCAAGTCTATACCGAGCTAGATCAATATATGCCAACTGGTTCGCAATTATTTGATGCGTCGGGACTAGACAAAATGACGATTAACGCCCAATTTCCGCTCAATCAATTTAGCGCCTTTGCCCGAAGTTTCGTTCGAAGCAAAATCGATTTTAAAACCGTTAAAGAAATACCGAGTATGTCCAAAGTATTGGGATCGCTTGGTTTATCAGCTATTGTCGAAGAGGCTGGTGGAAACTTTAAAAATTGGTCCGCAAAGGTCGAACGATTTAGTGATAATTTAGATCCAAAAAGCCGTACTATTGGAGTGATCGTGACTGTTGAGGGTAGTTATAAAAATTTGGAACCCGGCACCAGACCACCATTGTTAGAAGGAATGTATATGAAAGTTTCCTTGCAAGGTACAGCAATTAACGCGATTGCTATTCCACGATTCGCCTTACATGAAGAGCAAATTTATATCATCACTTCTAGCAACCAACTCAAAAGGGTCATCTTAATTGACAGACAGGATCAAGGTGAACTTGTACTGGTTAAACATGTTTTAAAGTCGGGTGATCGAGTCATTACTTCTGATGTATTTCCAGCGGTTGATGGTATGCAGCTAACTCCGATCCTTGATGAAGCCGTCAAAGCTAAAATGGAAGTTTGGTTAGGAGCGGTAAAATGATCCGTTTTTTTGCGGCGCATCCTACCGCGGGCAATCTATTAATGTTGTTATTGATAGCGATTGGTATTGCTACTTTGCCACAACTTAAGCGAGAAACATTTCCTGAAGTTAAAGCCTATTCAGTAGAGGTCAGAGTGGTTTATCCCGGGGCAACTCCCTCAGAGGTGGAACAAGCTATTTGTTTAGTGCTAGAAGATGCACTAGATGGCATTAGTTTTGTAGAAGAAAAAAGTTGCCAAGCTAGGCAAAATCTTGGTTTGATGACCGTAAAAATGTTTGAACAAGGTGACTTTGCAAAATTTATGGATGACATTAATAGTGCTGTAGACAGTATCAGTGATTTTCCAAAAGAAGCGGAGTTAGCCACTGTGTCCGAGATCGGAAGGACGCAAAATGTCGTATCCATTGCTTTAACAGCAGAGTTACCACGACCGGAACTTAAAAAATTAGCGGAAAAATTAAAACAAACTTTACTACAAAATCCCAAGATCCCTCTAATCGAAATATCAGGGTTTTCTGAGCGGCAACTTTTGATTGAAGTACCCGATTTTAATCTGCGTCGTTACGGTTTAAGCCTGCAAGATATTGCTACTTTGATTGGTAAGCAAGATATTGATCTTCCAGTGGGAACCATAGAAACGAACTTTAGAGAAATACAATTACGCTTTACTGACGAGAGGCGACACACAGCCGATTTAGCGCAACTCATTATTGCTAGTGGTACCAATGGTAATGAAGTGCGGTTAGGAGATATCGCAAAAATTAGCGATACATTTGAATTCGCAGAGCAAAAGGTTTCCTTCAACGGAAAATCGGCCGCATTGTTAAAAATTAACAAAAATACCACTGACGATAGTTTGAGAGTGCTTGAAGCGGTTGAAGAAATGCTGCTTATTGAGCGAGCAAAACTACCCAGAGGAGTTGATTTAGAATTGACTCAGGATGCCACCAGTATCGTAAAAAATCGAATTAATTTATTAGTCACTAATGCTTGGCAGGGGCTAATTTTGGTGTTCGCCATCATGTGGTTATTTTTTACCATACGATATGCTTTTTGGGTGGTGATGGGGCTTCCTGTTTCTTTTCTTGCAAGCTTATTTTTCCTCAGTCATATGGGGATTTCGATCAATATGTTTTCCATGGTAGCGTTACTTTTATCTTTAGGAATACTAATGGATGATGCAATCGTTATTTCCGAATCAATTGGTAGTCATATCAAGAAAGGGCTTTCGCCACTTGATGCCGCCGTTCAAGGCACCAAAATGGTAGCGAGTGGAGTGATATCTTCATTTTTAACCACTTTATGTATTTTTTTCGGGTTGGTTTTCATTGAAGGTGATTTAGGGCAAATTCTTAAAGTGATCCCTATTGTATTGCTAACGGTGATCACCGTGTCTTTGATAGAGGCATTTTTGATTTTGCCTCACCACCTTAATCATTCACTCGCGCATGCAAAAAAAGGAAAAAATTCTACTTTTCGAATTGAATTTGAAAGACGTTTTGAAGTCTTCAGGCAGGATTTTTTTCGCCTCGTTAAAAAGCTCATTCAATATCGATACGGATTTCTGGGTGGTGTTATTTTTGTCTTTATGTTTTCAGCGAGTATGTTTGCATCGGGAATACTAAAATTTTCAGCATTTCCTAATATTGAAGGTGATATGGCACAAGCTAGAATATTGATGCCCGCTGGAACACCATTAACTCAAACAGAAAAAATTGTCGAAACATTGCTCATTGCATTAGACAAGACAAAGCAGGAGTTTCAAGCAAGTGAAAATGACGAACTGATTAAAGCGGTTAATGTGAGTCATAATCAAAATGCAGATGCTTATGAAATGGGGGCCCATTTGGCAACTATCACCATTGATTTATTAACCGCTGAGTCACGACACACCCGATTACCCGATTTTATCAATCAGTGGAGAAAAAACACTGGTTTAATTCCCCAAGCTCAATCGATTTCATTCAAAGAGCCTACCGTCGGACCAAGCGGTCAGCCTATTGAAATACGCTTGCAAGGCGAAGATCTAGTTCGGCTATCTGAAGCATCTTATGATTGGCAAAATTGGTTGTCAGGTTACCCTGGAGTCGAAAATTTGATTGATGATTTGCGTCCTGGGAAACCTGAATTTTCAATCACATTAAAACCGGGCACACTGAATATGGGGCTTGATGCGCAAGCTATTGCTAGTCAAATGCGATCAGCTTTTCAAGGAAATAAAATAAGTGAAACGAACGTCGATCTAGATACCTTTGAAGTGACTGTTAAATTAGCGGATTCATCAAGAGATGAGTTTATTGATTTTGATACCTTTCCGATTATCCATCCTCTAACTAAAACCGTTATTCCTTTATCGAGTGTCGCTGATATTAAAAGTACTCGAAGCTATTCAAGAATTAGCCGAGTGAATAACCAAAGAACTGTTACGATTTATGGTGATATTGATGTAGACAAAAACAATACCAAACAGCTACTGGCCGACGTTACTAAACGTTGGGTTCCAATATTTAGTCAAAAATACCCAGAGTTAAGTTATTCATTTGAAGGTGAAATAAAAAATGCTGGGACGACACAAAAATCGATGATGAAAACTTTTGTTTTGGGATTGTTTGGGGTCTTCATATTACTCTCATTTCAATTCAAGAGTTATACGGAACCGTTAATAGTGATTGCTGCAATTCCAATGGCATTGATCGGTGTCATATGGGGGCATCTGATAATGGGCATGCAATTTACTATGCCATCAATGATGGGGTTTGTTTCGTTAGGTGGGATCGTGGTTAACGATTCAATATTGTTGGTTGAATTTGTCAAAAAGCGGGTAGCAGAAGGGATGACTGTTCATGATGCTGCAGCTCAGGCGAGCTATGATCGATTCAGAGCCGTTTTGCTAACCTCTTTGACAACCATTGTAGGCATGTCGCCGCTTTTGTTTGAGACTAGCCTACAGGCCCAGATATTAATACCGTTAGCGACTAGCATTGTTTTTGGTATTGCTACATCGACCTTGTTAGTTCTTTTTGTTATTCCTTGTTTATATTCAGTGTTAGAAGATTTTGGATATACGGAAACAATATATGATTCTATGACAGGATAATGAATAGCTGTCTGGTTAGTGGTTCTTAGGTTCTTAGATTTTTGGTTTTTATCGTCTTAATAGGAGAATAAATAAATGAAATTAGGTTTAGTCAGTTTGATTGTTGCGGGCTCGATATTGAGTATTAATTCGGCTAATCTCTTCGCCCAAGAAGAGGCTAGTCAAAATAAATTAAAGATAGTGATGCAGGGATTATTAAAAGATAGCCAGAGCTTAAATGAAGGTATTTTTTATGAAAATTTTTCAAAAATAGAACAAGCGGCCAAGAATATCGCTGATCATCCCAATCCCGGTCAACCAACTATGAAAAAAGTTATTGGTTATTTAGGCAAAGAAATGCCAGTATTTAAAAGCCTTGATATAAAGGTTCACAATACTGCGGTATTTATTGTTAAAGCTGCGAGAGATAAGAATATGCCGTTGATCGTTGCTTCCTATCATGAATTAATTGACGGATGTCAATCCTGCCATAGTCAATTTAAGGCTAGGGTATCTAAAATTTTATCAGAATAGTTAGCAAATAATTTTGAAAAATAAGAGATGGGAATTATCTCCAATACCGGCTATAAATGTCACTCATTCAAATACAACTCAGCCATGTCATCCAGCTTAGCTTTAATTTCTTTCCAATTTAGCATTGCTTGGGTGAGCAATCGCCAAAATTTTTCGCTGTGGTTGTGTTCGGTAATATGACAAAGCTCGTGTAGTAAAACATAGTCGATACATTCTTTAGGCGCTTTGACTAATTGCGGATTTAGTATTAGAGTTCCTTTGGATGAGCAGCTTCCCCATTGTTTTTTCATGTTCATCGTTCGATAGGAAGGTGCTTTATCTACCCATGTTATTTTGGAAAGCATGGTTTGAAGGCGTTCATCGAAAATTTGTTTGGCTTTTTGGAGATACCAAGAATTGATTTGGCCCTGTTATATTTTTGTTAGAATTACTTTGCTTTTTGGCAAGGGTGACAACCAGTTTGCCCTGTGCTCGCCTAGCAAATCGTGTTGATTGACGTTATGGTTAGTAATTTCAGTTGCAAGGTTTTTTGCCGCGATAGAACGGTAGGTAAAAAATCAGCTAGCGGCTTGACTAGGTCAATTTGGTTGCTCCGATTATCAATAAGCTCTAAGAGTACTTTTTTGTCGTACCAGAATAAGCCGATTGGAGCTACACCAACAACCCAAATTACCGATCAGAATAGTCAACCGATGGGGTTAGGTTTAAGTCTTTTAGAACCGGATCGTGTTCTGATATCCAATAAAATGGCCATTGTTCAATTTGTTTAAGGAGTTGTTTGGCTTTTTCTGGTTCTCCGATCAGCACTAAATAACGAGCAATATTATAAATTTTACCAGGAATAACATGTTTAGATTTTGGCAATGAAACTATGAAAGCATTAAATTGCTTTAGTTGTTCTTCAGAAGCTGCAAAGTTATTTCTTTGACTGTAACAATAAGCAAGATTTAAATTGTGAGAAACGCCGTGTTCGAATTCCCAAATGCTCAGTGTCGTTTTGTTTTTTGTTCTGGCGGCTTGCTCGTATTGCATAATAGATTGGTGACATTTTGATTGAAAATATAGGGTCATGCCTAGCATTAAATTAACTTCAAAATTTCCAGGGTTATCTAAAGACAATGTTTGAAGTTTATCTTTAAATTTTTCGAGAGTTTTTAAATGAAGATTTAAAGTAAAGTCTGTTTTTAACAAAAAATAACTAATTGTTTTTTGTTGAGAGGAAAGTTTGATGAATTTTTTAGCTGCATCCCAATGCTTAAGTTGTAGCTGAAGTAGAGCGGTGTAGAGTATTTGAGCATAATCATCTGGAGGATCTAAATTTTTTGAAAGAGCTCTGTATTTGGTTTGCCGTTTTGTATCACCGAGTAAACTATAAATTCCCGAAAGACCACCAAAGCAAGTTGAATTTTCAGGCAAAAAATCTTGGCAGTTTAAATAATGCTTGATGGCTTCTTCTATTTTACCAAGGTTGACTAATGTGTCAGCTAGCCCGTAATGGCTAATAGGAGATAACGGGTCAATTTCTAATGCAGATTTGAATTGGGTGAGCGCTTCTTTAGAACGGGATAATCGCCATAATAAGAAACCGTAATTATGGCGGGCAATCCTTAAGCTAGGATTGAGTTCAATAGCTCTTTTGAAGTCTTCTTCTGCAGAATCAAATTTGTGCAAATAAATTTTTAACAACCCTCTAGCGGCAAAAGCCTCTGCCAATTCTGGTTCAAGAGAAAGTGCTTTTAATAAATATTTATTGGCCTCGATATTAATTGCTTCTAATGAGATGTGCTTATATTGATACAATAATATTTTTGCTTGCGCCATACCAGCAAAGGCAAGTGCATAGTCTGGCGCTACTTCGGTTGCTTTTTGATAAGTCTGAAAGGCTTTTTCAAAATGTTTGCTATCACCACGCTTCATATAGGACTGAGCTAACATAAATAATTGGTATGCTTCTACAGAATTTGGATGCTTTCTTTTTGCATATTGAGAAGAGTTAGAATCTTTTTTGGTAATAATCTGAGAGATTTTTTTACTAATACTGATTTGGGATTGAAGAAAATTATTATCAATCCTCTTATCAAAGCTTTTTGACCAAAGGTTAATTTGCTTGTTTGCATCTATTAGCTGAATAGTCACTCTTAAATGATCATTATTCTGTCGTATGCTTCCCTCAATAATGTATTGTGCTCCTAGGATTTTAGCTATCTCAGTTACACTTTTATTAGAATTTTCAAACTTCGAAGAAGAGGATCGAGCTATGACCTGAAGATCATGATTGGTTGCCAGTTGATGAATAAGTTCATCAGCGAGTCCCTCAGCAAAGTAGTCGATGTCTTTTTGATCACTGTACACATAGAAAGGTAACACCGCGGCCGTTCTAGAGAAGCTGCTAGCTTGTGGCTCTGAAGTTGGTTTATCGTTGGTAATAAATTTATATAGCATGAATACTGATAATGTGATTAGTCCGGCGACCATTAATCGTCTTACTGAAAATATCTTATTAGTTAGTGCCTGACCGAAAACTCATAACTTATTGAAATAAAACAACTATTTCGAATGATAGTGAGCGAAGATAAACAAAAAAGTGCGCCGAAGTGTTATAATAGACCTCAAATAGGCACTATTGA
>Ga0256845_1000152_pt1 | contig 62893 bp, 52 predicted proteins | sample RiftiametaG_FD_189101 | JGI IMG/M metagenome (GOLD analysis project Ga0256845, IMG submission 189101) | Tube worm associated microbial communities from hydrothermal vent at the East Pacific Rise, Pacific Ocean - Riftia | ecosystem: Host-associated > Annelida > Integument > Unclassified ...
CAAAACAGATGCTATTAAACGAGAATACGAAATTAAGAAAAAAAAAAGCAGAAAATATATTGATTTTCTGATTAGCTCTGTTAGTTAGAACGTCCCGACATTTGTCGGGGAGGTCAGCGGTTCCCCGATAGCCATCGGGACTATTCTCCACTCTAATTATCAGGGTTTTGCACAATTGCAGAACCTTTCGTTTTTTCATAAGTGCTGTTTGCAAGTGCTGTTTTTTTCTCTTCCCTATCTTCAAATATTCTAAAATTTCTCTTTATTAAAAATTCAGCGGTCTCTTTATAATTAATATAATATTTGTTTGTAATTGCTATATTACTATGCTCGTTTAACAATAATTATTGTTGTTTATTAATTTATCTATATTATATTTTTTTTATCTTTGAAAAAGGATGAATAAATATTACAGGAAGTATTCCTGATTATCATTTGATAATTAAAACACTACCTAATATTAAATAAAAGACAAATCGGAGAATAAGATATAATTTGAAATTGAATCGTATTTTGTTACTAATGGTTCAGGCAACTAAAAAATATTTAAATACCGATTGGTAATAACAAACAGAAAACATAATCTTACATTTAATAGTAAGGCTGTAACTTAACATTATAGAAAAGTGAGACTGTAACCTAACAAAAAGAATTCTAAATAAATTATAAACAGATAAAAATACTACTTTATTTAATATATTTGGTTAAATAGATTCAATTAAAACTACAGTAAGACTATAGCTTAACATTATAAGAAAGTAAGGTTACAGTCTAAAAAATAATTTTAAATAAATTATAAACAAATGAAAGCAGTTATTACAGCTGATATAGTAGATTACACAAGTTTAACGGCAAATAAAGAGTCTGTATTATTAAATAATATACACAACATGTTTAGTCAAATAAGTTCAATAAGAACTAATATTGATAATACATTATCTATCCACAGAGGAGACAGCATACAGGGAGAAATAAGCAATCCTGCTGATGGGCTAAGAGTTGCGTTATTATTAAAAACAGCTGTAAATAAAGTGCTGTTTGACAACAATAAAAAGCGTAGTTTAGTTATGGATATTCGTGTAGCCATTGGCATAGGAAACATTGATATTGAAAGAGATACAGTAAATGAATCATCGGGAGAAGCCTATATATTTTCAGGAAGAACTTTAGATGTAATGAAAAAAACTAAACAAACAATTGCTATAAAGACAAATAATGAAGAGTGGAATGCTGAGTTAGAAACAGAATTTAAATTATTAGAAGAGATAATAAAAAATTGGCAAATAAGTTCAGCAGAAGTTGTTTATTGGGCTTTATTGGGTTTTGATGATACATCAATTGCTAAAGAGATTGGCGTTTCTCGTTCTGCCATTGTTCAAAGAAAAAAAACAGCAGGATGGACTGGTATAAAAGCTTTAATAACCCGTTTTGAAACATTAATGCAAAACAGATAAACTATGGAAATTATTATATTAATAAAACTATTTTTGGCTCATATACTTACTGATTTTGTATTGCAACCAAACTCTTGGGTAGATAAAAAAACAATGATGGAATAAAAGGTTATCACTTTTGGATACACTCTTTTCTTGCAGGTTTTTTAACCTATATATTATTGGCAAATTGGACAAGTTTTGAAGTTCCTGTAACTATTTTTATACTACACGCAATAATAGATTATTCAAAAATAAAATTAAGTATAAATAAAACTGATGAAACAAAACAAATATTATTTTTTCTTGACCAAGCAGTTCATTTAATTGTAATATTAGCAGCTTGGTTGTATATAATTAACGGATTTAGTTTAATAATACCATTTTTTGAAAATATATTTACTAATATAAAAATATTAAGTTTTATTGTTGCTTTTATTTTTATCACTATTCCGGCGGGAATTATTATAGGAAAAATAACAGACCCTTTCCAAAATCAAATAGATAATTCAGATGGTCTTGCAAAAGCAGGTATCTATATAGGAATAACAGAGCGGATACTTATTTTTATATTTGTAATAATAGGGCAGTATGCTGCAATAGGATTACTAATTGCCGGAAAATCAATATTAAGAGTAACAAAAGATAATGACAATAACGGTCGAAAGAAAACCGAATATATATTAATAGGAACATTAATAAGTTTTACAATAGCAATAATTACCGGTTTATTCGTAAAAGCAATAATATAGAATAAAATAATAGATATTTGGTAGAAATAAGTATGACGGATAATATATAGTTATATATACTAATCTATCAGTTTTATTGATTAAATGCCAATGTTTTTTTATATAAATTTTCAATCATTAAAATAAAGCAGAAAATCAATATATTTTCTGATTAGCTCTGTTAGTTAGAACGTCCCGACATTTGTCGGGGAGGTCAGCGGTTCCCCGACATCCGTCGGGACTATTCTCCACAAAGGGTTACAAATAAAGTTTTGTAACCCTTTTTTATTTTATACCTACATTTATACACACAAATTAAAAGTTCCGAAAAATTAACCCCGAAATAACATTCACAAATATCTTTAAAAATAATTATTCAAGCTAATACCTTTATCTTAAAAAAATATTATATATTGTTAAAAACTAATTTCAATTTTAATATAAATGATACCGGTAATAATATTTACACTTGCTGTTACAATAATTTCTTTTTTATTTGACAAACAGAAAACACTGAAAGGAATAAAAAAAGGACTGATGATGTTTGCAAAAATACTACCGACATTATTATCAGTAATGATTTTGATAAGCGTAGTATTATATTTTATTTCCGATGAATTTTTAATGAATTATCTTGGCGAAAAAGCCGGTATCGAAGCATATGTTTTTGCTGCTATCATTGGAGCAGTATCAATAATACCCGGATTTATTTCATATCCCTTGGCGGGAATTTTAGTTAATGCGGGAGTCAGCTACTCGGTAATAGCTGTTTTTATTACTACTTTAAAAATGGTAGGCATTTTAACTATACCGCTTGAAGCAAGATTTTTCGGATATAAAATAGCAATAATGCGAAATAGTTTGGCTTTTATCGGTGCAATAATAGTAGGAGCAATAATGGTTTTTATTTTCAATTTTATATAATACTATTACAATCAATGAACAATACTCTTAAAAAACACAAATTTGATTTTACTGTAATTACAGCCTTTGCATTATTTGCGGTATATTCGTTTTATTTTGGATACCGCCCAGGAATAGGTATTGTAAAAGATAATTTCTGGTCGTTCTTAAAAGAGATGATTCTTGCCCTTCCCGCAATGTTTATATTGATAGGACTGTTTGACGTATGGGTTTCAAAAGAAAAAGTGCAAAAACACATCGGCGATACATCGGGGATAAAAGGAATTTTGCTTGTTATATTATTAGCTTTTATGCAAGCCGGACCTTTATACGCAGCTTTTCCTGTTGCTTATATTCTTTGGAAAAAAGGAACTTCGTCAGTTAATATTTTTATCTATCTTGCGGCATCGTCAATAGCTAAAATCCCGATGGTTACTTTTGAAATAGGATTTTTAGGATTAAAATTTTCGCTCTTACGGATAATTATTTCACTTCCTGTTTTTATAGTTCTCGGAACAATAATGGGAAAATATTTTGATAAAAATAACTGTAAAATTAATAAGGTATAAATAGTTAAATTAAAATTTTTGCATAAATAACTTTTTACTTTCAACTTTACAAACTTTCAACTCATTATCGCATTATATAATTACATAATATATCATTTTTTCTTAAATAATTAGAGCATTAATGTTTAATTTGCTTTTTTATTTTTATAACATAATAAAAATAACAACTTAAAAATATTAAAAAATATGAGAACAGCTATTTTAATTTTTACGGTATTATTGTTCGGATGCACTCAAAATACAAACGTGCATAACCAAACAAAAACTAACAATGTAAGTGTTATTTCCACAAAAACAATCAATGAAGTAGCATCCTTATTAACAAGTAAATATCCCGATAGTGATAAAAATATTATTGCCAAAGGAGTAAAACAAACTGCTCTTTTGTGGAGTAAAGAAGATGGCAACAAAAACGAATTTAAAGAGTTTTGTCTGAATAATTTTTATTCAACTTATGAAGAAAAACACAGAGTATTTATTAAAATTGAAAACTATTTTGAGTCGCTGATAGGACATTTTACTAAAATAGGAATCGACCTTAATAAAAATTTAATTCTCGACAACGGACAATTGGATAATGTCGATAAAATGTTTGGAGCATACAATGTGGCAGCTCATTACAAAGATGATTTTTATAAAAATAAAATAGCTTTTATTATCTCTTTAAACTTTCCGTATTACACCTTACAAGAAAAAGATTCTCTAGGCAAAAAATGGAACGAAGAGCAATGGGCTTGGGCACGTCTTGGCGATATGTTTACCGCCAGAATACCCGCCGAATTAGAACAAGAATTTGCAAAAGTAAATTCCGATGCCGATGTATATATTTCGCAATACAATATTTATATGGGCAGTTTACGCGACAGCGATAACAACAAATTGTTCCCCAACGATATGATTTTACTTAGTCATTGGAACTTACGCGACGAAATAAAATCGAACTATGCCGACAAACAAAACGGCGTAAAAAAACAACTGATGGTTTACGAAGTAATGAAGCGAATTATCGACCAAAAAATTCCCGTTGAAGTAATAAATTCAGGCAATTACACTTGGAATCCTTACAGTAATAAATTGTATGATAACAATAATGAAATTGACTTTATTTGCGAAAACGGAACCAGATACCAACAGATAATAAACAGCTTTAGAGTATTACATAAAATGGACAAATACTATCCCGATATGGATACTTACATTAAAAGGAATTTTTCGGGAGATATGGAAATTTCAAAAGACGAAGTTGTTAAACTTTTCGATGAATATTTGTCGTCGCCGCAAGCTAAACAAGTTGCCCATCTTATCAAAAAACGTTTGGGACGCGATTTACAACCATACGACATTTGGTATGATGGTTTTAAACCACGTTCATCTATTTCGGCAGATTATCTTAATTCAATTACCGAAAAAAAATATCCAAATCCGCAAGCTTTTAACGATGATATGCCTAATATGCTTATGAAATTAGGCTGGAACAAAGACAGAGCAGAATTTATAGCATCAAAAATATCGGTAGAGCCGGCACGCGGTTCGGGACATGCTCTTGGTGCCGAAATGCACGATATGAACTCTTATTTGCGGACACGCATAGCTAAAACAGGAATGAACTACAAAGGCTATAATATTGCGGTTCACGAATTCGGACACAATGTAGAACAAACAATATCGTTGCATAATGTTCCTTACTATTCGCTACACGGAGTTCCCAATACCGCATTTACCGAAGCATGTGCTTTCATGTTTCAAAGCCGCGATTTATTCTTGCTTGGTGTTAACGACCCCAATCCCGACAAGAAATATCTTAAAACACTTGATACTTTTTGGAATTTATACGAAATAATGGGCGTAGGAATGGTTGATATCAAAGTTTGGGAATGGCTTTACCAACATCCCGAAGCAAATGCTCAACAACTTCAAAAAGCTGTTATTGATATTGCAAAAAATGTTTGGAACACATATTATGCCGATATTTTCGGAAACAGAGACGAACCTATACTTGCTATTTATTCTCATATGATTTCGTATCCGTTATATCTGTCGGCTTATTCATTTGGGTATTTAATCAATTTTCAGATTGAACAACATATTGCAGGTAAAAACTTTGCATCGGAAATTGAGCGTATTTACAGCATCGGAAAACTTACACCAAAAGTTTGGATGATAAAAGCAACAGGTAATGAAATATCAAACAGTCCTATATTGTCAGCCACCGACGAAGCTTTAAAGCATGTTAAATAATAAGCTAAGTTACTGAGCACTTTGGCAAATAGTTACTAACCCTGTCTAAGTGCTCAGTAATTTTTTTTAAACCCTACTTATGCAGTAAGAGCTGTAAAATAGCGAACTTACAGCATTTAATAAGAGTTAACCCTCCCGATATGCTTCTCCGAAAAATATCAAAGTAAACAGATACAAACTGATTTAGACATCTATTTTGTTTCATTTACCATTAATTTGAATCTCCATAAAAAAAGGACATCGATAAATCGACATCCCTTTTTAAATATTTGGATTCTTGACGTTTACATTATCCGCATTTTGAATATCCGCAACTTTGGCAAGTTAAACAACCGTCTTGATAAATTATTGTATCAATTTCGCCACATTCGGGACAAACAGTTCCTTCTTTTGCTTTTGTTCCATCTTCGATATAGCGTTTTAAAGCACGCACAACACCAACTTTCCAAGTGTTGATAGTATCCGAATCTAAAACAAGTGAATCTACTAAAGTTACAACTTGTGCAATAGGCATACCGTATCTTAAAACTCCCGAAATAAGTTTTGCATAATTCCAAAATTCAGGTGCAAATTTATGCGAAAGACCTTCAACTGTTGTTTTATAACCGTATTTATTTTCATATTGAAAATCGTAACGCGTTTTCCCTTCTTCGTCTTTATTTTTTATAATTTTCCCTTTTTGAACTGATTTCGGAATAGGTAAAACATCATCTTCAACAAGACCGGTAAAAATTTCATAAGGTCTGTTTTCCATTAAACCGACAAAAGCAATCCAATTTTCATTATTATTATAAAATCTTAAAATATCAGCTTCTAAAACTTTCGGACGTTTTAATGTAGCAAGCTGTGATATGTTATTTGTTTTTTTGTTTGATACCAATACACCTGCACGCGAACCGTCTCTGTAAACGGTTACTCCTTTACATCCGCTTTTCCATGCTTCAACATAAAGTTCACCAACCAACTCTTCCGAAACATTTTCGGGAAGATTTATTGTAACACTTATGGAATGATCAACCCATTTCTGGATTTTCCCTTGCATTTTTACTTTTTGATGCCAATCAACATCATTTGATGCGGCTTTATGATAAGGCGATTTTTTCACAAGGTCTTCAATCTCTTTATCGGTCATTTCTTTAACCTTTTCGGGATTATATCCGTTAACCTCCAACCATGTTAAAAATTTATGATGAAATACAGTATATTCCTCCCAACTGTCGCCTACTTCGTCAACAAAACTTACTTTTACATTTTTATCATTAGGGTTTACCTTACGGCGACGTTTATAATACGGCATAAATACAGGTTCAATACCCGATGAAGTTTGAGTCATCAAACTTGTGGTTCCTGTGGGAGCAATGGTAAGTAAAGCAATATTACGGCGACCATATTTTACCATATCGTTATACAACTCTTCGTTTTCTTTTTTTATACGAAGAATCATAGGATTATTTTTTTCGCGTTTAGCATCATAGATAGCAAAAGCACCTCTGTCTTTTGCCATTTCAACAGATGAGCGGTATGCAGCCAAAGCAAGATTTTTTTGCACTTCAACAGCAAAATCGGTTGCATTGGGAGTTCCGTAACGTAAACCCATTGCGGCAAGCATATCTCCTTCACCGGTAATTCCCACACCTGTTCTGCGACCTTCTTGTGCTTTTCTTTTAATATTCTCCCAAAGATTAATTTCTGTTCGTTTAACTTCTTCTTCTTCGGGGTCTGATTTTATTTTTGTAAGAATCGCTTCAATTTTTTCAAGTTCAAGGTCGATAATATCGTCCATAAATCTTTGTGCATAACCCACATACTCGGTAAATTTATTAAAATTAAATACTGCCTTATCGGTAAACGGTTTTTCTACAAAACTGTAAAGATTAATAGCCAATAATCGACAACTGTCATACGGGCACAAAGGTATTTCGCCGCAAGGATTAGTTGAAACTGTTTTATATCCAAGGTCGGCATAACAATCGGGAATGCTTTCGCGGATTACGGTACCCCAAAACAGTATTCCGGGTTCTGCCGATTTCCAAGCATTATGAACAATTTTCTTCCATATTTTTTGTGCATCTGTTTCTTTTACAAATGTAGGTTTATCAGAATCAACAGGATATTGCTGAACATACGGTTTGTTTTCAACAACCGATTTCATAAAATCGTCGTCAATTTTAACCGACACATTTGCTCCGGTAACTTTGCCCGATTCTAATTTAGCATCAATAAACGCTTCGGCATCGGGATGTTTACTTGACACCGATAACATTAAAGCACCGCGACGACCGTCTTGAGCAACTTCGCGGGTAGAATTTGAATAGCGTTCCATAAAAGGAACCAAACCGGTACTTGTTAAAGCTGAATTTTTTACGGGACTGCCTTTGGGACGAATATGCGACAGGTCATGACCAACACCTCCGCGACGTTTCATTAATTGAACTTGTTCTTGATCTATTAGCATTATTCCACCATAAGAATCAGCCGGGTTTTGACGACCAACAACAAAACAATTAGACAATGACCCTATTTGATAATTATTGCCTATTCCTGTCATTGGGCCTCCTTGCGGAATAATGTATTTAAAATCTTTTAATAACTCAAAAATCTTTTTTTCGGGCATCGGATTAGGATATTTACTCTCTATTCGATGCAACTCTTTTGCAAGCCTGCGATGCATATCATCAGGAGTAAGTTCGTAGATGTTTCCGTGAGAATCTTTTAATGCATACTTGTTTACCCAAACAGTAGCGGCAAGTTCATCTCCTTTAAAATATTCCAACGAAGCCTTTACTGCCTCTTCTGTGGAATAGGTCTTCTTTTTTTCTTGTGTTTTTGCGGTCATTTCTTCTGTTAACATTTTAGCAAAGTTTACCCGGTTTATAATTTAGTTTTAATATTTGATTTTTGAATTTCTTAGGGTGACAAATTCATATGCGAAAATAAGTCAAAACAAAAAAAATTAAAAAACCACTTATTAACAATTTAGAAATAATTTGTTGTAATAAATTATATAACAGAATGTTATACGGTTAATTTTTAAGTTTAAAGAAGAAAATACAAAGATTTTATTGTTTTTTTAAAAAAAAGTAAAGTCTTTATTTTATAGTTAGTTGAGCTAAAATAAGGTTGGTTCCGCCTCGCATTTTATTAACATAATTTTCGGCAGATTCAGATGCAGATTTTAATATTTTTTCATTATTAAGCAGATTATCGAATTTTATTTTCAGTTCTTCAAAATTTGATATTGAAAATCCGGCTGATAAATTTATTAAATCGCAGGCTTCTTGAAATCGTTTATAGTTATGTCCGAAAACTACAGGCATTCCGTATGTTGCGGCTTCAAGCGTATTGTGAATACCTTTGCCGAATCCGCCGCCGATGTAAGCAATTTGTCCGTAACGATATAGTGACGAAAGAATACCTATTGTATCAATTATCATTATTCGTTTGTTGTTAATATTGCTGTCGGTTGCTTCGGTAAATTTTACAAAATCGGTTTTAAAAAGCAAACATATTTTATCAATATGTGATTTGTGAATTTCGTGTGGGGCTAATATGAGTTTTATGTTTTTATTATAAAAAAGATATTGAGACAGCAGTTCTTCATCTTTTTCCCAAGTGCTGCCTGCTATAATAACGGTTGAGTTCTTAGTGAATTTATCAATAATATCAATTTCTTTGGCATTTTTTGCAAGTTGATAAACCCTATCAAAACGGGTATCTCCTGCAACTTCAGTGTTTGTTATATTTATTGATTTTAATAATTCCTGCGATTCTATGTTTTGAACATACAACTTTGTAAACAATTTCAACATATTTCTATACCATCCGCCATACCATTTAAAAAACAGTTGATTTTTCCGAAAAATAGCTGAAAAAATATAAACGGGAATGTTCTTTTTGTTTAATTGGTTTAGATAATGATACCAAAATTCATATTTTATAAAAAATACAATGTCGGGATTTACAATATCAATAAACTTTTTTGCATTACGCTTTGTATCGGCAGGCAAATAAAAAATATAATCAGCTTCGGAATAATCTTTTTGCACTTCGTAACCCGACGGCGAAAAAAATGTAAGCAGTATTTTATAATCGGGATATTTCTTTTTAAATGCTTCGATAACAGGTCGTCCCTGTTCAAACTCCCCAAGCGACGATGCGTGAAACCATGCTGTTTTTGTATCGGAAGCTATGCTTTTTTTTATTTTTATAAAAATATTTTTTCTGCCGTCAACCCACAATTTTGCTTTATTGTTAAAAATTGCTGCAATTTTAATTATTAAGGTATAAAACCAAATCGACAGATTATAGATTAATATCATATCTTAAAATAAATATTTACTGCTTAATTGTGCTCAAAAATACAGATAAATAATTCAATTATACAATTATTTAATGATACAATGAGTTGAAAGTTTGTAAAGTTGAAAGTCACTTCGACAAGCTCAGTGACCAATTGCATGGAGGCTGAGCCTGTCGAAGCCGGATTGGCAACGAAGAAAATGATATAATTATACAATGATACAATGGTTCAATGATGTAATGCAAAAATGCGATAATAAGTTGATGATGAATAATTGAAAATAAATTTGTGTTAATCAGTGTAATTTGTGGTTAAAAACCTTTGCGACTTAGCGTCTTAGCGGTGAAAATATTCAGTGAGTTGAAAGCTGAAAGTTTGTAAAGTTGAAAGTTTATAGCAAATAGCCACGGCGTGAGTCTTATTATTATAAATTAACAATTCACACCGTGACTTTAAAGTGTTTATGCTTTTCAGTGCCGGTAATTTTATGCTAACTTCTTAAATATATAAATATTGCATTTTTAACTATCTTTTTTGTATATTTACTATTGTATCAACAAGTTACAGCCATGAAAAAGTTATTGTTATACTCCACCTTATTTTTTACCTTAAGTTATTCTATACAATTAAACGGGCAATCTGGTATTTTAACTAAAGGCGATTCAACAATTAAAAGAAATTTAGTAATAATAGAAACAATTGGTAGTGAATATTATGATACTATGACTCCTGCTCCCAATTACGGCATTATAGAGCGTTCGTGGGATCAATTTTTAGATACTGAACCCGTAGGTTTTATTAGTTATGTATATCTCGGATATCCCGGAAGCGGTTTAATAGATTATGAGCGTATTAATAACTATTATGGAGTAAACATAATTCCAACCGTAATTGTTGATGGTCAAATTAATGGAGAAAGCAATGCTGCATATGGAGACTGTGATTTGCATACAAAGTATAGTCAAATAATAAATAACCGTATGGATATTCCTACTCCAATATCTGTTAATATAGCTAATATTGTTTATAATTCTGAAACACAAACTGTATCTTTTGATGTTATTACAAAAACTTTTCAAGATTTAAATGATACAGCAATAAATTTACATTCGGTAATTACACATTTCAATACCAACGAAGAATATTCATCAAGTTTAAACGGATCATATGAATTTAGTGTCCGCTGGAGTTTAAACAATGGTATGGGAATACCCATAACATTAACAACAAACGGGCAAGCAGACACATCACATTTTGAAGTTCAACTAAATAACTTTAATAGTGAAAAACCTTACCAAATTTTAGCTTTTGTGCAAAATGTGCAGACTAAAGAAATTTATAATGGCGATAAGAAATGGTTGACTCCTTTAGATAGAAATGACGTTATTTTTATTGTTGAAAATGAAATAACCCATGCTCCTATTGAGAAAGCCATTATTGAATGGAATGAATTTAAAATCACTACCAATCAAAAAGGGTCAGCTTCAATTTCTCAAATAGCTAACACAGTATTACAAATGAAATTCAGCCATTATGGATATAATAGTATTACAAGTGGAATTAGCATTATAAGTGATTCATTGTATAGTATAAAACTCAAACGCAATGATGATAATTACCTGCTTTTTGAAAACTTTAACTATATTTTATGTGGTTCTTCATTACCCGAAAATTGGACAGCTATTTGTCAAAACCTTAATAGTATCAAAGTATATAATAATGCATTGCACTTTTTATCGGATACTTCCTGCACCAAACATTCAATGTTTTTAATATCACCTGTTCTCAATCTAAATAATGCAAGCCAATTAACATTTAAAATAGGTAGTTTTTCATCATCAGAAATTGCGGTAGGATATTTGAATAATATGTCCGATACAAATACTTTCCAAAGTATAAAAATAATTGATATTGAATCTGAGAATCATTTAACTATGAAAGATTATAGTTTGTCACTCAACCAATTTAAAGAAGCAAACAATATAACCTTTAGATATACAAGCAACATAAATATTAGTATTGACAATATATTTGTTATAGGTTACCCAAAAAGTAACAATGCACTTCTATCTGATTTATGGTTATCGTTCGGCTATTTAGAACCTGCATTTAATCCCAATATAACCGAATATACTGCTAATATTCCATCTTATGAAACTGGACTGCCTGATATATTTGCTCAAACTATGGATACTGCCGCTAAAGCTATTATTAACATGTCAACATCACCTCCTTTTGGAAGTGTTTATGTTTATGCAGAAAATGAAATTGATACTATGCTTTATACTATCCAATTCAATATTACTGATATTAATACTACAAAAGAGCAACAATTAAAACTATTTCCTAACCCGTCAAATCAATATATTAATATTAATAGCCCTCACTTTTTTAAACGTATTAATATTTATAATTTACAAGGAAAAACAGTTTTTACTAAAACATTTTATACTCCGGTTAATAATTATTCTATTTCTGATATACCTGTAGGTTACTATTTAATAGAAGTGCTTTTAAATAATAATAATAAAATACTATCTCGTTTTGTAATTTATTGACCTATAATATTTTATTTTTTTAAAATCTGTTTGGTTTTTATTCAAAACGAATGTGGTTCTTTATTGCTATGGAGCTGTCTGAAAAGAACATTTTAATAAAAAGACCTAACAGGTTTACTTTATATATAATTCTGATTCTCCAAACATATAAGATACTGCTGTTTGCTAAATGATTTCTCTCTCTCGTTCGAAATGACTACTGTTCTAAACAGTCTCTTAGAATTAACAAAACCTTACAACATCTCCTAATAAATTAAGAGTTTCTCCAAAAATTAATAATAATCATTATGAACAAATCCGAAAAAAATTAATTATTCTGAGATATCATAACTTGGTAATTGGTTGGCTGTAAGCTCAGCATATTGCTGTCTGTTGTTATAAATATCGCAAGCCATATAAATAGCTTGGCGGAAAGAGTTTGACGAAGCTTTTCCGTATCCTGCTATTTCGTAAGCTGTTCCATGGTCAGGCGTTGTTCTTATTACCGGTAATCCGGCAGTATAATTAACTCCTGTATCAAAGTTAAGAGCTTTAAACGGAGCTATTCCTTGGTCGTGATACATTGCAAGAATAGCATCAAATTTTGTAAAATTGTCGGAGCCGAAAAATCCGTCAGCAGAGAACGGACCTAAAGCAAGAATTCCTTCTTTGTTAGCTTTTTCTATTGTAGGTATAATAGTATCTATTTCTTCTTTGCCTATTATGCCACTATCGCCGGCATGCGGATTTAAACCCAAAACAGCTATTTTAGGACTGCGAACAGCAAAATCCTCTGTTAATGTTTTATGAAGAAGCCTCAACTTTTTCATAATATTTTCCTCAGTAATAAACTGTCCTACTTCACTTAAAGGAACATGTCCCGAAACTACACCGACTTTCATAAGTTCGCTGGTCATAAGTATCATAGCCTCAGATGTATTAAACTTTTCCATCAAATATTTAGTATGCCCTGTAAAGTTTAATTTATTTCCTTGTGTATTTTCACGATTAAGCGGTGCAGTCACCAAAACATCAATATTTCCGTCTTTAAGGTCGGTTACTGCACGTTCTAATGATATTACGGCTGCTTCACCTGCCATAGGCGTAGATTTACCAAGTTCTACACGGATATTATCATCAAGAACATTTATAAGGTTAGCTTTTTTAGGATTTATTTCACTTACCGTTTGAATTGTATTAAAACTGAAATTTGTGATATTTAATGCTTTACGATGATAAGCCGCAACTTTGGGCGAACCGTAAACAACAACAGAACAAAAATCAAATATTCGGTTATCTTGAAGAGATTTAATAATAACCTCGTAACTTATACCGTTTATATCGCCTTGTGTTATTCCTACTACTATCTTTTTCATCTGTTATAATTGTTAGTTAAAAGTTTATAAAGTTGAATGTTCGTAAAGTTTAACTTTTTACTTTAAGAGCTTTCAACTTATATATGACCGTAAAAACTACAAAATTAACTTTTATGTTCTGTATTTGAAATATTTTTGAAAAATTCTGTCAGTAATCTTACTCCAAATCCCGTGCCGCCTTTTACTATATATGCATCATCAGCGTCAACAAAAGCCGGTCCTGCAATATCAATATGAATATAAGGTGATTTTGTAAAGTTTTCTAAAAACTTACCTGCAGATATTGCTCCTCCATATCTCTCACCAATATTTTTTAAATCGGCAATATTTGATTTTAACGACTCTGCATATTCATCCCAAAACGGAAACCTTACCAATCGTTCGTTAGTATTATTCCCTGCATTTTCAAGTTTATTAAAATAATTATCGTTGGCATTTCCCATAAATACCGATGCGTATTTACCTATTGCCATTATTGCACTTCCTGTTAAAGTAGCCATATCAATTACCAGCTCGGGTTCATATCTGTCGGCATAACTTAATGCATCGGCAAGTATAAGTCTTCCTTCTGCATCGGTATTCAACACCTCAACAGATAAGCCGTTATACATTTTTATAATATCACCCGGAGTGTAAGCGTTGCCATCGGGACGGTTGTCGGTTGCGGGCATTATACCAATTACCCATACAGGCTGTTGCGTAAGAGCAAGAGCATATAATGTTCCTGCAACGGCAGCTGCTCCCGCCATATCGCTTTTCATAAAATCCATACTTCCGGATGTAGGTTTTAAACTTAATCCGCCGGTATCATACATTACACCTTTACCTACAAGTATATAAGGCTTACTGTTTTTTGCATTTTCAGGTTTCCACTCACATATTGTAAATGTCGGCGGGTCGATACTTCCTTTGTTTACAGCTAACAGTCCACCCATTCGCAACGATTCTATCTTTTTTTTGTCGAATACTTCAACATTTAAATTTACCTGTTTCCCTATTTCCTGCACTTCGTTGGCAAATTTTGTTGCATTCATGTAATTTACAGGCTCATTTACTGCATCTCTTACCCAAAAAACAGCTTTTATAATATTGTTTAAAACGTCAATATCCGAAGTATTTGTTTCAGGATGAAAAACATCTGTTTTTTCAAGATAATTTTTTTTCTCCTCTTTTTTTTCATCGGACAGATATTTGTCGAAACGATATCCTGACAAAGTTAATCCCTCAACAAATGATAAAACTTGCTGCTTTAAAATATTTGAAGCATCTATTGATATTTCTTGTTGTTTATTTGAATTAACTGTTTTATAAAGTTCGCTTCCTTTTTTTCGACATTGTTCGCTATCGGCATCTTTTTTTATAATTACTATATAGCTGAATGTTTTATGAAAAACCGGAATAACCTGTTTTTTCTGTTCTATTTGGTTTTTAACATACTCCTTTTCGTTAATAAAATCGGGTAAATTATTTTCACCTTCAAACAAAAATATCACAGTAGCCTGATTATAAAAATCGGGCTTGTTATTAATAATATTAATCATAATTTTTATTTTTTTAGTTGATACACTCTTACATCTCGCGAATTACGTTTATTTATAGTAATATAATAATATTCGCTTGCCGAAAAAGCCGATTTAACCGATTTTGTCGGTTCTACAATCGGACAACCGCCGGGTGTAAGTTCACAATTGATAATATCTTTTTGCCCTGTATTAATATCAAGGCGGTAATAATCACTTGAATATCGACTATATTTTATATATAATTGATTTAATTCATAATCGATATAAGCTCCTGTAAATTCAACCCAGTTCGACAATCTGAATGATGCTATCGGCTCAAAATCTTTCATACTGTAAACAATTATAAAAGTGGGACGATTTTCATAATTTACAAAAACATATTTTTCCTCATCGTCAATCATTATTTCATTGGCTCTGATTTTTCTGCTCATCTTCGGGTCAAGGCTTTTTACATACTGATAGTTATCTTCCGGTCTTTGAGCTACCGATGAAAGTCCCGATATTAATAAAAGCCCGAATATTATTATAAATTTATAATCAGACATAGGTAATAGTTGTATTGTGTATTAAAAATTCGTTTAAGACAATAAATACAAATATATCAAATTATTATATATCTAAAAGAAGTTTTAACTTAAACTATGCAATAAAAAACTACAACTATTTTTAACAACCATTGCTGCCAATGTATCTTTAAATATATTAAATAAAAAAGGACTGTTAAAAAACAGTCCTTTTTTATTTAATATCTGAATTTGCTTATTTATTATTAATTATCTTCTTAGATTTAAAGCTTTAATAACAGCACGATATCTTTCAATATCTTTTCTTTTAAGATAGTCCAGCAAACTTCTTCTTTTACCTACTAATTTCAACAACGCTCTTTGAGTGCTGAAATCCTTTTTGTTCTTTTTAAGATGCTCGGTCAAATGAGCGATACGGTAACTGAACAATGCAATTTGTCCTTCTGTTGAACCTGTATCGGTAGCTGATTTACCGAATTTCTCAAAAAATTCTTGTTTTTTCTCTTTTGTTAAGTACATAACCGTCTTGCCTTTAAGTTAACAATATAAGTATATCCTTTTATTAATTTTAGAACTGCAAAAGTAATTATTTTTTTCACGCTTCAAACAATAATTGTATTATTTTTCTTTTTTAATATCAAAACCTACACATTCCATATATTTTTTGCAATTTGCCAATTAAATAAATTACAAGTAATTTTGAATCTTAATTTTAAATCTTTATCTGATGAGAATACCAACAATAGTTACCTTATTTCTTATTATCTTATTTTTTGGATGTGAAGAAAAAAAGACTGTTTACGAAATTGACGATGAAATAATACTGGAATATTTACAAAAAACGCACCTTGATACTGCGGCAATAAAACACAGTTCGGGATTATATTATATTATTGAAAACGAAGGATACGGTAAACATCCTGATATTTACGACAATATTGAAGTATTAACTTTGGGTTACTATACTGACAGTGTTGTATTTCAAAGCGACAATGCTCCTATTAACGGACCTCTTTCAAGTTTTATTAAAGGTTGGCAATACGGTATTCCTCTAATTAGCAAAGGTGGTAAAATCAAACTTTTTATTCCTCGATATTTAGCATACAATAAAGAAGTTCTGATTTTTGATATAGACCTTCGTAATGTATGGTCTGAAAAATAAACTTTTAACCCAAAACCCTTACTAAATGCCGTAAGTTCACTATTTCACAACTCCTACTGCATAAGTCGGGTTTAAAATTATTTAATACAATAATATTGGTGAAAGTTTATAAAAATTAAAGTTATTTGATACAAATATAATCTAATCTCTTAGTATAGTTTCAGGCTGTTATTCTTTTATTTCTTAATAAAAAAGAAAGTTCCGTTTTCGTCGTCAAGTCCTTTGATTTTGCCGAATTTAGGTTTTTGTTTTTGTTCTTGAGCCATTGTTTCGGTAACCTTGTTTACAATAGTTTCAATGGGAATACATGCATTTTCGTTGTATTGCAATGTTTTTGCAAATATTCGCGTAAACATTGAATTATCGGCTGCAAGTTCGTAACCTGTTGACGAAAACACCTGTGCCGACTTAAATTGTGTAGCATTTGCATCGTCGCATTCGGGTTGTTTATTGGCAGAACGTGTTGCAAGATAAAATGCACTGCCCGACTCACACGCATCGGTGACAACCAAAATATGAGTAAGAAAAGAATTAAATATTTGAATATCAGCTTTAAGAGCATTTATGCTAAAATAAGAAAATTCATCGTCGCGTTTAGCGTCAACAGGTATCCAATAGCCCGTTTTGTTAATATATTTTCCGTGTCCCGCATACCATATCACCAAAGAGTTGACATTATTTTTCTTTACCAAATCACGCAGTTCAATCGAAAAAAAGTGATTCATTTCCTCTTTGGTCATATCTTTTTTATGAATAAAGTTATGAATTTCATATTCCGAAAATGTCGATTTTATAAGATTCACATCTTTTTGAGGACCTTCAAGACTTGCAAGAGTGTTATAGTTTGAATTTTCGATAAACACAACCCAAGTTTTACCCATAGGATTGTTTTTTGATATTAAAATTCCCTCTTTGTTAAGCGTATAAACGGCAACTGTTGTATTATTATATAAATCAACAACTTTTACAGTAATTGTATTTCTATTTTTAATATTTACCGATGCAGTAAAATGCGGATTAAGTTCCGTATTGTTAAAAGTAGCCCTTACGCTGTCAATAAAAATATCTTTAATTTTACTGTTGTCTTTCACAAAACCTTCTACAAACAAATTATTATCGTTTGAGTTAAGGTAAATTTCATTATTATCGTCGGCATACGGCGACAATATATTTACCACCGGCGGTGTATCCTCAACATAAGCGATTTTATATTCGGCAACTGTTGTATTGTGGTAAACATCGGAAGCCGTAATGGTAATCAAAGCAACATCCTCAATATTTATTGTATACAAAAACTTGTTGTTATTCAATTTAACATCTTCATTATTTATTTTCAAATATTCAATATCGCTTTTATCGTTGATTTTTCCTGCAATGGTAATTACTTTTGCATTGTTTACCACAGCAATGTAATCGGGCTTAATTATTTGCGGAGTATCAATAATAATTACCGGCGACACATCTTCTTTATTCAACTTATACAATCGCTTTTCGGCATCTTTATAGTTTGTTGTTGCCGTATTATTATTTTGTTTACACAGATAAATATATGTTTTGTAATCTTTTGCGGCAGCACTATTTTCAAGAATTTCTTCATTACAACGGGCACGCCAATACAGTGCATAATAATTATCGTGCGACAATGCTATAAATTGAGTGAAATCAGATTTTGCATTTTGAAACAATTTATATTTAAAATAATAAATACCGCGAATAAACAAAATTTGTTGCGGGTCGTTAGTCAAAGTTTCCAGTTTCGACAAATCGTTTATGGCATTGGGATATTGCCCCAAATTGTAATACACCACACTACGGTTTTTATATACTTCGGGAGCATTCGGAAACTTACGCACCGAAATATTTGCATATTCAAGAGCCTTTTGAAAATTACCGCTTTTAGTATAAACTTTTGTTATCGCAAAATATGCTTTACGCGATTCAGGTTTCAATTCAATAGCTTTTTTATAATTTTCAATGGCAAGCGGATAACTTTGCAAACTGTCATAAGCAATAGCTTTGGCATAATATCCCAAAAACGACGGTTTAATATCCAAAGCATTGTCAATAGTTACAATTGCATTTTTATACTGTCCTAATTTTATATGTGCAAAACTTTTATACTGATAAGCCTGAAAATGATTTTTATCTAAAATAACGGTTTCCGACAAATATTTTAAAGCATTATTATAATCTTTTATTTTATAATAAGTTTTCCCTGCAAGAAAATAATAATCAACAATTTTAGGATTCAATTCAGCTGCTTTTGCGTAATCTTTTGCGGCAAGTTCAAGTTTGTCGGTCTTTTCGTATGCCTTAGCACGTGCTATATATGCGTCGCTGTATTGCGAATTTATATCAATGGCTTTACTGTATTGAAAAATCGCCTCTTCAAATTGATTTGTCTCAATAAGTTTATTACCGTTTTTATATAATTTTTTTGGATTTTGAGCAAAAACACTTACCGAAAACAGTAAAAAAATTAATATGAAATATCTTAAATTCATTCGTAAAAAAATCTTTGATTATTAACAGGATAAATACCTGATGTTTACATTAGTATAATAAATAACGAAAAAAGTTCGGCAAAGTTACTAAATTTGTATAAACACACACTAATTATTGACCAATAAAAAACATAATCTCACACAAAAAGTTTTTTTGCGATTTTTGAATAAAAATTAATACTTTGTAAACGTTAAAAACGTATTATGAATTATCTTTTTTAACATTCTTTTTTTAATTTAAAACTTAAAACAGATTACACGCTTAACAATCAATAATTTATGAAACATTTACGAGGATTTGCAAGTGATAATAATTCAGGTGTTTATCCTACAATTTTAAAGGCTATTGAAGAAGCCAATACCGGACATGCTGTAGGTTATGGCGACGATAAATATACCGAAGATGCAATAGAAAAGTTTAAAGAAATTTTCGGTAAAAATATTGATGTGTTTTTTGTATTTACCGGAACAGGAGCCAACGTATTAGGGTTAAACAATGTAGGGCAATCGTTTAATTCGGTTATTTGCCCCGACACTGCTCATATTAATGTTGACGAATGTGGTGCTCCCGAAAAATTTTCGGGAATGAAAACTCTTGCCGTAAACACACCCGACGGCAAACTTACTATTGAAGGAATAAAACAACATATGCACGGATTCGGCTTTGAACACCACAGCCAACCAAAAGTAATTTCAATTACTCAGGTTACCGAACTTGGAACGGTTTACACCAAAAAAGAGATAAAAGAAATTGCCGACTATGCACACAAACACAATATGCTGTTGCATATGGACGGAGCAAGAATATCAAATGCCGCCGCATCGCTGGATATTCCGATTAAAGAGTTTACAACCGATGCAGGAGTTGATATTTTATCGTTTGGGGGAACCAAAAACGGTATGATGTATGGCGAGGCAGTAATATTTTTTAAACCCGAACTAGCCGAAAATTTCAGGTATTTCAGAAAACAGTCGATGCAACTTGCATCGAAAATGCGATTTATCGGAGCACAATTTAATGCTTTTTTTAAAGATGATTTATGGCTGAAAAATGCATCACACGCCAATAAAATGGCTCAACTTTTATACAATAATGTTAAAAACATTCCACAAATTAAGGTAACTCAACCTGTTCAGGCAAACGGTGTATTTGCAATTGTTCCGTCAGAAATTATACCGAAACTACAAGAAGAATACTTTTTTTACTATTGGGACGAACATAAAAACGAGGTGCGTTGGATGTGCTCTTTCGATACTACCGAAGAAGATATTCTTGATTTTGTAAGAATATTGAAAGAGATGTGTAAAAATGTTTAGAATTAATAAAAAAATTGAATAGATAATATATTTCAATAATGAGTGAACTTTACCGCTGGGGACACAGCAGGCGATACAACGATTATCCTTCTTATATCAAAAGAATTTACGGAGGTAGAGTTCAAAAAATTTCGGTAAATGTAGGGTTCTCATGTCCCAACAGAGACGGCACCAAAGGCACGGGAGGTTGTATTTATTGCAACAACAAAACATTTAAACCCGGATATTGCGAACCTGAAATTCCCGTTAAGGAACAAATAGAAAAGGGAATAACTTTTTTTGAAAAAAAATATCCCGATATGCTGTATATGGCATATTTTCAATCTTATACAAATACGTATGCCCCTGTTGACGATTTGCGAAAATTATATATGCAAGCTCTGTCGGCAAACAAAAAAGTTAAAGGTCTTGTAATAGGAACACGTCCCGACTGTGTTAATGACGAGATATTGCAAATGCTGCGAGATATTGCAGGTGATTATCCGGTAACCGTGGAATTTGGAATTGAAAGTACCATCGACAGAACTCTAACGGAAATAAACCGTTGCCATACATGGCAAGATTCAATAGATGCAATAAACCTTTGCGAAAAATACAATATTGACGCAGGAGCTCATATTATTTTGGGACTACCGGGCGAAACAAAATACGAAATGTTGGCTCATGCCGATGCCATATCAAAATTGCCTGTTAAAACATTAAAATTGCATCAACTTCAAGTGACAAAAAACACTATGCTTGCAAAACGATATTTACAAAATCCCGACTATGTACAACTATTTACTCTCAACGATTATATTGACTTTGTAATACAATTTATTGAAAAATTAAATCCCGAAATTATTATTGAGCGATTTGTAAGCACTTCGCCATTGGATAAACTTATTGCTCCGCATTGGAACAGAATGAAAAACTTTGAAATTGTGGCAAAAATCGAAAAAGAACTTGAAAAACGTGATACTTTTCAAGGAAAATTTTATAAAGAATAGTTATTGAGTTGAAAGTAAATAGTTTGTAAAGTTGAAAGTTATTTAATATCAAAAAATGTAGAATATTCATTAGAAATAATTATTGGGGTAAACATCATTGATTTTTTACACTGTCAATAACAGATTATTTATAAAAAAATACATAATTTAGGTTAATGGGTATAATAAAGGACATAGTTTACAAAATTGAAAATAAATTATAAAAAATAAGTGAAAAACTTAATTGATGCATATATTTTTTTAAGAACCGTTACAATACACAAAGTATTAAATGGTTTTTTGCTACGATTGAGTTTTTTACTGTCAATTGTTTTTAAAACTTATATTCATTGGGGTAAACCCGAAAGCATATCAATAGAACCTACAAATATTTGCAACCTGAGTTGTCCCGAATGTGCTTCGGGAAATAACTCACTCACAAGAAAAAGAACATTTTTAAAAACTGCCGGTTTTTATAAAATAATTGACTCAACATACACACATTTATCTTACTTACAGCTGTTCTTTCAAGGCGAACCCTTTTTAAACCCTGATATTTACAATTTTATAAAATATACCACAGACAAAAATATTTACACGGCAATATCTACCAACGGTCATTTTTTTACTCCCGACAATTGCAAAAAAATTGTAGAATCAAATTTGCAACGAATAATAATATCCGTTGACGGAACAACTCCCGATATTTACGAAAAATACCGTGTGGGCGGAAATTTACAAATAGTTTTAAACGGTATTAAAGAGTTGATAAAAACAAAATTATCGCTAAAAAGCAAAACTCCTTATATAATAATTCAATTTGTTGTATTTGCCACAAACGAACATCAAATACCTGAAATAAAAAGACTTGCAAAACAAATGAATGTTGACAAACTTGAATTAAAAACTGCTCAAATTGAAAATTTTATCAACGGTAACCATCTAATTCCCAAAAACAAAAAATACAGTCGATATATTAAAACCGAATCGGGAAAATATATTCTCAACGAAAAAAAGAATTTTGTTTGCAAAAGAATTTGGAACAGCACCGTAATTACTGCCGATAAAAACGTGTTACCTTGTTGTTACGATAAAAATGCCGAATACACATACGGAACAACAGATTCGCAAAATACGGTAAATAAAATATGGAAAAACAACAAAGCCGTTAAGTTCAGAAAAACGGTAATACAAAACAATCATCCTTTTAATATTTGTAAAAATTGTGGCGACAGAGTAAAATAATTAGTTGAAAGTTTATAAAGGTGAAAGTTATAAAGTTAATTTATATCTTTTCAAATGAAAAATTTCTACTTCTCATCATCAAGTGCCGAATATAAGCCGTTAAGTTCGTTTTTTATTTTCTTTATTTCGTCAATCTTATCATCGAGTGAGCTGTTCAGATTTTTAAGTTTTTCTTTAATATCATCAACTCTGCTTTCAAAAATTATATTGCTTAGCTCTTCATTGTCTATTTCCGATGAATTTCTTATTATTTGCAATTTTTCCTTGATATATCTCATAATATCATACAAATATCCCTCAACACCGGCATTTAAATTTACCTCTTGATAAAAATCCTGATTAATAAAGTTAAGGTCAAACACAACATCTTTGTGATTTGCAATAGATACCATTTGATTAAAATACTTAATATACTGTTTAAAAGGGACTTGTATAATTTCCGGCATATTAAATATTTGTAACATCACTCTCGAAGCCTCATTTTTGCGTTTTTCAATTGTCAGATAATGCATAATGGCATAAAGTCCTCTTTTTACAACTTTTTGCGGAGGATGTTCCAAAGGATTTTCTTCAAGATTAAGATGTTTCAGATTGTATAAATTTGTTAATTCGTATGGCAGCGAATGAAGCTCACAATAACTTGCATCCAACGATTCAAGATTGATAAACAATCCTATTTCGCGAGGAATTTTTACCAAAGAGTTGTAACTCAAATCAAGAATTTTTAACTGTTGCAAATTCCCTATCCCCGACGGTAACTTTGTAATATTATTGCGTGTAAGATAAAGTTCTTTAAGATTAACCAAGTTACAAAAAGTAGATGGCAGTGATGTGATATTATTATAACTTAAATTCAATTTTTTCAGATGTATCAAGTCGCCAATATCTTCCGGAAGTTCGGTAATACCTTTATTTGAGAAATCAATCTCGGTAACCTTTTTTTGCTTGGCTTTTTTTATATAACTTGAAATATCCGACTTGTTCATACTTGTTTTTTGAAGAAATTAAATTCTATTAAAAGATACGAATTTTTTTTTATATTGTTATATGATAGTTATCATAAAAAAATATAATATTGAATGCGTCGCTTTAAGCAAAACCTTCAAATTATTTGTATTCTCTTAAAGCACCAATCTTCAATCGTTTGAAAAATATTGAAGCATTGATTTTCGTTGCTAAAACAAAATAGATGACAAAAAAAATTATCCATATCGATATGGATGCCTTTTACGCGGCGGTTGAACAACGCGACAATCCCGCTTTACGCGGAAAACCTGTTGCCATAGGCAGTCCGTCGGGCAGAGGAGTTGTTGCAACCGCAAGCTACGAAGCACGAAAATTCGGTGTGCATTCGGCTTTGCCGTCAATAACAGCTCTAAAAAGATGTCCCAACCTGATATTTGTTAAAGGCAATATGGATAAATATCGCAAAATATCGTATCAAATACGCAAAATATTCTACGAATACACCGATTTGGTTGAGCCGTTGTCGTTTGATGAAGCATATCTTGATGTAACCGAAAACAAAAAAAACATACAATCGGCAACCATTATTGCAAAACAGATAAAAAAACAGATATTTGAAACAACACAACTTACCGCATCGGCAGGTGTTTCATACAATAAATTTCTTGCCAAAATAGCATCCGACTATAATAAACCCGACGGGCTATTTGTTATTACTCCCGACAAGGCACTGAAATTTATTGATAAATTAGAGATAACAAAGTTTTACGGCATAGGCAAAGTTACCGCCGAAAAAATGCACAAAATGGGAATATTTTTCGGCTCCGACCTAAAAAAACTTTCTCAACGCCGCTTAATTCAAGAATTTGGTAAAGCCGGAACTTACTACTACAAAATTGTAAGAGGCGAAGACAATCGTGAGGTAATTCCTTATCGCGAACGAAAATCAATCGGCGGTGAAAACACTTTTTCGCATGATATTCTATCGTTAAAAAAACAAAAAGAAGCTATAAAACCCGTTGCCGAAAAAGTTTTTAAACGAATGTCGCAAGCAAAAAAAACAGGCAGAACTATTACCGTAAAAATAAAATATTCCGACTTTACACAAATTACCCGAAGCAAAACCGTTGCTGTTGCCATAACCGATTTCAATGTTTTGTGGGAAACCGTTTTGGAACTCTTAACATCGGCTTATAATCCTAATCTTGCAGTAAGATTACTCGGTGTTTCGGTATCTAATTTTACACCCGAAAAACAAATTGTCGTTCAGCTTAAAATAGACTGGGATAAAATAATAAACACATAAGTAATCTTTTAGTGTAAACTTTAATATATTTGCAACGTGAGTTAAATATAATTTTTTTTAATATTAATTTTTAATAGTTAAACAAAAAAAATTTAATAAAAAAATCGTCTTCGGCAAGCTCAGACTCCGATAAGTATTACCGGTCACTGAGCTTGTCGAAGTGATGTTATATCAAAATATATATTTGCAGATTAATTTATCAAGACAATTTTAATACATATTAAATGAAGGATACCGAAAAAAAAAGAAAACTCAAAGATAAATTAAAAGACAGATACCGTCTTGTTATTTTAAATGAAAGTACTCTTGAAGACGTGTGGTATGCCGTATTATCAAGAGTAAATTTTATAATTTGGATAGGATTATTCGGTTTTATTTTAGTTGCTCTCGGCATTATTTTGGTATCGTTTACTCCGCTTAAAGAGTATATTCCGGGTTACCCCGATGGAAATATCCGATGGCTTTATTTGCAAAATACCATAAAAGTTGATTCTCTTGAATCGCAAATAAAAGTAAGAGACAGGTATCTCGAAAATATTAGAGCTATTTTAAAAGGAAAACCCACAAATCCACACACATCAATTACCGATACCATCTCTACTGCTGCAAATATTAATTTTGATAAAGCCGGTTTTGATTCTGTATTAAACAAACAAATACAAGAAGCCGAAAAATATAATGTTTCGTCCATAGATTATGAACCAGAACAAAAAAAGTTTGAAATACACAAACTCCATTTTTATTGTCCCTTAAAGGGAACTATTACAAATCTGTATGATGCACACGGTAATCATTATGGTGTTGATATTGTGTCAACACAAAATGAACCTATACTGTCGGTGCTCGACGGAACAGTTGTGTTTGCAGGATGGACTCTCGAAGCCGGATATGTGATTCAAGTTCAACACAATAACGATTTATTGTCGGTATATAAACATAACAGTCAACTGCTAAAAAAAATGGGTGACAGAGTAAGAGCCGGCGAAGCAATTGCCATTGTAGGAAATACAGGCGAACTTACCACAGGTCCGCACCTGCATTTTGAATTATGGTATCGTGGTGCTCCTTTAAATCCCGTGAATTACATTATTTTTTAAAATGGTATGATTTACAACTGTTTACCAAAATTAAATATCTAAAAAAAGAAGACTTATATGTCAAAACATATTGCCATACTCGGTTCTACCGGCTCTATCGGAACACAAACTCTCGATGTGATAAAATCACACTCCGATGAGCTTACGGTTGAAGTTTTAACAGCAAACAAAAACAGCGATTTGCTTATAAAGCAAGCAATGGAATTTAATCCTAACACAGTTGTTATTGCCGACGAATCGCAATACCAAAAGGTGAAAGATGCTCTTTCAAATTACGATATTAAAGTTTTTACAGGACAAGAATCATTGGCACAAGTTGTGCAAATGAATAATATTGATACTGTTGTTACGGCAATGGTCGGTTATTCGGGACTGCAACCTACAATAAAAGCTATTGAAGCAGGGAAAAACATAGCTCTTGCCAACAAAGAAACCCTTGTGGTGGCAGGCGATTTAATTACCAAACTTGTAAAACAGTATAAGGTTTTTATAACGCCCGTTGATTCGGAACATTCTGCAATATTTCAATGTCTTACGGGTGAACCCGAGCGAATAGAAAAAATTATTTTAACCGCTTCGGGTGGTCCTTTTCGCAACAAATCTATTGACGAATTACACAAAGTAACGCCCGCACAAGCACTTAAACATCCCAACTGGGATATGGGTGCAAAAATCACCATTGATTCGGCAACAATGATGAACAAAGGACTTGAAGTTATTGAAGCTAAATGGTTGTTTGGCGTAAATGCCGATAAAATTGATGTTGTAGTACATCCGCAAAGTATTATTCACAGTATGGTGCAATTTACCGACGGTAGCATAAAAGCTCAAATGGGACTTCCCGATATGAAACTGCCCATTCAATATGCTTTAAGTTTCCCCGACAGGTGGCACTCCGATTTTGAACGTATGGATTTTAAAAAATTCTCAACTTTAACTTTTGAAGAACCCGATACCGAAAAGTTTCGCTGTTTGGCATTGGCATATCAAGGCCTTGAAAAAGGAGGAAATATTCCGGCGGTAATTAATGCCGCAAATGAAGTTGCTGTTGATGCATTTTTAAAAGAAAAAACAGGATTTATGCAAATACCCGAAATTATTGAAGATGCAATGAATAATATTTCGTTTATTTCTAAACCTTTGTATCACGATTATGTTTTAACTGATACCGAAACGCGAAAATATATTATCGGTAAATATAAATTTTAACACTATTTTATAAATTAAGAAACGAAATAAAACAAAAATTATATGGAAGTATTTATTAAAATTGCCCAATTATTACTGAGTTTATCAATCTTAGTGATAGTTCACGAATTTGGACATTTTTTCTTTGCAAAATTATTTAAAACAAGGGTAGAAAAGTTTTATCTGTTTTTCAATCCTTGGTTTTCGCTTTTTAAATTTAAAAAAGGCGAAACCGAATACGGTATTGGTTGGGTGCCGTTGGGAGGTTATGTAAAAATAGCCGGTATGATTGATGAAAGTATGGATATTGAGCAGATGAAACAACCTGCAAAACCCGATGAATTTCGCTCAAAATCAATAACACAACGTCTGTTTATAATGATTGGCGGTGTGCTGTTTAATCTTCTTCTTGCTGTTGTTATTTATGCTTCGGTATTAAAAGTTTGGGGTGAAGAATACCTTCCGTTGAAAAATGTTGAATACGGAATAGTTGCCGAAAGTGCAGGTAAAGATATGGGACTGCAAGACGGCGATAAAATAATTTCAATTGACAATAATGAGGTGGAAAAATTTTCGGCTGTAACCGCAAATATTTTACTCAACGATGCCAAAACAATACAAGTAGAACGCAACGGTAAAAAAATTAGTCTTGATATTCCCAAAAATCTCATCCCGCGATTGGTAAAAGGTGAACCTCTAATGTCGTTACGAATACCGTTTATTATCGATAAATTCGTAAAAAATTCGACAGGAGAAAAAGCAGGTTTACTTCCCGGCGACAGAGTGATAGGCATTGATACAATATCAACACCTTATTTTCATCAGTTTGTACAAAATGTGGCAAACTATAAAAACAAGAAAGTTGACATTTGGGTGGAACGTAACGGACAAGAGCTTAAAATTCCTGTTCAGTTAACTGAAAATGCAAAAATAGGTGCTTACCCCAAAAACACTCTTAAATTAGAGAAAAAAACATACGGATTTTTTGCTGCAATACCCGCGGGAATAAAAAAATCGGTTCAAGTCGGTAAAAACTATTTGAAACAGTTTAAGCTGTTGTTTAATCCCGAAACAAAAGCATACGAATCGGTAGGCGGATTTATTGCCATTGGTAATATTTTTCCCGGCACATGGGATTGGGAATCGTTTTGGAACCTTACGGGATTTTTGAGTATAATGCTCGGCATTTTAAACATATTGCCTATTCCCGCATTAGATGGCGGTCATGTAATGTTTTTACTTTACGAAATGGTTACCCGTCGCAAACCCAGCGATAAGTTTATGGAATATGCACAATTGACGGGTATTATTTTACTGTTGGCTCTGTTAATTTTTGCAAACGGAAACGATATTTATAAGCAAATTACCAAATGGATGAATAAATAAATGAGTTGAAAGTTAAAAGTTGAAAGTTTGTAAAGTTACTTTCAACTTTTAACTTTCAACTTTATAAACTTTTAACTGTAAATTATATATGGAGAATATTCGTAACTTTTGTATCATAGCACACATTGACCACGGAAAGAGCACGCTGGCTGACAGGTTATTACAAATAACCGACACCGTTTCGGAACGTGACCTGCAAAATCAGGTGCTTGATGATATGGATTTGGAACGTGAGAGAGGAATTACAATAAAAAGTCACGCCATTCAAATGGATTACAAACGCAATGACGAAAATTATACATTAAACTTAATAGACACCCCCGGACACGTTGATTTTAGTTACGAAGTTTCACGTTCAATAGCAGCTTGCGAAGGTGCATTGCTCATTATTGATGCCACACAAGGTATTCAAGCACAAACAATATCAAACTTATATATGGCTATTGAGCACGATTTGGAAATTATTCCCGTGTTGAATAAAATGGATTTGGCAAATGCCATGCCCGACGAAGTAAAAGACCAAATTGTAGATTTAATAGGTTGCGAACGCAGCGAAATTATTGAAGCAAGCGGAAAAACAGGAATGGGTGTCGAAGAAATTCTTGATGCCATAGTAACAAGAGTTCCACCACCAAAAGGCGACCCGAAAGCTCCGTTACAAGCTCTTATTTTCGACTCTGTGTTTAACTCTTTCAGAGGAATTATTGCTTATTTTAAAATTGTTAACGGCGAAATACGAAAAGGCGACCACGTTAAATTTGTAAATACAGAAAAAGAATACAACGCCGACGAAATAGGCGTGTTACGATTAAAACCCGAACCTCACAAAGTGCTTAAAACAGGCGATGTGGGTTATATAATTTCAGGAATAAAAACATCGAAAGAAGTAAAAGTGGGCGATACAATTACCCACGTTGATAATCCTTGCGAGAGTGCCATCGAAGGTTTTGAAGATGTAAAACCAATGGTGTTTGCAGGTGTTTACCCTGTTGATGCCGACGATTACGAAGATTTACGTGCTTCGCTGGAAAAATTGCAACTGAATGATGCCTCTCTGACTTTTGAACCTGAATCATCAATGGCTTTGGGATTCGGTTTTCGTTGCGGATTTTTGGGACTTCTGCATATGGAAATTGTGCAAGAGCGTCTCGACCGTGAATTTGACATGGACGTAATTACTACCGTGCCCAACGTATCGTTTAATTGTTATACAAAAAAAGGCGAAAAAATAGAAGTTCACAATCCATCGGGATTACCCAAAGAAACCTATATAGATTATATTGAAGAACCGTATATTCGAGCTCAAATAATTACCGTTGCCGATTATATCGGTCAAATAATGAAACTGTGTATCGACAAACGCGGAGAGCTGAAAAGTCAGGTTTACCTTACGGGAAACAGAGTTGAAGTAACTTTTGAAATGCCCCTTTCTGAAATTGTTTTCGATTTTTACGATAAATTGAAAAGTATATCAAAAGGATATGCATCGTTCGATTATCATCAAACGGGATTTAAACGTGCAAAACTCATCAAGCTCGATATTCTTTTAAACGGCGAAAGTGTTGATGCGTTGTCGTCGCTTATTCATGTTGACAATGCTTACGACTTGGGACGGCGTATGTGCGTAAAATTAAAAGAGCTTATTCCGCGTCAGCAGTTTGATATTGCCATACAAGCGGCAATAGGTTCAAAAATTATTGCCCGCGAAACTATTAAAGCTGTTCGTAAAGATGTTACCGCAAAATGTTACGGCGGTGATATTACACGTAAACGTAAGTTACTCGAAAAGCAAAAGAAAGGTAAAAAACGTATGCGTCAGGTAGGAAATGTGGAGGTGCCTCAAAAGGCATTTTTGGCAGTGCTTAAACTTGATTAACAAATAACCGATTGAAAAATCAGGAGCTTGTTAGGCTTAAAAATTTTCACTCTGACGATAAAAAAACTAATGTCATATCAAGTGTATTATATCAACAAAATTCACAAAACTTGGTATGGTAATAATATGCTTGACATGACACTAGAATCACAGTTTTTCAGATTGAAAATTAAAATCATTTCTAACGATAGTAAGAAATCCAACAGCTAACAAGTTCTTCTAACAGTTTAATTTCTAAAATTAATCTGCAGAATCAACAATAGCAAGAGTTACATCATAAACATAATCTCCTATTTTTTCCATTTCCGAAAAAATATCTTTATAAATGGTTCCCAACTTATAAGAATACACATCTTTTTCTATATTCTTAACATGTTGTTTTCTTAATTTATCACGAAATTTATTTATTTCATTTTCAATATTCTTTGCTTTTGTTTTACTAACCTTATAGTGATGTTCATTAAGATTATCCATCATTATTGAGTATGCTTTATTTACAAGGTCTGCTATTTCAAAAATATTTTTTTTCATTTCGGGTGTAAGATGCTCTTTTATTTCGTATGAGCGTTTTATAGCTTTTGCAATATGCAGTGCCGAATCAGCAACACTTTCTATTTCATCAATAATTCTAAGCATAAAACTCACCCTTTTCGACGACTCTTTACTAAGTTGTCCTTCAGTAACTTTTGTAAGATATTTAGCAATAGCTATCTCCATCTCATCACTTTTGGCTTCAGCATTTGCTATTTTATCGTGTTGCTTAATAACCTTGCTCTCCTTTGTTGCTTCAAGCATATTACGAATACGCTTAAATATTTTTTTAGTTTGTTCGGCATAAACAATAATCTCTTTCTTAGCTTGCAACAACGATAACTCTCCTGTGCTGAGCAACCCGAATTTTATGTATTTAGGATTAAACTCATCTTCATCTTCCTTAACAGGAATAAGTCTTTCTACAATCTTAACCAAATACTTAACAAACCATATTTGAATAATAACATTAAGAATATTAAAAATAGAATGAAAAAACGATAATGCTATCGGAATAACATCGGAATTAACAAAAGCCGATTCTCCTGAAACTGAAATAGTAATTTGGTTTATCATCTTTAAAAACCAAGGGAAAATTGACAACACCCAAATAACTCCTATCACATTGAAAATAAAATGAATACGAGCAGCTCGCTTTGCCGTTGTATTGGCAACCATTGCCGCAAGATTTGCCGTTATGGTTGTCCCTATATTTTCGCCCAACACCATTGCCGCAGCCGATTCAAAATCTATCCAGCCGTTGTAACACATTACCAAAGTAAGAGCCATTGTAGCACTCGACGATTGAATAATTACGGTAAGTATCGTTCCAAGTAACAAAAACAACAAACTTGAAAAAATACCCATTCCCGTAAAGTTGGTAATAAACTGTAACATTTCGGGGTTACTGCGTAAATCGGGAACACTATGTTTTAAACTTTCAAGTCCGATAAACAACAATGCAAAACCTATCAGCACTTGTCCCCATGATTGATTTTTTGTTTTTTTCGAAAAAATCAGCGGAAACCCTATTCCTATAATGGGATAAGCCAGTACGCTCATTTTAACTTTAAACCCTAATATTGATATTATCCACGCTGTAACTGTTGTTCCGATATTTGCTCCCATAATAACTCCTACCGATTCGGTAAGTGTTAATAATCCTGCATTTACAAAACTTACAATCATTACCGTAGTTGCACTCGACGATTGAATAATAGCAGTAATAAGCAAACCTGTAAACACTCCTTTTACACGATTAGATGTCATTGCCGACAAAATGCTGCGCAACTTACTTCCCGCTACTTTTTGCAATGCTTCACTCATTATTTTCATCCCGTAAAGGAACAATCCGAGTGCACCTATTAATGTTAAAAAATCAAGTAATGTATAATTCATTTCTTAAAATTCTATTAGAACATTTAAAATATAATATGTATCATTTTAGGATGTGAAAATAAGGATATTTCCACTGTAAAAAAATTTTTTTATATAAAATCCATTACTATTGCACCAAGAAAAAATAATTTGTTTTTCCACATAAAAAAGGAGGAAATATTTTTTTATGAAATTTAGCTCCTTTTTACTCTTAATAGTGATATTTGATTTTATTTACTATCAAATCTATTTTTATTACTTTTACAAAAAATAAAAACAACAATATGAAAAAGATTGTTATATCACTAATAATACTGATAGCTTTTGGCGGATGCTCACAAAAAAAAGTAAGAAAAAATTTATTACCCGGAGTATCGGGTAAAGCCGGTGAAGTATTGCTTGTTATAGATAAAAAATACTGGGAATCGCAAACAGGAAAGGCTTTTCGTAATTTACTCCTTGAAGATGTGCCCGGATTACCACAAAAAGAACCTCTATTTACTCTTGTAAATATTCCGCTGAAATCTTTTTCCGAACTATTCAGAATACACCGAAATATTATTTATGTTCAGATAAATAAAGATGTTAAAAAACCGGATATTAAGGTAGAATATAACAAATGGGCTAAGCCTCAGGTAGTTATTACAATGTCGGCTCCCGACGAAAAAAGTTTTCTTAAACTTTTTGACGAAGACAATCAAAAAGTTTTATCTCTGCTTTTGAAAAAAGAGCAAGATAGATTAATGGAAAATTATAAAACTTATTCAGAACATAAAGTTATTAAAAAACTCGAACAAAGAGCAGCTGTTCATTTAACCATTCCTAAAGGATATACTTACGATTTAGATACCAATAATTTTATTTGGATATCGCACGAAACACCCGATATCAGTCAAGGAATTTTTGTTTATTGGTATGATTATAAAAGTCAATCGCAGTTTACTGTCGATTCGTTAATAAACAGACGAAATGATTTTTTAAAAAGATATGTATCAGGACCTTATAAAGGAACATATATGACAACTGAAATGCAAGTTTTCCCTATGTTTCGGTCATATATGCTTAATAAAAAATACACAGCCGAACTACGCGGACTATGGCGTGTTGAAGGTGATTTTATGGGAGGTCCATTTGTAAGTACTTCTCAAATTGACGAACAACGCAGCCGAATAGTTACCGTAGAAGGATATGTATATGCTCCTAAATACGACAAACGCGAATATGTAAGACAACTTGAAGCCATTCTTTACACTATAAAATTTTTACCCGTAAAAGATAAAAAAAGTTCTAAATAATTATTTATTAGCCAATTAAAATTATATAAAAATGCAAGTAAAAAAAAATTAGTTGCATTGGGATTACTATTAGTCTGTTCAGTAGGTTCTTATGCTCAAATCGAAAATGAAATTAACTCTTTTGTTGACAGCACTCAGATACTATAATTATTCTATTCTTTATGTGTTTTAATCCCAATCAAACTGAATAGAAGTATTTTCGTTACCTGACGAAAGTTGATTAAGAAATTTGTATCTGACATTACTGCAATTGCAAAGTTCTAAAGCCTTTGCACACCACCCTGCAATACGATATTCAGTTGATCTATTTATTCCGTCAAATTTTTTTATCTTAACAACAACCTGCTTCTTTGACGACTCGGAGACTTCTATCTCCGAAGGGTCATAAAAAGCTTTCATCATATTTGCAGCTCGTTTCATTAAATATTGCGGCGAAGCTACCAAAAGAAAAACCTTGTAAATACCTTTTAAAGCAACTTCAGCACTATATCGCCCCAACTCATCGCCGGCTTTTTTACTGTCAAATCGGTATATAAGTCTTACAATCATATCTATAGGTTCGTAATATGCAGGTTTTATATCATACCACTTACCCACATCAATAATATCTGTCGAATATATTCTCCTTGCTTCGGGCGATAATGAATTTATCCATTCAGCATATTTTGAAGGAAAATTCGTTTTCACAAAATCACGAGTTGTTTTCAATCCGGTTCCTTTTACTTTCATAGGTTTAAAACAATTTAATATTTGTTATTTTTTATTAGTGGTAAATAAAATTGTTCATTAAGATACAAACAGAATTTAAAATCACAAAATTATTCCTGTATTTTAGCATTATTGTGTTAAATCAACTCTTAATTATCCATTTTCAATAAATCTTATAACTTTGTAAAAAATTAAAAATAGAATAACCCTATGAAACAATATTTAACATTATTAAATCATGTTTTAGAAAACGGCTCTCCAAAAGGAGACAGAACAGGAACAGGAACCATAAGCACATTCGGATACCAAATGCGTTTTGATTTACAAGAAGGATTTCCGTGTATTACAACAAAAAAACTACACCTCAAATCTATTATTCATGAATTGTTATGGTTTTTAAATGGTGATACCAATGTTAAATATCTACAAGAAAACGGCGTAAGAATCTGGAACGAATGGGCAGACGAAAATGGCGATTTAGGGCATGTTTACGGCTATCAATGGAGATCGTGGCCCAAGCCCGACGGAACACACCTCGACCAAATAACTCAACTTATTAACGACATAAAAAATAATCCCAATTCACGACGTTTAATAGTAAGTGCTTGGAATGTAGGTGATATTGAAAATATGGCTTTACCGCCATGTCATGCATTTTTCCAGTTTTATGTAAACAATGGTAAACTGTCGTGTCAGTTGTATCAACGCAGTGCCGATGTATTTCTCGGTGTACCGTTTAATATAGCATCATACGCTCTGCTTACAATGATGGTAGCACAAGTATGTAATTTACAATACGGCGAATTTATTCATACTTTCGGCGATGTCCATATTTACAACAATCATATTGAACAAGTAAATTTACAACTTACCCGTGAACCTCGTAAATTACCAACTATGTGGATTAATCCTGAAATAAAAGATATTTTCAGCTTTACTTATGACGATTTTAAACTTGAAAATTATAATCCGCATCCTCATATTAAAGGAGAAGTTTCAGTTTAATAAAAATAGAAAGTTTATATTCTATCACGAATTTAATGAAAGATTATTTAAAATTTTATTCACATAAATTTTGTAAGTTTAAAAGTCTGTTAAACCCGACTTATGCAGTAGGAGTTGTGAAATAACGAACTTACGGCATTTAGTAAGGGTTAACCCCGATTTAAAAATACATCATTTTGGTTATTGTCCAAAATAGATGTAGTTCTTTATCGCTATACAATAGAAAACTATTTTTGTTTTCTATTGTATAGTTTGGGTTAAAGCAAACTCTAAATAGACAACATTAACTCTTTAATAAGCAAAGTCATTTTCGGTTCAACCGATTCAGCAACATTTTGCACATGATTGTGAGTAGTACCGTCTTCCTCATCCGAAGGTTTATCGGTATTGGTAATTACCGACATACCAAAACATTTAATACCCATATGATGAGCAACAATTACTTCGGGCACAGTTGACATTCCCGTAGCATCGGCTCCCCATATTCTAAACATTTTATACTCAGCCGGAGTTTCAAGAGTTGGTCCGCTACTTCCGATATAAACACCTTCGCGTAACGGAATATCATGTTTTTTTGCTATCTCTTTTGCTTTAGCAATAAGATCACGATTATAAACTTTACTCATATCGGGAAATCGCACTCCAAGTTCCGAATTATTTTGTCCTATCAACGGATTAACAGGAAAATGATTAATATGGTCACGTATTACCATAATATCTCCCACATTAAATTCAGGATTCATGCCTCCCGCCGCATTTGATACAAAAAGATATTTAACACCCAGAAACTTCATAACTCTGATGGGAAAAGTTACTTGACTCATATTGTAACCTTCGTAATAGTGAAAGCGTCCTTGCATGGCAACAATTTTTTTTGTGCCGAGAGTTCCCAAAATCAATCTGCCTTTATGTCCCTCAACCGTAGAAACAGGGAAATCGGGAATATCACTATAAGATATTATTTTATCTGCTTCAATTTTATCGCCAAGACCACCTAATCCGCTACCTAAAACTATCCCAACTTCCGGCTTATAATTTAAACCTTCAAGAATAAAATCAGCTGTTGTTTTAAACTTTTCAATCATTTTATTATATTTTTAATTTACAAATAATTAGATGTTACTTTTTGCTCTCTCCTTTTTTAAGAATTTATTATCACAATATAATAAAATAAAATCATGTTTTTAGTGTTAAACTTATTTTTTACTGCTAATATTAAAAAACAAAAAACATCATTTTTTTTTGCAAAATCATTCTAAACACATAATTTTGCGTGCTAATTTTTTTTATTTAGTATTAAATTATACTTTTGCACGTATTTTAATATTCAAAAAGTGGATTACAAAGTTCAGTTCAGAGGATTAGCAGAGGGGAAGCATCATTTTGAATATAATATAAATGATACGTTCTTTGAAGCATTTGCCGAAAGTGAAATAAAAAAAGGCAAACTTTTTATTACGGTTGATTTATTAAAACGCTCAACTGGAATGGAAGTTGATTTTAATATTTCGGGCTTTGTTGTTATTCAATGCGACAGATGTTTAGACGAGTTTGACAAACAAATTGAATATACCGGCAAGTTGTTTTTTGAATACGGCAACGAAACCGAAGAAGTATCGGATGAGTTAACTGTTTTGTCCCATGGCGAAAATTATTTGAACTTAGATAAATATATTTATGAGTTTATAAATTTAAGTTTACCGATTCAAAAAATTCATCCCGATGACAAAAACGGAAACTCAACTTGTAATGTTGAAATGCTTAAAAAGTTAAATAAGTATATAATAAATAATCAAAAGGACGAGATAGAAGAAGATCCCCGTTGGGATAAACTGAGAGATTTAATTAATTAATTTATTTTTAAAAGCGATTGAAAAATGGCACATCCAAAGCACAAAACATCAAAACAAAGAAGAAATAAAAGAAGAACACATTATAAAGCTGTTGCACCAACAGTAGCACAGTGTTCAAATTGCGGTTCAGCTGTTAAATATCACCATGTATGTCCCGAATGTGGATTTTATCGTGGTAAATTAGCTATCGACAAAGAAGTTACAGCATAAGCAGCCATAGAATTTAACTTATTATTATGAGAATAGGTGTTGATATAATGGGTGGTGATTTTGCCCCTAAAGCAGCTGTTTTAGGAGCAATAAAAGTATATAACGAATTACCCGCCGATATCAAACTGGTTTTAATAGGAAACAAAAAACAGATTATTGACATTCTTAACAAAGAAGGTGTTGACGAATCCGGTTTTGAGATTGTCCATGCCGATCAAGTAATTGAAATGGGCGATCATCCTGCCAAAGCATTTACCGCTAAACCAAACTCAAGCATTGCTGTGGGTTTTGGTTTATTACACAAAAAAATGATTGACGGTTTTGCCAGTGCAGGAAATACCGGAGCTATGCTTGTTGGAACAATGTACACTATTAAAGCTATTCCCGGTGTTATCAGACCTTGTATCTCATCTGAAATGCCACAACTTAACGGTAAACACTCTATTATTCTCGATGTGGGTATCAACCCCGATTGTAAACCCGATGTTCTTTATCAATACGGAGTAATGGGGTCGGTGTATGCACAAAATGTATATGGAATAGAAAAACCAAAAGTAGCACTGCTGAATATCGGTTCCGAAGAACAAAAAGGTAATCTTATTGTAAAAAGCACTTACGACTTAATGCAAGGCTCAAAAGATTTTAACTTTATTGGTAATGTAGAAGGACATCAATTATTCGGTAATTGTCCTGCCGATGTTGTAGTTTGCGATGGATTTACCGGAAATGTTGTTCTTAAAGAAGCCGAAGGTTTTTATCGTATCATTAAAAGCCGGAAAATTAACGACGACTTTTTTGAAAACTTCAATTTTGAACATTACGGAGGAACACCGGTATTAGGTGTAAATTCTACCGTTATTATAGGACACGGAGCATCAAATGCAAAAGCCGTTAAGTCAATGATTCTTAAAACAAAGAATGTAATTGAAGCAAAAATATCTGAAAAATTAATAGAAATTTATCAATAATGTCAAAAATTAAAGCGGTTATAACAGGCGTGGGAGCTTATCTTCCCGATTATATTCTCGACAACCACGAGTTAAGCACAATGGTTGATACATCTGACGAGTGGATAATGACACGAGTAGGTATTAAAGAGAGAAGAATTTTAAAAGAACCCGGTGAAGGTTCTTCGTTTATGGGTGAAAAAGCAGTAAAACAACTATTAAAAAAAACCGGCATTACACCCGATGAAGTTGATTTATTGATTTGTGCCACTGTTACTCCCGATATGCCTTTTCCTGCTACTGCCAGTATTATTGCCGATAAAGTAGGCATAAAAAATGCTTTCCATTTTGATATTAATGCAGGTTGTTCAGGTTTTATTGCTGCATTAACTACTGCATCAAAATTTGTTGAATCGGGACAATATAAAAAAGTAGTTGTAGTGGGAGCCGAAAAAATGTCGTCAATTACCGATTATACCGACAGAACTACTTGCCCGTTGTTTGGCGATGCCGGAACGGCAGTTATGTTGGAACCAACCACAGGTGATTACGGAATAAGAGATTTTATAGTAAGAGCCGACGGTGAAGGACGTAAATATCTTTACATGAAAGCAGGTGGTTCATGTATGCCGGCTTCTCATGAGTCTGTTGATAAACGATTACATTTTATCTATCAAGAAGGACAAACCGTATTTAAAAATGCCGTTTCTCGTATGGCTGATGTGTCGGTTGAAATAATGGAACGTAATAATTTAACAGCTGAAGATTTAGCTTATTTAGTACCTCATCAAGCAAATTTACGTATTATTGATGCTACTGCACGCCGCATGAAACTTGACCCTGAGAAGGTAATGATAAATATTGAACGTTACGGAAATACTACAAGTGCAACTATTCCGTTATGTTTATGGGAATGGGAAAATAAACTTAAAAAAGGAGACAATCTTATACTTTCTGCTTTTGGTGCCGGATTTACTTGGGGTTCTATTTATATTAAATGGGGCTACGACGGCGATAAAGTTGCTAAAAAATAAATTTTAATATATACCGCCATGGCTAAAACATTTGATACTGAACAAAAACAAATTAATATTATTGGTGCCGGAACAGGCATTACCGGAGATGTTAATTGCTCGGGAGACATCAGAATCGACGGAACTTTAACAGGAAACTTAAATGTTCAAGGTAAAGTTGTTATTGGTGTTACCGGAAAAGTAAAAGGAGAAATAACTTGTAAAAATTCCGAAGTAGAAGGTAAAATAGAAGGTAAAATCAGTGTTACCGAATTATTATCGTTAAAAACTTCGTCCTCAGTTCTTGGTGATATTAAAACATCAAAATTAGCTATCGAACCCGGTGCTACATTTACCGGTAATTGCAGTATGAACAATTCAACATCAAACTCATTTATTCCGCCTAAAACGGATGACAAGAAAAAATAACAATAATAATAAAGAGAAAGATTATCTGAAAAATTATGCCAAGTATTCGGGGCTTGCCTTTGAAATGCTTGGCATAATTTTTTTAGGAACTTTTGCAGGAAAAAAAATCGACGAAAAAACGGCTTCCGATTTCCCGCTTTGGACATTAATTCTTTCGATTTTTTCAATAGGAGTAGCATTGTATGTTGTTATCAGAAGTGTATTAAACAATAAATAATATGAAACAAGCATGATAAAAATAATTATTAACACACACGACAATGATTATTTTTCATCATGCAGTTCCGGCTGGCAACTAAAAAATAAAATATAAACAGATGATAATAAAAAGACCTAACAGGTTTTAAAAACCTGTTAGGTCTGAAATATATAATATAAACAGATGAACCTTAATATTAAAAAATATACCGCTTTTTTATTAATCATACTTATTTTATTGTGGTTTATCAATATTGCCGTTTTCAAACTTATTGACAAATCTCATATTGTTACGCAAAATATCTTACTCAATATTTATATTTTTCTTGCTGTTTTAAATGTTATTCACATTGTAGGATTAAAATTTTTATTTAAAAAACATACAAAACAAACAGGCTTTATTTTCATGGCAATGAGCTTTGTTAAAATGGGGATAAGTGTTTTGTTTATAGTTGTTTACATTATAAACAACATAACCGACACCATACCTGTAACAATGAATTTTATGACTGTTTACTTTGTTTTGTTAATTTATGAAGTAATTTTTATTTTAAAAAACATGATTAAAATCAGATAATTTTATTTGTGTTTTATAACAATATTCAAAATTGATTTTTCATATTTGTATTTCAGAACAATAATGTAATATTGTTGTTCTAAATTTTGGTGGTAATTACGTTTTTGAATTTAATGTATTTCTAAACATATAAAATGAAAAAAGCAACACTTTTATTTTCATTATTGATTTTAGCATTTTTGTCTTTTGCACAAGAGCACGAACACTCTCATCAACAGGCAAAAAATAATAAAGAGGATTTTAATCCCACACCGTTGATAATGCATCATATTAACGATTCTCACACATGGCATCTTTTCGATATTACCGACAAAGAGACAGGTGAAGAGCATCCTGTTAGTGTTCCGCTACCGGTTATTCTTATTTGTAACGGACATTTTGATGTTTTTATGTCATCGGAATTTGAGCACGGACACAAAACCGTTAAACGTGGAGATAGAGAATATATCTTATATCACGATAAAATTTATCTTGCTCAAAATGGTAAATTACAATTTGATGAAGAACATACCGGAGAGGAAGCTCATCCTGTAAATATTAAGCCACTGGACTTATCAATAACAAAAAATGTTGCCGCAATGATGTTTTCGGCAATAGTATTGTTACTTGTATTTATACCTATGGCTCGTATGTATAAAAATGGAAAAAGTCTTGTGCCTCGCGGAATTCAAGGATTTTTAGAGCCTATTGTTCTTTTTGTTGTCGAAGATATTGCAATACCTAATATCGGTGAAAAACATTATAAAAAATATGTCCCTTACTTATTAACCGTTTTCTTTTTTATTTGGTTCAACAATTTACTCGGTTTAGTTCCGATTTTGCCCGGTGGAGCTAATGTTACGGGAAATATTGCGGTAACTATGACTCTTGCTGTTTTTACAGGATTGATAACAGGTGTTAGTGGAAACAAAGCATATTGGGCTGACATATTTACACCACATGTTCCATTTTGGTTATGGCCTATTATGATACCTGTTGAAATAATGAGCGTATTGTCAAAACCGTTTGCTTTAATGATTCGTTTGTTTGCAAATATTACGGCAGGACACATTATCGCACTTAGTTTGGTATCGTTAATATTTATTTTCAGAACAGTTTGGATGGCACCCGTTTCAACAGCATTTGTACTGTTTATGGATGTTTTGGAACTGTTGGTAGGAATTTTACAAGCATATATTTTTACGTTGTTGTCTGCCTTGTTTATCGGCTTGGCAGTGCAAGAACATCATTAATAATTTAAATTAATAATTATGACAGGAATTTCAATTGCTGCAATCGGAGCCGGTTTAGCCGTAATAGGTGCCGGTATTGGTATCGGTAGAATCGGTGGTTCGGCTATGGACGCTATTGCTCGTCAGCCCGAAGCCTATTCTCAAATTCAAACAACTATGATTATTGCTGCTGCACTTGTTGAAGGTGTTGCACTTTTCGCTGTTGTTGTATCGTTACTTGTAGCAAAGTAAAAAACTTAAAATTTCCCGTAACGGTTGGTTACGGGGAATTTTTACTTATGCAAATTACAGCGTGAGTTATTTGTTTTAGTAAAAAATGAATAAAAATTTATAAAATATATTAAATTATGGATTTAGTAACGCCTGCTATCGGACTGATTTTTTGGACAGTAGTAATATTTCTTTTTTTGCTTGTGGTATTAAAAAAATACGCTTGGAAGCCTATTTTAAATGCCGTAAAAACAAGAAATGAATCTATTGCCGAAGCTCTTGCATCTGCCGAAAAGGCAAAACAGGAGATGGAAAAACTAAAAGCCGATAACGAAAAAATTCTTAATGAGGCTCGTGCCGAAAGAGATAGTATTATCAAAGAAGCTCGCGATTTAAAAAATAAAACTGTTGCCGAAGCCAAAGCTCAGGCAAAAGCCGAAGCCGATAATATTATCGAAAATGCAAAAGCTGCAATTGAGAACGAAAAACGTTCGGCTATCAATCAAATTAAAAACGAAGTGGCTTCTCTTTCAATAGAGATAGCTGAAAAAGTATTGAGCAAAGAGCTTAGCGACAAAAACAATCAAAAAGCATTAATTGAAGATTTGCTTAACAAAACCAATATTAATTAGCATTTGTTACAATGAACAACAGCAAAATAGCCGTAAGATACGCAAAAGCTTTTTTTGAGCTGGGAATAGAAAAAAATAAACTTGACGATTTTCGTAAAGATATTGATTTTATTGCTCAAACAGTTCGCGAAAGCGATATTCAATTGCTTATAGAAAGTCCTGTTGTGAAAACTTCGGAAAAAAAGAAGATTTTTACCGATATTTTCGGTAAAAAAATTCAAGAGTTGTCTCTTAAATTTTTATTAATGATAACCGACAACCGACGCGAAGTTCACATTTCCGCTATATGTCGAAATTTTATACAGCAATACCTTGACTATAAAGGAATAAAAGCTGCGGTAGTTACTACTGCAACACCTGTTGACAAAGATTTGCAAGAAAAAATCACAAAAGTAATTGCCGATATTTTTAAAACGAAAATTGAACTTACAACAGTTGAAAAAGAAGATATTATCGGAGGATTTATTTTGCGTGTGGGCGACAAACAACTTGATGCAAGCGTGTCAAGCAAACTTAGTAAGATTAAAAGAGAATTTTTAAATAAACAAGTTTAACGGTAAACGATTAATAAATTGATTATCCAAACTTTCAGAAAAAATAGTTATTACACAATAATAAAATAGAATTATGGCAGACATTAAACCTTCAGAAGTTTCCGCAATCTTAAAGCAACAGCTTGAGGGATTTAAATCGGAGAGTGAACTCGAAGAAGTAGGCACCGTTTTAACAGTAGGTGACGGTATTGCACGTATTTTTGGAATGTCACAGGCTCAGGCAAATGAGCTTATCGAATTTGAAAACGGAATAAAAGGTATTGTATTAAACCTTGAAGAAGATAATATCGGAGCAGTAATTTTAGGACCTTCCGAAGGTATTCGCGAAGGCGATACTGTTAAACGAACAAAAAGAATTGCGTCAATAGATGTAGGCGAAGGCTTACTAGGACGTATTATTAATACCATTGGTGAACCTATCGACGGTAAGGGTCCCATTGAAGGTAAATTATTTGAAATGCCTTTGGAACGTAAGGCTCCCGGAGTAATTTATCGTCAGCCTGTTACTGAGCCGTTGCAAACAGGGCTAAAACCTATTGATGCAATGACTCCAATCGGAAGAGGTCAGCGTGAACTTATCATCGGCGACCGTCAGACAGGTAAAACAGCCATTGCCATTGATACTATTATAAATCAAAAAGAATTTTACGAAGCAGGTGAGCCTGTTTACTGTATTTATGTAGCAATAGGGCAAAAAGGTTCTACTGTTGCCAATGTGGCTAAAACATTGGAAAAACACGGAGCAATGGACTATACGGTAATTGTTTCGGCAACAGCATCAGACCCTGCTGCTATGCAGTTTAACGCACCGTTTGCGGGAGCAGCTATCGGTGAATATTTTCGCGATACAGGACGTGCAGCACTTGTAATTTATGATGACTTGTCGAAGCAAGCTGTTTCGTATCGTGAGGTATCGCTGTTACTTCGCCGTCCGCCGGGACGTGAGGCTTATCCGGGTGATGTGTTCTATTTACACAGTCGCTTATTGGAACGTGCCGCAAAAATTATTAATTCTGACGATGTTGCTCGCAAAATGAACGACCTTCCGCCGGTGTTGGCTAATGCCAAAGACGAAAATGGTGAGCCGTTAGTAAAAGGAGGAGGTTCATTAACAGCATTACCTATTATTGAAACTCAGGCAGGTGACGTGTCGGCATATATTCCTACCAACGTAATTTCTATTACCGACGGACAGATTTTCTTAGAGTCAGACCTGTTTAACTCGGGAGTTCGTCCTGCTATCAACGTGGGTATATCGGTATCGCGTGTGGGAGGTAATGCTCAAATTAAATCGATGAAAAAAATTGCGGGAACATTGAAGATTGACCAAGCTCAATTCCGTGAACTCGAAGCATTCTCAAAATTCGGTTCAGATCTTGATGCCGCTACAATGGCGGTTCTTGATAAAGGACGTAAAAACGTTGAGATTCTTAAACAAGGACAGTATCAACCTATGCCGGTTGAAAAACAAGTAGCAATTATTTATTGCGGTGTAAAAGGCTTGTTAAGTGATGTTCCTGTTGAAAAGGTAAGAGAATTTGAGATGGAATATCTTGAGCGTATGGAGATGAAACATCGTGATGTTCTTGATACTCTTAAAGCCGGTAAACTTACTGATGAAGCAGAAAAGACAATGCAAAATCTTACAAAAGAACTATCGACAAAATATCAACAACAGTAATAATTATTTAGTATCATCGAAGACTTTTAGAATATGGCAAACTTAAAGGAAATACGAATCCGAATGGTTTCGGTAAAATCGACAAGACAGGTAACAAGTGCCATGAAAATGGTATCGGCTGCCAAGTTGCGTCGTGCACAAGAAGCTATTATAAGCATCAGACCTTATGCCGATAAATTACACGAAATTTTGGCTAATCTTAGCGAAAGTCTTGACTCTGTTGATGATAATCCTTTTTCATCGGCAAAAGATACAGGAAAAGTTTTGCTTGTGGCAATAAACTCAAACAGAGGATTGTGTGGTGCCTTTAATACAAACATTAATAAGCAAGTTGTTAATCTTATCGAAACCAAATTTAAAAGCGAATATCAAAACAACAAGCTGAATATTCTTGCAATAGGTAAAAATGCTTTTGATTTTTTCCGTAAACGGGATTACAGCGTAACCAATCATAATGAGATTTACGATAATCTTAATTTTGAAACTGTTTCGCCTATTGCCGAAGAGATTATGACCGATTTTGTAAAAGGCAAATACAGCAATATAGTTCTAATTTACAATGAATTTAAAAATGCTGCCACACAGATAGTTAAGGTTGAGCAATTTTTGCCTGTTGAAGAGAAAAAAGAATCGGCAAAACAAGTTAATATCGATTATATTTTTGAACCGACAAAACAAGAGATAGTAAAAGAACTTATCCCCAAATCGTTGAAAATACAATTTTACAAATCGTTGTTAAACTCATTTGCCGCAGAGCACGGAGCACGTATGACATCAATGCATCAAGCTACCGACAATGCTACTGAATTGCTTAAAACACTGAATTTACAATATAACAAAGCACGACAAACTGCCATTACAAATGAGATACTCGAAATTGTAAGTGGTGCAGAGGCTTTAAAAGGATAATAAAATGGCAAAAATATTAGTAACGGGAGGAGCGGGATTTATTGGCAGTGCATTGGCTGAAAAGCTGATAGCAGATACCAATAATTTTGTGGTTATTGTTGATGATTTATCAACCGGACATAAAAGTAAATTGCCTGCTTTACCTACTACTAATTGGCGTTTTATTAAGTGCGATGTGAACGACTACAACGATATGGCTCCCATAATGACAGCCTATCAGTTTGATTATGTTTTTCATTTTGCGGCTCTTGTGGGAGTTATTCGCACACAAGAGAATCCAGTGAAGGTGTTGAAAGATATCGACGGAATAAAAAATATTTTGTCGTTGTCGAAAAATACTACCGTTAAGCGAATATTTTTCTCATCGTCGTCGGAAATTTACGGCGACCCTGTTGAAATTCCGCAAAATGTTTACACCACACCGCTCAACAGCCGTTTGCCTTATGCAATTGTAAAAAATGTGGGTGAGGCTTATATGCGTTCATTTAAGCAAGAGTATGATTTGAATTATACCATTTTCAGATTTTTTAATACTTACGGACCCAAACAAAGTCGCGATTTTGTAATAAGTAAATTTTTGATTGCTGCTTTAAACAATAGAGATATTACCATTTACGGTGACGGCAGTCAAACCAGAACATTTTGTTATGTTGATGATAACGTAGATGCCTGTCTGACAGCTTTTTATGAAAATAAAGTATTAAACGATGTAATAAATATTGGCGGTAACAGAGAAATTCCAATTTTAGAATTGGCTCAAATAGTTATTCGTTTAACAGATTCAAAATCGAAAATTGTGCATGTGCCACCACTTAAAGATGGTGATATGAAGCGTCGTCAGCCCGATAATTCGGAGATGAAAAAACTGCTTAATCGTGAGTTAATTGATGTGGAAACGGGAATAAAAAAGATACTTGAAGAAGGGTTGTTTGAACTGAAAAATAATATAAAAGGATGTTAAGTGTTGAAGAATTGAGAGATATAGTTGAAAAAAACATTGCGGAGCTTGATTTAAAAACCAAATCGCCCGCAGAGCTATACAACCCTATTTTATATACTCTCGGTTCAAAAGGAAAACGCATACGTCCGGTAATGACACTGTTGGCGTGTCAGATGTTCTCTGAAAATATTGATAATGCAATTTTACCTGCAATAGGATTAGAAGTGTTTCATAACTTCACCCTTTTACACGATGATATTATGGACAATGCTTCTGTGAGAAGGAGTTTGCCCACAGTTCACAAAAAGTGGAATGCAAACACTGCTATTCTTTCGGGTGATGCAATGATGATAGAGGCGTATAAACTTATTGCTAAAACACCCGATTGCTGTTTGCGGGATGTAAACAATATTTTTAATGATGTTGCTCTCGGTGTATGCGAAGGTCAAATGTATGATATGCAGTTTGAAACCCGCACCGATGTCCGCGAAAGCGAATATATAGAGATGATAACTCTGAAAACATCAGTTTTGCTTGCAGGAAGTTTAAAAATTGGTGCTTTAATAGGCGGAGCAACTTCCGAACAAGCTGAATTGCTGTATAATGCGGGATTAAATACAGGTATAGCTTTTCAACTTATCGATGATTGGCTCGATGTTTACAGTAATCCCGAAGTGTTTGGCAAAAAAACAGGCGGCGATATTGTTGAAAATAAAAAAACATATTTGCTGATAAAGGCTTTGGAATTGTCGGACAGCAGCAATAAAAAAGAGTTGTTGCACCGGATTGAGAAAAAAAATTTTAACGAAAGTGAAAAAATTGAGGCAATAACCAAAATATATAACGATGCAAATATTGGAGAACTAACAATAAAAAAAGCATCGGAATACAGTAATAAAGCATTTGAATATATAGATAAACTTGATATAGAAACAGAAAAAAAACAGAACCTGACGGAATTAATAAAAAATCTGTTGGAAAGAGAAAAATAAAAAACAAAAAATAACATAAAATTTTAGGCACAATGGCTAAAAATATCGGAAAAATTGTTCAGATTATCGGTCCCGTAGTGGATGTTAGTTTTGAAGCGGAAGGAAGTGAACTTCCTAACATATTGGATGCACTTGAAATTACACGTAAAGACGGCTCTGTATTGGTTTGTGAGGTAGAACAGCATATTGGCGAAAACACAGTAAGAGCTATTGCAATGGAATCTACCGACGGATTAAGTCGAGGTATTGAAGTAGTAGCAACAGGCGAACCTATTAAAATGCCCGTAGGTGACCAAATCAAAGGTCGCTTGATGAATGTTATCGGCGATACTATTGACGGAATAGGTCCTTTGCCAAAAGAAAACGGTTACACTATTCACCGACAACCACCTGAATATAAAGACCTTTCTACCGAAACAGAAGTTCTTTTTACAGGTATCAAAGTTGTTGACCTTATTGAGCCTTATGCAAAAGGAGGAAAAATCGGTTTGTTTGGTGGTGCCGGAGTAGGAAAAACAGTTCTTATTCAAGAGCTTATTAACAATATTGCCGTAGGATATTCCGGAATTTCGGTATTTGCCGGTGTAGGAGAAAGAACTCGTGAAGGAAACGATTTGCTTCGAGAGATGATTGAAGCAGGAATTGTTGACTACGGCGAAGAGTTTAAAAAGAGCATGGAAGAAGGCGGATGGGATTTGAGCAAGGTAGATATGAATGCTCTTCAAAATTCAAAACTAAGTATGGTTTTCGGACAGATGAATGAACCTCCGGGGGCACGTGCCCGTGTTGCCTTGTCGGGATTATCGGTAGCCGAGAGTTATCGTGATGGTGACGGCAAAGGAAAAGGTAAAGATATTCTGTTTTTTATTGATAATATTTTCCGTTTTACACAAGCAGGTTCAGAGGTATCGGCACTACTTGGTCGTATGCCTTCGGCTGTGGGTTACCAACCTACACTTGCCACAGAAATGGGTAATATGCAAGAACGTATTACTTCAACTAAGCACGGCTCTATTACTTCGGTTCAGGCTGTTTATGTGCCTGCCGATGACTTAACCGACCCTGCTCCCGCAACAACATTTGCTCACCTTGATGCAACAACGGTATTGAGCCGTAAAATTGCCGAGCTTGGTATTTATCCTGCTGTTGACCCTCTCGATTCTACATCGCGAATATTAACCGAGGAAGTTGTAGGTAAAGAACATTATGCAACAGCACAGCGTGTAATAAACACTTTACAGCGTTATAAGGAACTACAAGATATTATCTCAATTCTTGGTATGGACGAACTGTCTGACGAGGATAAATTGATTGTTCACCGTGCACGACGTGTTCAACGTTTCTTGTCACAGCCATTCCACGTTGCTGAGGCATTTACAGGCTTAAAAGGAGAGTTTGTAAGTATTGAGGATACTATTAAAGGATTTAATATGATTCTTGACGGAGAGGTTGACGAATATCCCGAGGCGGCATTTAACCTTGTGGGAACAATTGAACAAGCAATAGAAAAAGGTAAAAAACTTATTGCCGAGTCAAAAGCATAAAGCATATTTTTAGTTATTGTGCTTATACTGATGTTATTCAAAAAGAGTAAACCTCTTTTTGAATAACATATTAAAAAGAAACCGTAAAAAGCAGTAAATACAATAGTTATGTATATTGAAATAGTAACACCCGACAAAAAAATATTTTCAGGTGAAATAAAACTGGTGAGGGTGCCCGGTTCTGCCGGTTCTTTTGAAATATTAAAAGACCATGCTCCTATTATCTCTTCACTTGGCAAAGGACAAGTAAAGGTTGTTGATATGAACGACAAAGAAATATTTTTTGAAATTGACAAAGGAGTAATAGAGGGTAACAAGAATAAGATTATACTTTTAGTAGAGAAAGTAAAAGAAGTTTAAAAGATTTATGTTTTAATTTTGTTTTTAATAAAAAAAAGTCTATTTTTGCATCCGCAATTGAGAAAACAACAATACGTTTAAAAATATATTGCGGGGTGGAGCAGTTGGTAGCTCGTTGGGCTCATAACCCAAAGGTCATCGGTTCAAGTCCGGTCCCCGCTACTTAAAAAAGCTTCGCAAGTGTGTGAGGTTTTTTTTATGTCACTGTATTTTTTAACCCAAACTATGCAATAGAAAACAAAAATAGTTTTCTATTGTATAGCGATAAAGAACTACATCTATTTTGGACAATAACCAAAATGATGTATTTCTAAATCGGGGTTAACTCTTACTAAATGCCGTAAGTTCGTTATTTCACAACTCCTACTGCATAAGTCGGGTTTAACACCCCCGGTTAAAACCGAGGGTTAGACTAATATGATTAACACCACGTTAAAACGTGGTGAATATAACGCTAAACAGTTTATTATAGCCTGTTTTTAACAGGCTTTTATATCTTACAATGAATTAGGAACAAAAGAATGGACTAAAAGCTATCTCCCTTGGATAGTTATGTATATAAAGTATAGTTCAAAAAAATAACCCTCAAACAAATTTGCCCAAGGGTTATTTCTATAAAGTAAATAGGGGTATTAAATACTAAATTCTTTTTTTATAGCATCAACATAATCAAGTTTCTCCCATGTAAACAGTTCTACTTCAAACTTTTTTTCCCCTTCGTAAGGAGAAACAAATACTTTTTTAACTGTTCTGGGTGTTCTTCCCATATGTCCGTATGATGCTGTTTCTTCATAAATAGGATTACGCAACTTCAATCTTTCTTCGATAGCCGCCGGACGTAAGTCAAAAACAGATTTAATTTTTTCGGCAATTTCACCATCCGAAAGATTTACATTAGCGGTTCCGTAAGTATTAACAAAAACACCTACCGGTTCGGCAACACCAATTGCATAAGCAAGTTGAACCAAAACCTCGTCGGCAATACCGGCAGCAACCATATTTTTAGCAATATGGCGAGATGCATAAGCCGCAGAGCGATCTACTTTTGAAGGATCTTTACCTGAAAAAGCACCTCCTCCGTGAGCTCCTTTACCTCCATATGTATCAACAATTATTTTCCTTCCTGTAAGTCCTGTATCTCCATGAGGTCCTCCAATTACAAATTTTCCTGTCGGATTTACATGTAAAATATAGTTATCGTCGAACAAAGCTTGAACACGCTCAGGTAATTTTGCCACTGTGCGAGGAATTAATATGTTTTTTACGTCTTCCTTAATTTTTGCAAGCATAGGTTCATCAGCATCAAATTCATCGTGTTGAGTAGATACTACAATCGTATGGACACGCTTAGGCTGATTATTATCTCCATATTCAATAGTTACTTGACTTTTAGAATCAGGACGCAAATATGTCATCTCTTTACCTTCACGGCGAATGTCAGCAAGTTCAATAAGCAAACGATGTGACAATTCAAGCGACAAAGGCATATAATCGTCGGTTTCTTTACAAGCATAACCAAACATCATACCTTGATCTCCGGCTCCCTGATTCATTTTATCTTTACGTTCTACACCTTGATTAATATCGGGTGATTGCTCATGAATAGCCGATAATACACCGCAAGAATCACCTTCAAAACGATATTCACCTTTTGTATATCCTATTTTGTTAATAACACGACGAGCTACTTCTTGAACATCAACGTAAGTTTTTGAACGCACTTCGCCTGCCAACACTACCTGACCTGTTGTCACAAGAGTTTCACATGCTACTTTTGAATTAGCATCAAAAGCAATAAAATTATCCAATAAAGCATCTGATATTTGATCTGCTACTTTATCAGGATGTCCTTCGGAAACAGATTCCGATGTAAATAAATATCCCATAATTTAAATGTTTTAATATAAAAACAAGGAAAGGTTTGGATTGTTTTTTGGGAAGTAATACATTTTAGCATTTTTTTTCCGTGGTTGCAATCAGTTCAAATCTTTCCACTAATAAAATTAAAGTTTAAAAAACTTTGTGGGCCCAGCTGGGCTCGAACCAGCGACCCCCTGATTATGAGTCAGGTGCTACTAACCAACTGAGCTATGGGCCCCTATTCACATTAAGTGAATATCTCTTTTTGAGTGTGCAAATGTATATATTCAAAGATTATTTGCAAAATAAAATTAAATTTTTTTTGCATTTTTTTTACCCATTCAATACAAGTATTTGTAAATCAACAGATAATCTTAAATATGCAAGAGAAAAAAATTTGTAAATTTTTAGTTTATATTTTTTATTACACTATGTTAATCTTTTTTTATATTTACCCTAAAATCTGCAAGGAAAAAATTTACGAATATAGATTTCACTTGTTTAAATTTTACAATACTTTTAAAGAAATTGAAAATTACTGATTATGCAAAATCTTAGGTTATTATTTCCGGTATTTCTAACAATTTTATTATATGCTTGTGTTCCTACTCGTCAGTTTCAAGAACTAAAAGTTAAAAACGAAACCACAGTAAGCGAAAGGGATTCTCTAAAAAGCGTTAACGAAGATTTAACTGTTGCAAATACCGAAATGTCAGCTGAACTCGAAGAGTTAAAAAAAAGAATGAGTGGTATGGCTCTCGAAAAAAGTTCACTTAAAGATTCGGCATATTATTATAAAAAACAGTATAAAGTTTTTAAAACCATGTATGATGATTTAGCAACAACACAAGAGCTGAATCAAAAAGGTAACGATGAAGAAACTCGCAAATTATTGGCTGAATTGCAGGTAACAAAAGAAGATTTACAAATGCAAGAAGATGAACTCAGAAATCTTGAATCGGCTCTTTTGGCTAAAGAACAAGAACTTAACGAAAGAGATATTGTGTTAATTGCATTAGATTCTACATTAAACCAAAAACGTTTGGAGATTGAAGCACAAAATCACAAATTAATGGAGTTGGAACAGATATTACATAGTAAAGATTCTGCCGTAATGGCTCTAAAATCTAAAATTACAGATGCATTACTGGGTTTTGAAAATAAAGGACTTACAATAAACCAACGTAACGGGAAAGTATATGTTACAATGGATGAAAAGTTATTATTTAAATCAGGACGTTGGGATGTTGACCCCAAAGGACAACAGGCTATTAAGCAAATAGCAAAAGTTTTAGAACAAAATAAAGATATTAATATTGTTGTTGAAGGACATACCGATGATGTGCCAATGCACGGCTCAGGAGATATTAAAGATAATTGGGATTTAAGTGTAAAACGTGCTACTGCTATTGTTAAAATTTTATTAAAAAATTCATCAATGGATCCAAGCAGAGTAAGTGCTGCCGGTCGTGGTCCATACTCTCCTGTTGATACTGCAAAAACTCCTGCTGCACGAGCTAAAAACAGACGAACAGAAATAATTCTTACTCCTAAATTGGATGAATTATTTCAAATACTTGAGACAAATTAAGTCAAAATTATAAAATGTATAAATTAACATAGTTCGTTAAGTTTTTAATCGATTGATAACCAATAAAAGCCTGTTATGTCTTGCGGATTTAAGGTTCTATTAAAATAATACTTTTATAACTATCTGTTTCGGTCTTTAATACTAATAAATAAACACCATTATTTAAATGCCGTAAGTTTATTGTTACACTTTTATTATTAATTTTTAAACTATTTTTATCAACCAATTTTCCAACGGTATTATAAACAGAATACTCTACACTTTTTGTTGTTTTTGGAAATGTTAAATTAAAAATTCCGTTTCCGGGATTAGGATAAATATTTATCTGTAATTCCGTATTAATATTTCTTATTGATGTATTATTGTTTTTAGTAGTAAAACTTGTAGATTTTGCACTTGTTGTATTTTCTGCAGTATCGGCAAAAGCATTTTCACTTAAAGAAACAACATACGAAGTATTATAATTTAATTGTGAAAAAGGTGCCAATACAATAATTTTATTATTGTCACTTATGTGAACACTATATTCAACATTAGCATTGTTACCATTTTCAGTAAACGAAACGACAGTTTTTACATAATCGGTATTTAAATCTTCTCCGTTAGAACAATAAAGACTTTCGTTAGATACTATTGTAATTGTTGTGTCAACCGAAACGGAAACCGAATTGTTTGCAGGAAAAATATTTAGTTCAGGAGCTGTTTCGTCAGTTTGGTTTTTTTGTCCTGTAACTGACACATTATCAATCTGATATGTTGTTGTGTGTGAATTATTAGCATCTCCTGAATATTTATATGCAAAATAAACCATTCCTTGATAACCGGACAAACTCATTTCGCCGGCAGGCTCAAAAGTTCCGTAATTTGTTGCAGGCTCAGTAGGAATAGTAAAATTACTTGTAATATCAGTCCATGTTGCCGAAGGAATATCGGAGCCGTTAAAATTTTGTGACATTAATATCTGTAACCCGTTGTGTTTCCAATATCCTACATTAATATCAAATTTGAATATTTCATTGTCGGAAGCATCCAAATTAATGGGTGGAGTTACCAGCCAAATAATATTTTCTTCGCCGGTATTGTATGATGATGCCTGTGCATATTTATTGTTATTATAAAATTTACCCAACCATTTTTTTGTTCCTTTCTCAATATAATTTATCCAGCCGTTAAGATTTATATCTTGATTTTCGGTTGTAGTTTCAAAATCTTCAAAAAGCAAAACAACATTGTCAGGATTTTGATTTTCGCCCACAGTATAATATAAAATTTCTGAATTAGTTACAACATCCTGACTGTCAACAACCGCTATTTTGTAAAAAACCTTTGTTCCTTGTTGTTGAGACGGAACCGACGACAAAGTAATAAATTTATTTTCATCTGTTAATCCCATATTTATGCTGTTATTTAAATTATTGGAAGCAAGCCCCCATTTTAAAGAAACAGTTTTTACTCCTTCATCATCGGTAATATCGGCACTTATAGTTACTTCATCGTCAGGAGTCGGATATTGAGGATTTATAACAATATTTTCAATTACCGAAGATGAGTTGCCTCCCCAAATTTTAGCCACGTATTCGGGATGATCGACAAAAGGATTACGATTATTTTGATAAGAATAAACAACATTGTTACGGTGTCGTTCAAAATCATCTACGGGGTCTTGTTGACACCATTTAAGTAAAGTTGAAAGAACACCGAATTTAGGTTCTTCGGTAGGCGAAGTAACATAATCAACAAGTTCAAGATCGGGTTCACCACCGGCATCGCCTTCGTAACGAACAGCCATATAAAACATCATACGAGCCACATCTCCTTTTACGGCATCGCGAGGTTCCCACGTGGTGCTTGTATAGTAACATTCGGTAGCTTCTGAATGTTGGGTTCCTCCTTCGTCGAAATCTTTATTGCCACGCGATGAATTTACCGATACATCGCAAGGTCTGATATGATGAGCATCGGTTCCGGCAGGCGGTGTTGTGCCAAAATCGCCGTGCGACTTTGCCCATACATGCTCTCTGTTCCAATCGGGATACGATGATGTTTTAGAAATAGAACGTCCTGTATATATTAAGATAAAGTTTGAGTTATTATTCGGGTCTTCATCACTTTCCCTGAGTATATCCCATAAATCGTCATACGATTTTTCGGTATGACCTTTGATAATATTATGAAGAGCAGCTTTCAGCTCTGTTCCTGATAAGCCTTCGGCTGAATTATAATATCCGTCGGGTATTTGACAAAAAACGGCAACACTTTGTAATAAAAAAAACAGTAATGCAATTGTTGTAATCTTCATTTTGTAAATTTTGTTATTATGAAACTATAAAATAAATTTATTAATCTGTATCGATAACAGTGTCACTTCGACAATCTCTTATCGAAGACAGTATTTTTTGATAAAAATTTGCTTTTGTTACTTTACTTTTTTAAACACTCTATAATGGAGAGCAATTTAATTAATTATTTTCTGTGTTTAAACCTTTATAAATAAATTTTCAAAAAAAATCAAAAAAAAAGGTTATTGCAGAAAAACAACTTGGTTAATTTTTCTAAAATACAGATATAAATCGTTTAATTTAATACTTTAACAGTAAAATCATCGAAATAGCTGACAGCATCGGCTTTTGTCCAAAGTCCTGTTTTACCTGCATTTTTAAATGTACTGTCTTTTACCTGAAATATTTGCTTATTGTTTAAATAAACGGTAAATAAATTATTTTCAACAGTCAGTTTTAATGTATTCCAACCGTTTCCCAGCTTATCGACATTAACACCATAAGTTCTGCCTTTGTTTATAAGTGGCAAATCTGTTCTTTTCCCGTTTTCTACTTTATACAGCACCACGTTGTCTTCAAGCGGATTTTCACGAACTACATAGTAATTATCGGCATCGGTAAAACGCCAAATAAAACCTCCTCCTTGGTCTTCATTTCCTGTTACAGCTTTAATTTTTACCTGTAATTCTATATTTTTTGCAACAATATTATCAAATACAATATCATTAAAATGATAATTGGGATTATTCTTTGTCAGTTGAGCCAATACTTTATTGCCATTGTCATCAACTACTTGCCAATTAGGATTTTCACCTTTTTTACCCGTATAATATTGGCTCCACCCTTCAGGTAGTTTGTTTATAGTATAATTGTCAAATGTGAAAGTTGTATCTTTAATAATCTCCTTTTTTACGGTTATTTTTTTTACTTCGGATGTTTTTTGATTTTGAGATTGATTACAGTTTAATAAAACTGTCATACATGCAACAAGTAAGCCTATTCGTATCATTTTAATATATTTTTAGGTTATAAAATAATAAGTTATCTGATAACTTTTTTATACATTTCATATCTTTCCCATACTTCTTTTACGTAATTGTAAGTTTCTTCGCCTCTGCAATATCCGTATTTTACCAAATCACTTTTATAATACTGAGGATTCGATTTGTTAAGAATGAAAAAATCAACATTATCTGTCCATATATTCGGGTTTTTTCCGTTTGCTTCGGCAAGTCTTCGAGCATCAAGCACATGCCCGAGTCCAACGTTGTATGATGCTAAAATAAATTTTTGTCTCTCTTCTTTATCTTTCACAACATCAATAAATTGATTGTCGAGCCATTTAATAAATTTCACACCGGCAAGAATATTTTTTTCGGGCGGAGAATTTTTATTAACACCGAATTTATTAGCAGTAACCGGCATAAGCTGCATTAACCCGAAAGCTCCTGCCCACGATTTTATGTTAGGATTAAATCGCGACTCTTGATATATTAACGAAGCAAGCAATCGCCAATCCCAATCTATAATTTTACTGTATTTTTTTATGTATTTATCGTATTTTGAAATATTACCTGTTTTAAGTGATATATACGGGCTTGATATTCTTTTTTCGGCATTACGATCTAAAAAATATTTATTATAAATCACAGCAAAAAGGTGAGTATTTCTTATGGAATTTATCCAATTATTAACTTCTTTTATTAATTCGGGATTATTGGAATTTAATGCCCACGCTTGCTGTTGAGGAAACGAAACAGGTGTTTGAATATCAATATTTGAATAGTATGATTTATTTAATTTAGCCACATTTTCGTCGGCAACGGTATAATCTATTTCGCCTTTTGATACCAGTGATATTAATTGTTCGACATCGTAATCTTTTACCTCAACAATATTTATCGAATCTCCTATTTCATCCGATAAATTTTTGAGTCTTTCGACAAATGCCGTATTTTTCATCACATGAACAGTTTTACCTGCTAAATCAAGCTGATTTCTTATTAATAACTTATTTACTTTATAATCAGATAATGCTTCCCAATTAATAGGTTTCTTTTGTATTAAGACTTGACGAGTTTCATTTAAAGGAGCCGAAAATGTTATGTTCTTTCGTCGTTGCAAAGTAACAGTTAAATTTATTGCAATAATATCGCATTCTTCTTTTTTAAGTTTTGTAAAAGCATCATCAATACTATTGGTAATAATCAGTTCTAATTCAACACCCAAATGTTCTGCCAACAGGTGTAACAGCTCATACTGATATCCCATTGGCATTCCTCTGTAGATAAAGTAACTTGTTGAGTTATAATCGGTAACGGCTATTAGTTTGCCTCTATTTTTAATAATCTCAATATTAGAAGGATAGGTATTAGTTTTTTGTTTTTTTTTGTTACATGAAATAAAAAAAATTAACAAAAATGAGATTAAAAATATTTTCTTCATTAAAAACTAATTTTTAAGTTTTTAAGTTAATATTTTTTTTCTAAGATGCCTAATTTTATAAAAATTTATTCATTTTTTGTGAGATGGTTATATTGAATTTGAAACCGAGGGTATCTGACACATAGCTTACTGAAAAACACGAAACACACTGACAATAAATAGTTTATGTTTAGTCCGATTTATAATGTTTGTTAAAATTTTATTTATTTGTTATTTGTTTTAATTTCTCACTTAATTCTTTTTCTTCGGTTTTATCAACAACAACAACAACAATCTTAGGCAACATGCCGTCTTTTTTGATTACTGTATATGTTTCGAGCAACCAAACAGCTTTATTGCGTTTAATAAATTTTTGATACCTCTTACCTTCACCTTTGTTTATTACGTTATCCCAAAATTCCAAATATTCGCTTTGAGACTGCTTATCGCTTGAAATAAATGCTTCAAGATATTTCCCTTTCATATTTTCTTCGGATGAACCGTAAACAGAACTCATTTGCGGGCTTACATCAAGTATTCTACCATTGACATCAAGTTCGGCAATCATAACAGATGTTTTTATAGTTGAGATATAAGTTCTGAGCTCTTCTTGTTTTTTTGCGGTTTCTTCTTGGGTAGCTTGCATTTCTTCAAGGTTCTGACGCATTTCTTCTTCGTGTTGAGCAAGTTCATCGGCTTGATACTGCGATTGTTTTAAAAGTTGTGATGTTTGAATATTCATTTGTACACTGGCAACAACTGCGGCAATATTTTCACAAAGTTGATTTACAAAATCTATTTCATATTCATCAAAATTTTTAAACGATAATAGTTCAATTACCCCCATTGTTGTTTTATTGATATGAATAGGAGCAATCAATAAATTATCAGGACGTTTGGCATCTTGCATTCCGGGTGAGAGCAACACATAATTTTGAGGTAATTGTTCAAGATAAATAGTTTTATTTTCCTCAGCTACTCTTCCTAACAATTCCTGTCCCGATTCAAAAGATTTTGTTAACATTACGGGTTTACCGTATGCAATAGCAGCTTTTAACTCAAAAATATCAGTAATATTCTCTGCGTCATCGTTTTCAATTTTTTTATTAATGTATATAGCTACTTGTGCAGCACCAACATATTCGACAAGACTTTTAGCAATATTCATTGTAAACATCTCCATATTGTCGTTATGTTGACGTATTAATTCACCGAATTCAGCCAATCCGTGAGTAACCCAATTACGTTTTTCGTCTAATTGTTTCTTTTCTTTTTCAGCTTTTTGAGCTTTCGCTAAACTTTTTTGCATTTTTATCAGCGAAGCTCCCAAAATATCTTTATTACTTAATAGTTTATATTCGGCTTTTAAATTACCATCACCTATTTGCTGTGCAAAGTTTGCAGCAGAGTTTAATCCCGAAATCAAACTACTTAAAGAGTCAGTAATATCTTTAATTTCATCATTATAAAAATTTTTATTCAATTCAATATTTTTAATATCTCCTTGCGATACTCGTTCTAAAACATTTGTGGTTACTTTAACTGAACGTGTTATTGAGCGTGCTATAATTAAAATAATTATTGATATTAATATAAATCCTATTAAACCTAAAACAATTGTTTGCTCTAAAATTAGATATGCTTGGCTATATATTTCTTTTTTAGGTATTGTCAAACAAAAAGCCCATTTTGTATTTGTTTTATAAATATTTACCGGCTTAATAATAAACATACTCTCTTGATTAGATTGAGGATCTATTGATGTAAAAGTAACTGTTTCACCTTCTTTTATCAGGTTAGAAATATCAAATTTATTTTCTGATTCGGTAAAATATTCCGAAACATTTTTACCTATAAAACTTGAATCGGGATGAATCAAAAAATTTCCTTCATCGGTAATAATATATACCATTGAACCTTTAACCGGTGCTAATTGTGAAAATTCATTTTGTATATACTGCATTGAAATATCAATACCTATAATACCTATAAATTTATTGTTGCTTGTAATAGGAGTTACAATATTTGTTTCAAAAACTTCATCACTTTTTTTACCTGTATAAGAGTAATAATATGGTTCGATAATAGTGGGCTTTTTATGTTTTTTCATATATGTATATACTTTGCCGCTAAAAACCTGCTCTGCCACAGTATCTATTTGGTCGTATAATAAAATTGTATCATTGTTTTTATAATAAATAGGTGCAAAATTACCTAAAACAGAACTTCCTTTTTTATTTATATATTTATAGTCTAAGCTGTCAATTGTAGAGTTTTCACATATTGTCCATACAGAAGTATAAGATTCTGTTTTTTTAAGCATATTAATCATTATATCAGAAAAATACTGTCTTCTTTTATCTTCGGGTATTTTATCATATTCTGATAATATTTCTGATAATGTTAAAGCCGACACCATATATTTATTTAACATTTGTTCAGCTTTATTAATACTTACGTCAATTTTATTATTAACTATTTGTAATGTATTATTATAATTATTAGAGAATAAATTTACGGTTATATAAGTAAAAGCTGTTCCATAAATAAGGATACTTGCTCCTAAAATATATAATATCATTTTTGTATTTAGCTTCAATTTCATTTTACTTTTATATTAAACATTTACAAACAGTAAATTACTTTATATCAATATTACGTTTAATTATTTAATCTCTAATATTCTTTCCAGCTCTTCGAGAGCACTACTCCAAAAAGATGAAATATTTTTAATTATATCCGGTATTTCAGCAAGATTTCTCTCTTCAGCTAACATTTTCTCAAGATTTCGCAAATGTTCATAAACAACTTTTAATCCGAGATAGCTCATTTTTGTTTTAAGATTATTTATTTTTTGTTTCAACTTATCATAATCTTTATTTTCTGCTATTTCTTTAATTTCCAAGACCTGAGCCGGCAAAGTATCATAATATAATTTCAATATATTATAAATCTTATACGGGTCTTTTTTATAAACCATTTTAAGATATGTAAGGTCTATTATTTCAAATTCTTGATTAAGATTTATAGAGCGAGCATTTACATTTCTATTTTTATCTTCTTCAAATTTATCGCCTCCGGTTTTTATTTGTTTAATTTGACTTTCTGTTTTTTTCGAGTTAGTAATATCAAACTCTACACAAATAATTTTATGCACAAACCCAAATTTATCTACAACGGGTAAAAATTTCTCTATAAACCAATAATCATCTTTACCTGATTTAACATATTCTATAATTTCTTGAGGTTTACCATCTGCCAAATTATTCCAGAACTCTTTATGTTTTGTTTGTTCTGCTTCGTTCATAAACAAATCGGCTTTGTGTTGTTTGCCTATAATCTGAGATTTTTGAACTTTATGAAATGAAAGGTAGATATCATTTACACCTATTACTTTACCTGTAATATCATATTCTATAACAGGCATTATTTTGTTAAATCCTTCGATAACAGCACTGAGTTCAGTTTCTTTTTTAGATGCTTCTTCTTGAGTAGCTTGCATTTCTTCCATATTTTGTCTCATCTCCTCTTCTTGCTGTTCAAGTTCTTCGGCTTGTTTTCTTGATTTATCAAGTAATTCGGCTGTTCGAACATTAGTTTTAACTGCTGTTACAGTTGATGCTATGGTTTCGGCAATACGCTCAACAAATTTTATTTGATATGATTTTATATCTTTTAATGAATAAATTTCTATTAAACCCATTAAGTTTTTGTTGGTAAGTAACGGCACAATAAGAACTGCACGCGGAGTAGAACTACCTAATCCACTGGTTACCATGTCAAAATCTTCGGGAATATCATTCATGAAAATGGTTTGCTTTTCTAAAATACATTGACCTATAAGCCCACTATCAGTATTTATAATTCTCTTATTATATTTATCTTTATTAAATCCTATAAAAGATATTAACTCAAACTCTTGCTCGTTTAAGTCGGTTTTTATATAAATTCCTCCCATATGGGCATCTAAATACACTGTAAGATTTTTTATTATTTCGTAAGATAATTGTGTTAAATCTCTATAATCAACTCTAAGAATTTTATTAAAAATATTCATACCTTGAGATGCCCATTCCAGCTGTCGTGCTTCTTCTGCTCTTGCTTCTTCTTCTATTTTTGCTTTTTTAAGACTATCTCTCATCTCTATTACAGCATGCCCCAAAGCATCATTTTTACTTAATTCATTAAAATGATAATCATAATTTCCTTTACCTATATTCTCAGCAAAAAGTGTTACTCTGTTTAATCCTTCAATAACTGTATTAAACGACTGAGCCATCTCTCCCAACTCATCTTTAGTTTTTATTTCGAGTTTTTCAATATTATGGACATCGCCAATGGCTAATTTATCTACTATTTTGCCTATCTTTTTTAATGGTGACGAAATACTTAA
>Ga0256845_1000153_pt1 | contig 62861 bp, 54 predicted proteins | sample RiftiametaG_FD_189101 | JGI IMG/M metagenome (GOLD analysis project Ga0256845, IMG submission 189101) | Tube worm associated microbial communities from hydrothermal vent at the East Pacific Rise, Pacific Ocean - Riftia | ecosystem: Host-associated > Annelida > Integument > Unclassified ...
TTTTGTCAATAAAAAAACTCAAAAGATAAAAATACAAAACAGCTTGATAGATATATTGGAAGTTGCAGATTTAGAAAAACTAAAAAGCACCCTAAAATCCCTTTTTGCCTCAATAGCCTATAATAATTTTACCAATAACTATATAGAGAACTATGAAGGGTTTTATGCAAGTGTGATTTATGCCTACTTTGCAGGAGCAGGGTTTGATAAGATAGTTGCAGAGGATGTGACTAATGCAGGGCGAATTGATTTGAGTGTTTTTATAGATGACAAGGTTTATATTTTTGAGTTTAAAGTAAATCAATCGGGGGCTTTGGCTCAAATTATAGGTAGGGGTTATCATAAAAAATATATTAGTGATTATAATGAGATTTATATTATTGGGGTTGAGTTTGATAGTAAAGAGAGAAATTTGGTTAAGTGTGAGTGGGAAAAATTATAAATAATGCTTCTGCCATATGAAACTATATAGTTATTACTTCGCCATTTGAGTAACACTTGATATTACACTCGGGGGGAGTGTAAATATCAAAAAATTATATCACCATTTTAACATCAGGGTGCTTTTGAAATGCTCTAAATATCCCATCTCTCTCCTCCTGTGAAGAGACTATACATTTAGCATTTAGACTATGAAATTTACCTTTGCTAGAGCTATTTCCTGCTCTAGTTGTATAGTCTCTCTCTCTCATTACATCAGATATACACGCCTCTAGCTTTATCTTGTCTATACCAATAATCTTATATCCCCACTCACAAGGATACTCAATATTTGGTTTTGTTTTGCAACTATCGTCTAAAATCACCTGATTTACCTCCTGATTTTTTCTCTAATTGGATATTTTTTATTATCATGCCTTTGTCTATCGCTTTTAGCATATCATAAATAGTTAATAGTCCTATACTTACTCCTGTTAATGCCTCCATCTCAACACCTGTTTGACCTTTGAGTTTTGCTCTGACTGTTAGTTTAAACCCTGGTAATTGGGGTATCTCCTCTATATCGGTTTTTACAGAGGTAAGCATGAGAGGGTGACACATAGGGATGAGTGTGCTAGTCTGTTTGGCTCCTTGTATCGCGGCGATTACAGCAGTTTGAAGTACTGGACCCTTTTTGGCAGAGTTCTCTATTACCCTACTATAAGCCTCTGGTGTTACTTCAATAATCCCTGATGCCATAGCAATTCGAGTTGTCTCCTCTTTGTCAGAAACATCAACCATTTTAGGTTTGTTGTTCTCATCCAAATGGGTTAAATTCATAAAATCTCCTTATTTTTTCTATTTCTTGGTCTCTATTTTTTACTATTAGGATGGCAATTTTACCCAAAAAAAAGTTTTTTTTAGATGATAGGCTCTTATTAGGAGAGAATTTATCTTTTTTACAATATAATAATATATTATATTATAATGCACAGCATAATTTAAACTTATATATGGAGATTTTTATTGATGAAAAAAGTTTTAGTACTTGGTGGAGGCTTCGCAGGAGTTGAAGCAGCTATCTATCTAAGAAAACAGAATATAGAGACTACACTAGTGAGTGATAGAGACTATTTCTATATCTATCCAACATCTATTTGGATACCTACTGGTGAGACAACCAAAGATAACATATCAGTACCACTTGAGCAGTTGGCTAAAAAACATGGTTTTGAATTAATTGTTGACCCTGTAACTGCACTTGAGCCAAAAGAGAAAAAGGTGACATTAGCAAGTGGAAAAGTTTTGGCAGATTTTGAATATATTGTAGTAGCAATGGGTCAAGACAAGTTAAAACCTAAAGGGGTGGAGAATACACTATCTATTTGTGGAAAACCTGAAGAAGCAGAAGAGTTACATAAACGACTTAGTAAATTAGTAGAGAAGGGTTCAGGTAAAATAGCCATGGGCTTTGGTGGAAATCCAAAAGATACATCAGCAGTGCGTGGTGGACCAGCATTTGAGGTTCTTTTTAATGTCAATACAATGCTGAAGAAAAAAGGTCTAAGAGATAAGTTTGAGCTTACATTTTTTGCACCGATGGAGAAACCTGGTATAAAAATGGGTCATAATGCTGTTGAGATGATGCACAAAATGTTTGCAATGACAAATATAAATGTACAGATTGGTTCAAAAATTACAGGTTTTGAAAAAAATGCTGTTAATTTTGAAAATGGAACAAAACTAAAATCTGACCTTATTATGTTTATATCAGCAGGAAAAGGTCACTCTATACTAGAGGCATCAGGACTACCTCTAAGTGATGCTGGTTTCGTTGAGACCAATGAGTATAATGAGATAGCTGGATTTGATGGTATCTATGCTATTGGAGATAGTGCATCACTTATGGGGCCAGAGTGGAGAGCAAAACAGGGACATGTGGCAGAGGTGATGGCAAAAAATGTAGCATATAATATTTACCAAAATATGCAAGGAATCAACTCAAAACGAAGTTATATGGAGCATCTAAACATCTTGTGTGTTATGGATACAGGTGATGGTGCTGCTTTTGTATTTAGAAATAATAATGGTGGAAAAATGATACCTTTACCAATCATAGGTCATTGGATGAAAAAAGGTTGGGGTTGGTATTGCAAAGCCTCTAAACTTGGTCAAATTCCTAGAATTCCAGGTATGTAAAAAATATTACCGTAGGTCGGGTTATCTTCACCCCGACAAATTTAATAAAAAATAAAAAACAATCAAGGAAAAAAATGAAACAGATAACAGTAATGGAGAAATATCCAGTATTTACAATAGAACTAAATAAAGATGAGACAAGTTATAAGAATATAGATGAGATATTATCATATCTAAAAGATGAAATAGATGCACATTCAGTTGCAACATATATTGGTAAATTTGACCACTATACTCATACATCAAATCTCGAAGAGGGTGAAATTAATCCTGATATAGTAGATGCAAAAAATATCATCTGCTGTTTTGGTAAGAAACTACCAAGACCAGAGGTTCTATCTGTAAGACCTCGTGCTATTGGTGTGGCAGAACTTGCAGATAAATTTGTAGTGAGTTTTTTGGAGGCTCCAAATCCAGATGCTAATAAGACAATGGAGGGTTGGGTAAAAGGTATCCAAAATATATAAGAGGCTATTTTGCCTCTCAATATAACATTAGAATACATTAATTAATGTTTAAAAATATTAAATATTTTATTTTTTTAATAAAAAAATAGAAATTGCCAATTTTTTACTTTACTCAAAAGCTTTTCATACTATAATTAAGAATATGGGGGGAAGATTATAGTTTTATTGGAGTAAAGATATATGAAATTTAAAATTTCTATTTTCCTATTTATACTTATACTCTCATCGTGTAAACAGAGTAGCCCTTCATCCGAAGAAAATTTAAAAGAACCCCTAATAAATGAAAGATATACCGAAGATAGAAGCTCCATTGATAGCTCTAGTTTGACGGATAGTTATGATTATACTCTAAAAAAGATAGAGAATAGAGATAAAATAAATCTAAAATTAGATGATAACCCTACAGATATATATCTGCTTTTTACAAATCCCAATGATACAAATCAAAAAATAGTTTTAAATAGAAATGATAACTCAAATATTTATAATAAAATAGATGAAAGAAGAGAGAAAGAGAACTTATCTACTCAACATGCTCCTGAGTATATTATGAATTTTAATCATAGTGGAGTAGGGGAGTATAGAGAACTAAATAGAGATGATAAGATAGAGTATCAAAAAGAGGATAGTTCAATTAATAGAGAGCTCTTTTACTTAGAAAAAGATACCTCAATCTCAACTCAAGCTACAGTAAAAAAAAATATTAAAAATATCAAAACAGAATATGGTAATAAGAGCCTAAGTATATGGGTTTCAGATGATAGTTTTGGAGAGGATTGCTCTAAAGTATACTGTATAGAGCAGAATATGATTGATGAGTTAGCCAACTCATTTTTAAAAGATGGTAGTGATAATGATATATATGATTGGGTTACAAATATTTTTGGTAAAGAGTGGAGTGAGACAAATAATAGTACTCTAATTGATGATAATCATGAGATAACTATACTTTTGACAGATATAGATAGTGATAATAGAGAGAGTGGAGGAGTACTTGGTTACTTCTATGCAAAAGATAATTACAGAAAAAGTATATTTAGTGGTTCAAATGAGAGAACGATGTTCTATATAGACTCTGTGACATTTGCAAGTCATAGTAGTAGTAGAGAGTGGAGTATAGATGGGTATAGACAGAAAAAGATATTGTCAACTTTAGCTCATGAGTTCGAGCATATGATTCAATTTTATCAAAAAAATATTTTATACAATAATAGTGGACTAAAACCTTGGATTGATGAGATGTTAGCTGTAACAGTCGAAGATATTATAGCTACTAAACTTAGAAGCAATGGTCTAAGAGGTGTCTCATATACTAGAGGAGATGCAGGGGAGGAGGGAAACTTGAATGGTAGATTTCCTCTATTTAATAAAAATATAAATATTACTTTACCAACATGGAGTAATAGGGTAGAGGATTACTCTAAAGTTGGGGCATTTGGCTCCTATCTGATACGAAATTATGGTGGAGCAGAGTTACTACATAATATATTACATAATAGATATATTAGTGAGGATGCGATAATTGATGCTGTACGAAGAACACCAAATGGGTATGAAAAGGACTTCAATACATTAATGCACGATTGGGGAATTGCTATACTTTTGAGCTCAAATACAAATCTAGGAGTGGATAGTGGGTATCTATATAATCTCGGGGATTTTCTTGAGACTAGATATGAGAATAGTACCTATAGTATGGGTTCAATAAATTTTTTTAATTACAAAAATCAGCCAAATATCATAGATAAAGTAGATAGTATAGAGCCAAAATCCAATCTCTTTTACAAGATTGGAACAGGTTTAACAGGAGATATAAATATCACTATTGAAAAAAACCCTAATATTAAGACCACTCTAATATTTAAATCTACTCATGGGGGGTAGTTATACCCCTTTTCGACCTAAAACTACCATAATAGTTTTCCAAATAACTTTGAACTCTAGTCCAATGGACCAACTCTCTATATATTTTAAATCATATTTTAATTTTTTTCTAGCGTCTGAGACATTTCGTCCATAAGGATATAGAACTTGTGCAAGTCCTGTTATTCCTGGTCTGACGAGATGTCTTTTTTTGTATCTTGGGATAACTTTTTCATATTCTCTAACCAATATATCCCATTCAGCTCTAGGGCCGATGAGGTGCATCTCACCTTTTATTACATTCCATAGTTGTGGTAGTTCATCGATTCTCATCTTTCGCATTATTCTACCAAAAGGAAATATTCTAGGGTCTCTATCCTCTGTATATGGATTAAAGGCCATATCTGTGTGCATACTTCTAAATTTAATACAGGTGAAACTCTCTCCATTTAATCCTACTCTTGATTGTTTAAATAGAATAGGCCCTGCTGACTCTTTTTTGATACGATATATAGTATATGCCATAATAGGTGAAGCCAAAATAAGTAGTAGACTACTAAAAGTAAAATCTATAACTCTTTTTTGGAAAAATGCAAACTTCGAATATCCCTCTACCTCTTTAGTTGTCTCTTGAAATTGACTTAGGAGATTATAGTTTATATTGATTGCTTGAATACTGATTTTCATTTTAAACCTCTTTATCTTGTTATATAAAAATTTATTTCTTAATATCTATTAGAATTATCTAATAAATGAGGTTATAGACAACTTATTTTTTAACATTTTCTAGCAATTTATATTATTTTAAGTTGTATTATATTAATATGAACTGCTAAATTTATATCTAGTGTGTCTGATATTTACTCTTTTTATGGTAAAATATAAAAATTTTATAATAAAAAATATTTGGTCAGTTAGTTTATAATTTCAAAAGGAAATGGAAAAATGAGAAGATTTATATTATATATAATTATATTTATATTTATAAACATAACGGGATGTAGTATGAGAGATGAATTTGTTCTTTTTAATCAAACTCCTTCCCTTCAAGATGGTAGTAGACTAGAGAATTTAAACCGAAATATAGAGACTCGTATAGACTCTGCTAAGTTTGAGTATAAGATTCGTCCTCATGATAGGTTATCTATAATCACATATCAAAGACCTGAGCTTAGTACTAGTTTTAAACAGGGAGGTTCAGGTGGTTTAGGTCAAGGGATTCTAGTCGATTCTAATGGGATTATTAGATTGCCACTTGTAGATGATGTAAAAATCTCAGATTTGACTCAAAGGGAAGCACAGCTTAAGTTAGAGAGAGAGTTTAAGGAATACTTAAAAAAACCAAGTATACAGGTAGAGGTTCTAAATAAAAGAGCATTTGTTTTAGGAGAGGTAAATAATCCCGGTCCTGTAGAGCTTAGAAATGAACAGATTCCACTTTTGCAACTCTTGTCTGTAGCAGGAGATTTGACAAAAGGTGCAGATAGACAATCTATAATGATACTAAAGAACTATGGAGATAGTATACAGACAAAGATTGTAAGTCTAACTAGTGTAGACTCTATTGCTACTGCAAATCAGATGATTCATCCTAATGATATTATATATGTTGTTCCAAAAGGGATGAGAGTGTTTAACAATAAAGTGGGTGAAATTAATCCTATATTTCAACTTGTTGCAGATGCACTAACACCATTTTTAACTATTAGACTATTAACACAGTAAGAGAAGAGAATGAGAGATAGAAGAAGAGCAAAAGCCGAGGAGAACTATCTCATAGAGCTATTTTCTACTATTAGACCTTATGGTTGGTCTATATTTTTCATAACTATAGCCGTCTCCTTGTTAACAGCAATAAATCTATATTTTCAACCATCTATATATGAGTCTTATGCTATTATCAAAATAAAATCAGAGTCAAGAGGTGCAGAGAGATTAAGAGCTATAGACCCACTTAGTAGTGCTTTGGCAATATCAGGAAATAGTGAGGTTGACCAAGAGTTGGCTATTTTAAAGACTTTTTATACAAATAGTAAAGCTATTGATAAACTAAATCTAAAGGTACAATATTTTGAGAAGAGAAATTATAAAAAAGTTGAAATCTTTTCTGCTCCTCCCATACGAGTTAAAGATATAGAGATTTTAAATAAGAATATTTTAGGTAAAAAGATTGAACTTATACCTGTAGAGAGTGGTTTTCATCTCAAAATAGGAGATAGAGTCTCCTCTAAGATTTATAAATATGGAGAGATAATCAAGAGTAGACGATTTAAATTGACTGTAGATAAAGAGGCTAACTTCTCTAATCCTATATATTTTAAGCTAAATGGTAACAATAGAAATATATATGAGAAGATTGTGAGAAAAAATCTAAAAGTATCAAGACTCAAAGATAATATCTCTCTTATAAAAGTAGCCTATCAAGACACCTCTGCATCACGAGCTACTAGATATGTAGATACCTTAGTAGATGTATATATTTCACAAAGCATTATAAACAAGAGTAAAAAAAATAATAAAATATTGAATTTTATAGAGAAACAGTTAATAACTACAGGCAAGAGACTAAAATTATCAGAGACTCAACTAGAGAACTATAGAGTATCTAACTCTGTTATTGAACCATCTATTCAGTCCGAGACGCTTATAAATAGGCTTAGTGAGATAGAGGTTGAACTATCCGAAAATGGTATTAGAGAGAGATTAATTAATAATCTAATAACATTTTTAAAACGCAATAAAAATCTTGATAGTATCGCTCCTACTCTAAGAGAGCTTAATGATGAACCTACAATACGGGTTATTGAGAGACTACAGGAGTTACGGAGAAAGGCTACTGAGCTTAGTAGAGATTTTACAGAGAAGCATCCTGATTTAAAAGCGATAAGAAGAGATATAGCTAGGAATAGAGAAACTATTTTACTTAATATAAAAAATCTCAAAACCAATATATCAGGTAGAAAAAGAGATTTAATCTCTATGAAAGAGAAATATGAAAAAAGTCTAAAAACTCTACCTACAAAAGAGCAACAACTTGTGGAGTTAAGAAGAGACTATGAGGTGAACTCCAAGATGTACTCCTATCTTCTTGAGAAGAAATCGGAAAATGAGATGAAAAGGGTAGCTACGGTATCTGACTATGAGGTGATTGATAGTGCTTACTCTAATGGTATACCAATTAAACCCAAAAGAACATCCTCCCTATTGATTTTTACTCTCTTTGGTTTTGTGTCGGCTGTACTAATCTCTCTACTTCGTAACTATATGGTGAATAGAGTTCAAAATAGCAAAGATATAAAGAAGCTGAGTAGACTTCCTATATATGGAGAGACTAGTACACTTATAGATTTTAGTCACAGGAGAGAGATACTAAAAAATCCAACTTCTCCAATAGTAAAAAGTTTTCGAAATCTCCGTACAAATATACAGTTTAACTCAAAAAAATCGAAGGGTAATGTTGTTTTGATAACATCAAGTGTATCAAAAGAGGGAAAAACGACTGTCGCTTCAAACCTAAGTACTATATTTCAAATGGCAAGTTATAAATCTGTTATTGTTGATTTGGATTTGTATAAGCCAACCCTTCATAGGAAGTTTAGTATCTTATATGAGGGTGGGATAAGTAACTATCTACGAGGCAAAGAGTCTCTTGGTGAGATTATATTCTCTACAGCATATCCCAACCTAGATATAATTCCAGCAGGTCCTATATCAGCTGATGCTCCAGAACTAATACTCTCCAAAAAATTCAATACCATGTTAGAGACGCTAAAAGATAGATATGATTATATATTTATAGACTCTGCTCCCTTTTCTGTTGTGGCTGATACTCTCTATTTGATGCAGTATGCAGATATAAATCTAATAGTAGTACGAAAGAACTTTACTGAAAAGTCATTTATCACAGAGTTAGAGGATACTATAGAGGAGCATGGTTTTAAAAATGTTGCACTCTTTATCAATGAGGAGTAGCTATGAGACTATTTTTTACTATTTTTATATCTACTCTATTGATTATAGCACAAGATAACTATTTTGTCTCAAAAAAGGGCAAAGACTCAAATAGTGGAACGAAAAAGAGACCATTTAGAAGTTTAAAAAGAGCTATAGAGGTTGTAAAACCTAGTGATACTATATATATACGAGCAGGAGTATATCCTATTGGGGAGAAGATTAAAATTAGTGGCAGAGAGGATAACCCTATCACTATAAGAGCCTATAAGAGTGAAAAAGTTATATTTAGAGGAGTCTATGGTGCTAATAAGAGATATGATTTAAATCGCAGAGTAGTAGATGACAGCTTTGTAGTTACAGGCTCTTGGTTAATATTTAAAAATTTGGAGTTTAGAGGTGGAGCAACCTCTATATATCTGAAATCAAAAGCCTCTCATAATAGATTTGAAAATCTATCTATTCATGACAACTACTATGCAGGGCTTACTCTATCTGATGGTGCATCTAATAATACTATTATAAACTGTGACTCATATAACAATTTTGACTCTAACTCTTATGGTGAACATGCAGATGGTTTTGCTATTATTGGAAATAAGAAGGGCTTTGTAGGTATAGGAAATAGGTTTATAAACTGTAGAGCATGGGGGAACTCTGATGATGGGTTTGATTGTTGGATGGCAGGGAATCCTGTTACCTTTATAAACTGTCTATCTTTTAAGAATGGTCGAGATATTTGGAATATAGGGAAAAAATTTAGAGGCAATGGAAATGGATTTAAACTAGGAGTTCACAATAGATATGGTCATGCGAGAGATGCACATCTAGTTTTAAACTGTAGAGCGTGGGAGAATAGTAGTAGAGGGTTTGATTATAACGATAATGAGGTCTCTATAACTCTCTTTAGAAATATAAGTTGGAGAGATGGAAGAGTGGGATATAAATTTGGGTTAACAGACCATAATCTAATACAAAATATTGCACTTGAACCTCAAAGAAACAATATTAGTTTGGATGTTTATGAGGAGGAGAACTCATGGAATAGAGAGAACTATAGAGTTATAGATGACATTATAAGTTTTGATGATAGCTCTATCTCCTCTAGTAGGGATATAGATGGTAGTATAAAAAGAGGTGGTTTTTTGGAATTAAAAGATGATAGCCTCTTTTTTAGGAAGCATGTTAATGATAGGTATCAGAGATTGATTGAACTAATTAATATGAGTTATTAGTGTAATCTCTCTATCTCTATTTTTTTAATATGCGAGGTAGTGTGATTCCTGTTTGACTCTGATATTTTCCTTTTCTATCTTTGTAAGTAGTCTCACACTGCTCATCACCCTCCAAAAATAGTACCTGTGCTATCCCCTCATTGGCATATATTTTTGCAGGGAGTGGGGTTGTATTGGAAATCTCTATGGTTATGTGTCCCTCAAATTCAGGCTCAAACGGTGTGACATTTACTATGATTCCACATCTTGCATATGTTGATTTTCCCAAACAAAGACCTAATGTATTTTTGGGCATTTTAAAATACTCTATAGTTCTAGCAAGTGCAAAAGAGTTGGGTGGTACTATACATACATCACCTTTGAAATCGACTACATTGTTGTTGTTGAAATCTTTTGGGTCTACTACCTCTGCGTTGATATTTGTAAATATTTTGAACTCATCACTAACACGAATGTCATAACCGTATGAGCTAAGTCCATAAGAGACTACTCCTTCTCCTACTAAACCTTCACAAAATGGTTGTATCATATCTTCATTTATTGATTTTTCTCGTATCCAAGAATCTGATTTTAGTCCCATAACTTACCTTTTTAAATATTAGCGACATTATATCATAATTAAATAGTAAGCAAAGCTTAATCAAATATTAAATATAATCTTTAATTAAAATATTAATATTGTATAAAATTAGGAGTTATTAATGTCGTATTTATTTAGAAAATCTCTGAAATATATCTCTATAGTATCGATTATATCCAGCTCTGTGTATGCTATAGAGATAGAGAGTATACATCACGCTGTTGATGTTGCAGGAAAGCAGAGGATGTTTACACAAAGAATGCTCAAAGACTATACAATGATAGGGATGGAGAATAGTTTTGGGAATCCAGCAGATGATTTGAAAAAGATAATGGGTGAGTTTGAAAATCACCTACAGTCACTTCATGATTTTACTAAGAATAGAGCTATCAAAAAGAGTACAAGCAGAGTAAAAAAGCTATGGTTACCTATTAAAAAGATTTTGAGTGCAGAGGCTAAAAGAGAGAAAGCGGGTAAACTGCAAGAGGATTTGGAGGAGCTCCTAAAGGAGTCAAATACTGTTACAGTACTTTTTGCAAAAGATACAGGAGAGGAGTCAGGGGAGATAATAAATATATCAGGGAGACAGAGGATGTTATCACAGAGAATGGCTAGTCTCTATATGCTAAAAGTTTGGGGCGTAGATGATGAGAAATTCAAAGAGAAGATGGAGTCTGCAATGACTCTGTTTAAGACCTCATTGCAGAAGCTTCAAAAATCAGATTTGAATACAGATGAGATAACAGAACTTTTGAGCAAAGTTGAGAAGTCATTTATGTTTTTTGAGGTTATGAATAGGTCTAGCAAGACATTTATACCAACACTAATATATAAAAAATCAAATGATATTTTAAAAAATATGAATAAGGCAACTGGACTATATGTTGTTGCAAGTAAAAAGTAGGAGAAGGAAGTGAAAAAGAAAATAATAGTATTAATAGTATTGATATTACCAATAGTCTCTTTTGCCAGTGTGAGTAATAGTGAGCTGATAAATATAGCAGGTAAACAGAGAATGCTATCACAGAGAATAGCCAAAGATTATCTCTATATAGGTAAAAAAATTGCAACAAGCAAGGCTAATCGACAACTAGAAAAATCTATGAAGGACTTTTTATCAGCACATAAAAAACTTCTATTGTCTATTAATGACCCAGAGATAAGAAACCTTCTCGATTTTGTTGAGCTTAGTTCTAATGATTTTAAAGATATAGCATCTCAAGATTTTGACCTTGATAATGCACAACTTATTTTAGACCTAAGTGAGTCTATGTTAGAGGGGAGTCAGTATGTGTTTGACTCTTTACAGAAGAGGTTTAAGATAAAAAAATCAAATATTATAGGTAAATCAGCAAAGCAGAGAATGCTCTCACAGAGAATAGCTAAGTACTATATCTCCTATCAGTCAGGTATCAAAGATAAAAATACTGTAGATATGATGAAAGAGACGGTCAAACAGTTTTCAGAGAACCTTCATATGTTAATGAAAAATGCTACGAATACACCACAAATTAATAGAAAATTAGCAGAGATAGATAAGCTTTGGAATATTGTTCATAAATTTTACAATAATATTGAGAAGGGGGGATTGCCTCTTATCGTTTTTAATACGACAGATAATATTACTAAAAAGATGGATGAGGTTACAACTATGTATATTTCAAGCTCCAAGAAATAAGTAAGGAGCTGAAATTGTCAACGATTTTAAAAATATCTATAAGATATATCTTTGTATTGTTAGTCTTATATAGTGGTCTTTTTGCTACAACAATAGAGAGTCCTAGACATGCGATTGACATAGCAGGTAAACAGAGAATGTTTTCACAACGGATGTTAAAAGATTATAGTATGATAGGTATGAATAATAGTTTTTCTAATCCTAGTGAGGATTTAAAAAAGACAATAGATACATTTGAAGAGCATCTACATTCACTAGATAATTATACAAAAAATAAAACTATTAAAAATGAAATATCTAAAGTTCAAAAAATATGGTCACCTATAAGAGAGATTTTGGAGTCTAAACCTAAAAAAGAGTCTGTAGTAAAACTACAAGAGAGTTTAGAGGAGCTTTTGCATCTATCTGATGATGTTACAAAACTTTTTGCTGGAGAGGTGGCTGAACATCTAGGAGAGATAGTTGATATATCAGGGAGACAGAGAATGCTATCTCAACGAATGGCTAGTCTATATATGTTGAAGGTTTGGGGTGTTAATGATGAAAAATTCAAAGAGAGATTAGATAGTGCTATGAAGCTCTTTAAAAGATCTCAAGAGAGATTAGAAAAATCTGAGCTTAATAGTGATAGGAGTCTAAAGCTCTTGAGTGAAGTTAAGAAATCATTTATGTTTTTTGAGGTGATGAATAGGTCTTCTACTAAGTTTATACCTACGCTGATATATAGAAAGTCAGATGATATTTTGGAAAATATGGATGCTGTAACAAAACTTTTTGTTGTAGCAGATAAAAATTAGTGAAGATGGGAGTATTATGAAAAAATTATTGAATATATTAACAGTTATGGTGGTCTTCTCTGCAACAGCTTTCTCCTCTACTAGAGGAGATGTTACGGTTATTGAGGCCTCTGAAAATATTAGACTATTGGGACAAAAAATAGCCAAAGATTATCTATTTTATTATAAAAATCCAAAAAAGGAGATTTTAAAAGAGAAGCTACAGCAGGATATTAAGCTTTTGGAGGGGTCTATTATTGAGATAGCTACGATTACTAAAAATAGAAATAGTAAAAATGTTTTAGATTTTCTCGCCTATAATAAAGATGAGATTAAAGAGATACTCACTAAAGAGGTAAATAGGGAGAGAAGTATATTGATGTTAGATTATGGTGAGACATTTTTAGAGGGTGCTAACTCTATATTTAATGAGCATAAGTATGAGTTTTCAACAGAGGAGAAGATGTTGATGTTATTTAAAAATTTGGAGTATCTATTGGAGAGAATATCAAAATATTATGTTGCATATGCTCTAAAACTTGATAAAAATAATAACTTTAAAAGTATGAAAGAGGCGATAGCAAATGTAGATGATATGTTAATAGATATAAATGCCTATAGTTATCCTGATAAGCTACTTGTGGATGTGGATAAGATGAATAAAATTTGGAAGAAACATAAACACTTTCTCTATGAGTCAGATGATATGTCGATTCCAAATCTAATGCTCTCTTCGAATGGTATACTAAAAAATACTATTAAAAAGATAGCTCTATATCATAAACAGAATCAATAAGGAGAGTCTTGATGAGAATTAAAAACAGTAAAACTATCTCTTCTATTTTTATATTGGTTGTTGTTGGATTAATTGTTATACTACTTCACTATACAACTCTATCTTATGAGCAACAGAGAGAGAAAGAGGATAGTTTTGAATCGGTTATTTTAATAAACAAAATAGATAATCTTTTTAGCAAAATAGATAGAGAGAGAGTCTTCTCTGCTATATATATGGGGAGTAAAAATAGAGATGATTTAGGAGTAGTAAAATCAGTTAGAGTAGAGGTTGATGGTGAGTTAAAGAGCTTGGATAAGTTTCTAAAGAGTAATATAGAACTTCTACCCTATCGAGCTGTCATAAGTGATATATCCAAGAATTTAGAGTATACACGAACTAGAGTGGATGTACTTAATGCTGATTATCAAAATACTCTATATGAGAACTATTTTAGTAAAGTAGTAAAACCTCTCATAGGGCTAGTTCAGAGAGTTATAAGTAGCTCAACAACACTAAAGAGTGATAAGCTTTTGGCATATTTAGAGCTATTGACGCAAAAGGAGAATCTATCTATAGAGAAGAGCCTTATATCTTTTATGCTGAGTTCAAAAATAGAGATGAATCATCAAGATTTAATACTTTGGGAGAGCTTTTTAAATAGTGATACTATAGAAGATAGCCGTTTAGAGAATCTAAGAGGAGAGATTTTTTTAGATTCAGATGATGGTAAATATACAGTTTTATCAAAAGATTGGATAGATATTAGTCAGAAGAAGATTGAGGAGATTAGAGATAGACAGAGTATGATTTTGGCTCTCTATAAGAAAAATATTGATGAGGAGCTATCTAATATAAAACAGTATACTATAAGATATATGGTAGCATCAATTGCTCTTATAATAATTCTTGTTATTTTAATCTATCTCTTCTATACAAATATGAAAAATAGTCAAATGTTAACAGATACACTTAGTGATTTAGAGGCAGATTTGGATGAACACCAAAGAGAAGAGATAAAGAGGGTTTTGAAGAAGAATGATACTATAGCTATATATAAATTTTTGGTAAATGCAATAAAAGAGCCAAGTCGTGCAAAAGACCACTTTTTAGCTAATATGTCTCATGAGATTCGTACTCCACTCAATGGTATTATCGGGTTTACTAATATACTTAGAGAGACAGAGCTAACAGATGACCAAAAAGAGTTTGTCCATATTATAGAGGAGAGTTCTAATAGCTTAGTTCATATTGTTAATGATATATTGGATTTCTCTAAAGTAACAGCTGGAAAAGTAGAGATTGAGACTATACCTTTTTCTGTGATGGAGAAGTTTGAAGCTACAGTAGATTCGTATGCTGCAAAAGCTGCACAGAAAAATATCAATATAAACCTATTTATTGACCCCGAAATTCCTGTTGAGCTTATGGGAGATGGAACAAAGATTTCACAAATTATTATCAATATACTTAGTAATGCTGTTAAGTTTACAGATGAGAATGGGAATATAGATATTAATATAGAGAAAATATCACAATCAAATGGCTTTGTTGGATTGAAATTCTCTATCAAAGATTCAGGTATTGGCATGACAGAGGAGCAACAGGGTAAAATTTTTGATGCCTTCTCTCAAGCAGATGCAAGTACAAGTAGAAGATTTGGAGGGACTGGTTTAGGGTTGACTATATCTAGTAAGTTTGTATCACTTATGGGTGGAGAGTTGGAGGTAGAGAGTAGAGTGGGTGAGGGTACTACATTCTTCTTCTCTTTGGAGTTAGCAGAGGTTGAGAAACCAAAAGAGAGGATTATTCCTGTAGAGTTGAAAGATTTGAGTGTAGCATATGTAACTATGCCAAATGTTGAGATATATAGCAAAAATATTCAGAAATATATGGAATATATAGGTGTAGATTTCAAGATATATGGTTATTTGGAGATGCTAAATATGGATAGTGCTACTCTACCTGATATACTATTTATAGACCATAAGCAGATAGAAGATGAGAAGATAATAGGGACTCTTGTAGAGTTAGAGACTAAAACCGTATTAATTAGCACAGCAGAGATAGAGAAGTGTTCTTGTCCAGTTAAAAACAAAATCTCTAAACTAATATATAAACCTCTTAATTTCTCTAAGACATTGAGAGCTTTAAGTATAGTTACAACAAAAAACAATTTAATAGGAGAGGAGCTTAGAGAGGTGAATGACATTAGTTCTCATAAGGTATTTAAACATATATCAGCTTTGGTTGTAGAGGATAATATTATCAATCAGAAGTTAATTCAAAATATCTTATCTAATTTTGATATATCGGTCTCTTTAGCATCGAATGGGGCAGAGGCTCTTAATCTTCGCAAAGAGAACTCTTATGATATTATATTTATGGATATACAGATGCCTGTTATGGATGGTGTTGAGTCAACTGAAGAGATTATCAAATATGAAAAGAGTAATCAGTTAGAGCATATACCAATAGTAGCATTGACAGCTAATACAGTTGAGTCTGATAAACAGAGGTATCTATCTATCGGTATGGATAGGTATCTCAAAAAACCGATAGATGTTGCTGAACTTACAGCTATTATAGAGGATTATTTTCCTATCAAAGAGATTAGAGAATCGATGCCTTTGAGTAATCAGATTAATATTGAAGGTAGAAAAAAAGATAAGATAATACTATATAAAGAGACTGAACTAATGGCAAAAATATATGCAGCTGTTCTTAGTAATTTGGGATATAGTGTTGATAGATACTCCTCTGCAGACAAGTTTTTGGAGCAACTAGATAATCAACAGTATAAGTTTGCACTATTTGATGCTAAACCTTTTAGAGCTATAAATAGTGATAGTGTTGTAGTTGAGCTTATTCGAGACTCTGGTGCTACACCTATTGCTTTTGTTGAGAGAGATAATCAGAGTAACTACTGTGAGACTCTAAAGTCAGTAGGTCATGCTAATGAGATTTCAAATAAGTTAAAAATGTGTAGTTAAACATCATATTTTTAACTTTAATCAATATTATTTAACTATTTTTAATCTTTATAAACATTTTTTATACTATAATTGTCTATAAAGAAGAGGAATTTTTAATGTTTTTTGACAACTTATTGTATATTTTACTCTTTGCAACTACTCTAGTAGCAATCTATTTTTTATATCTGTTTATTAAGATAAGAGAGAAACTTGCAGAGAATAAGATTGACTTTTTGACAAAATTGCCTAATAAAAATGGATTTTTAGATAATATTAGAGAGATGGATAGACCAATTCTGTTTTATCTTAATATAGATGACTTTATGGCTCTGAATAACCTATATGGTAATAAAGTGGGAGATAAAGTATTAGTAAATATGGCAAATCTATTAAGAGATATAACTAGTGATGAGGATTGCACTATATATAGAATCTATAATGATGAGTTTCTAGTTCTCTGTAGAGAAGGTAAAATAAATATGAGTAACCATCAAGAGTTTCTATTAAATCTCATGAGTAGTATAGAGGAGAGTACTATAGGTTGTGATAAGGCAAGATGCAGAAACTGTATAGCACCCGAGTGTATTAGTTTTACTCTAAGTGGGGGAGTTGCCTATTATGAACAGGATGATGATTATGAAAAACTCTCTATATATGCTAGTATAGCACGAAGTGTTGCAAAATCAGAAAATAGAAAATTCCTACTCTATAGTCATGATATGCAGAGCGAAGAGGATTATGCTAAAAATATGTTGTGGATTAGACAGATAAGAAGAGCGATTATTAATCAGCAATTTCTCCCATATTTTCAACCTATCATGGATAATAAAACAGGTGTTGTAGTCAAGTATGAAGCTCTCGTAAGAATGATAGATGACAAAGGAAAAGTTATATCTCCATTTTTCTTTTTGGATATAGCAAAGAGAGCTAAATTGTATTCAAAGATTACGAGAGTTGTCGTAGATAAGACTTTGGAGGTATTTAAGCACCATCCTGAGTATGAGTGTTCTATCAATCTTAGTACAGAGGATATTATGAGTAAAGAGACTAGAGCCTATATATATAGGAGACTTCAATCATATCCTCATACTCACAAGGTGGTATTTGAGATTACTGAATCCGAAGAGATAAGAGATTTTAAAACTGTTAGTCTATTTATAAAAAAAGTCAAAGAGTTCAATGCAAAAATATCTATAGATGATTTTGGTACAGGTTATGCTAATTTTGACTATATTTTAAATCTTGATATAGATTATATCAAGATTGATGGTTCGTTGATTAAAAATATAGATGTAGATGAGGAGTCTAGGATTATTGTAGAGGCTATTATTGCATTCTCTAAAAAATTAGGAACAAAAACTATTGTGGAGTTTGTTCATAATGAGTTAGTTCAGCATGAAGTAATCGCATTGGGTGCAGACTACTCTCAAGGATACCATATTGGTAAACCTAGAGCATCATTACTTTAGAGATTAAAATTTATTAGATATAATAAAAATTGTATAAATAAAAATATTTTTTATGGAAAAATTATGTCAAAAATAACCTACTCTTCAAATCGAGGTAGACTCTATTTCTTTAACTTCTCTCCTTGGAGAATGATGCAGATAGAGTCATTTTTTTACTCACCTAATAACCAAAAGTTTATCTGCAAAGATTTGGAAGATGCCTTGGAAAAAGGTTTATCAGCAGAGGGTTGCAATATCTTTATCTATGGAATAGTAGAGTTTCCAAAAGTAGAGAGTTATGCCAAAGAGAAGAGTATGACTATCTATCGCATAGAGGATGCCTTTATTCGCTCTGTTGCTCTTGGTTCAGGCTTTGCAAAGCCATACTCTATGGGGATAGACTCTAGGGGTATCTATTTTGACCCTAGGAGTCCATCCGACTTAGAGTATCTATTGGAAAATTATGATTTTTCAGATGAGCTATTGGAGAGAGCCAAAAGAGTTAGAGCAGAAGTAGTTGCTTCTAAATTTTCTAAATATAACCATCTCGAACATGCCGATATAGAGATAGATAGAGCCAAATATGACAAAGTGATACTAGTAACTGGTCAAGTTGAGGATGATATGTCTATCAAGTTTGGGGCATTTGGATTGAATAATAGTGATTTGTTAGAGATGGTAAAAGAGAGAAATCCAGACTCATATATTATCTACAAACCACACCCTGATGTCTTATCAGGTAATAGAAAAGGGAGTATAGCCAAAGATATTATAGACTCTTGCACCAATGAAGTACAGACTATGATAAGTATTGACTCCTGTATAGCTGTGAGTGATGAGGTTCATACTTTGACCTCTGGGGCAGGGTTTGATGCTCTAATTCGGGGAAAAAAGGTTCACACATACGGTATGCCATTTTATGCAGGATGGGGATTAACCACTGATTATAGAGAGTGTCAGAGAAGAACAACTCTGCGTACATTAGATGAGCTAGTTTGTGCTACTCTTATTCTCTTTCCTCGTTATATATCTCCAAAAAGTGGAGAGTTTTGTGAAGTAGAGCAGACTCTAAAAGAGTTAAAAGAGGAGCAGGAGAGATATTTTTCTGATAGATGGTATCGCTATAGTATTAACCTAAAAGGGTATCTACTACCAAGAGCTAGAAAAACTATTAGAGCTATATTGAGACCATTTAATCTGAAGATTTGATAGATTTGCCTCTCTTTCGAGGTAATGAACTAAACCCAATCAACAAAAAGAGCAACCCAACTCCAAGAGGGTAGTAGAAATACTCCTCTCTGTCATGAATAGTAATCTCCCCTTGCTCTCTATTTTCGTGATTAGATTTTATAATATCCACAAGTTTTTTGATACTATCATCTCCACTATCAGCTATAACAAATGCTCCATTTGTATCAATTGCAATATCTCCTAATTCATCATTTCGTTGACTAATAGCTATCTTGCCCTCTCTATCTCTTATAGGCTCTCCTTTGGAGTCAATTACAGGGGAACCCTCTTTGGTTCCGACTAAAATAACATATAGAGATATATTCTCTTTTTTGACTATATTTGCAAACTTTTGTAACTCTTTTTTTTCACCACCATCTGAGAATATAATTAGAATTTTGGGATTTTTATTCTCTAATAACTTAATAGCAAATCTACCTAAAGCTTCAAAGTTTGTTGAAGAGATATTGATATACTCATCTGTGACACCATCTACCATATCTGTTAATGTTCTTTTGTCTGCTGAAAATGGAGCTAATATAAATGGAGAGTAGGCAAAAGCGATAAGGCTCAACTCATCTGTAGGCATCTCCTCAAATAGAGATATTATCTTCTTTTTGGCAAACTCTAATCTATTTGGATATATATCTTTTGAACGCATAGAGCCTGATATATCTAGTGCTACTATAGCATTAAGCCCCTTTAGGGTTACCTTTTTGTCTCCATGGTCAATAATAGGTCGTGCCATGGCAACTATCATAAGTAGAATAGCCAATATCATTATAAGATTACGAAATACTAGAGGCAAAGAGTCATCTTTGATACTTAATCTCTCTAAAACCTTCTCATCAAAAATCTGCAAAAAGTTATCTTTGTGAGTTAAAATCAGATAGGTAAAGATAACTAATGGGATAAACATAGCCCAAAAGAACTGTGGATTAACAAAACTCATGCCTCTCTCCTCATATTTCTAAAGTAGATAAATAGTAGAAGAGATATAATAGAGATAAAGAGAGGAAAAATATATAAGTAGGTATGTTTTATAATTTTTTTATTCTCTATCTTTGTAGTCTCTAGCTCATCTATTTCTGAATATATTTGACTCAAAGAGTCTGCATCTTTTGCTCCATAGGTTTGACCTTTTCCTGCATCTGCTAACTCTTTTAGATATTTACTGTCATAGTCTCTATGGCTTCCTATGCCAATGGTATATAGTTTTACGGGACTTTTCTCTATTAGACTCTTTATCTCTGTTGGTGGGATTTTACTCATATTATCTACACCATCTGTTAGTAAAATTGCAACTTTAGATTTTGTTTTGGAGTTAGATAGCATATTATATGTCTGTGCCAAGGAGTCATTGATAGCTGTTCTTTTTCCTGCTACTCCTAACTTTTGCATCTCTATAATATCTTGTAGAAATCTCTTATCAAAAGTTAGAGGAGAAGCGATAAATGCTACATCTGCAAATGTTACAAGTCCAATCCTATCTTGGGTTCTTTTGGAGATAAAATCAGAGGCTACCTCTTTGACCACTTCAAATTTATTTTTTTTCATATTATTAGTATCAAAATTATTTTGTCTCATAGATGCACTAGAATCAATTATTAAAACAATATCTCTTCCATTTCGTTTATAGTTGCTATACTCTTTGGTAATAATGGGTGATGCTAGAGCTACTATAGCCATAGTAATACCCAACCATTTTAGGATAACAATAGAGATACTTCTCCTGCTACTACCTATCAAAAGAGAGTCAATATGTGGAAAATATATACTACGACCCTTGATTTGACAGAAGTTGGCACAGAATAGAAAAATTGCTATTATGGCAAATGCCCAAGGATACTCAAAACTAAATTGATTCATATAAGACATGCACCAAAAGATTATACTGTTTTATCGTCTCGCTATCCATTTTAGGAACCTCTCTTCTATATTTGTACTGCTCTAACATTGGAACAAGTTCTCTAAAAATATCTCTACTTCTATCATCTATGGAGAGTTTTCTACCTAGATAGGTTATAGCATAAGCTGACTCTTTTGGATTCTCTAAATCAATCTCTTTTAGTTGTTTGAAGTAGATTTTTTTCATATCTTTTTTTCTATTTAACCAAAATCTTCTCGCTACAGAGAAGATAATCCCCAATACTATAACTCCTATAAAAACTAAAACTCCAATATAGAGATAGAAACTCATATCAGATATCTCAAGTAGGGGTTTTATGTCTCTTAGCTCTTCTATACTATTCATCTACGACCTCCAAAAAGCCGAGCCAATTTGATAAATGGCTCCTCATCGGTATAAATCTTGGTGTATCTTATTCCACTCTTCTTAAAATGAGTATATAGTCTCTTGTCATTCTCCTGTAGTGCTTCTCTGTAGCCTTTTAACTCTTGGGTTCCTATGTTGCCCTCAAAACTATTACCACTCTCCATATCCAAAACTCTTATATATCCAAGCTCTTGTGGATTCTCTTCAAATCTATCTCGAACTATTAGTGCTACGACATCGTGTTTTTTACTTAGAAGTCCAAAGTTTATATCTCCTACAAAATCAGAGAGAATAAATAGAAGTGATTTTCTCTTGATGCGTTTAAATAGAGTATCTGCAAATAATTTGTAGTCGCTTTTTTTACCTAAAACATTAAATGTATCTATGCCATTTACAGCACTACGAATAGCAAAAAACTTCTTATTTGGTTTTGACATAGAGTATAATCTATCTGCAAATATAACATTTGAAAATAAATCAGAGTTTTTAATAGCAGAGAAACCAATAATTGCTACTAATTCACTCATCAATTCACTCTTTTGTTTAACTGTACCAAAATAGGTTGACCCACCCATCATTAGAGCAGTTACCACATTTATCTCTCTCTCTTCGGTGTAGATTTTAACATAAGGTTTACCTAGTTTGGCTGTAGTCTTCCAATCAATTTTACGAATATCATCGCCATAGATATACTCTCTAAGCTCCGTAAACTCAAACCCCTCCCCGTGAAAGAGAGAGAGATTATTTCCAAGCATATCTCCAAAAACCTGCTTTTTACTTTTGAGTAAGATTCTTTTTATTTTATTATTCATTTTTTTCTTTAATTAAGTTGATTGTAGGGTGGTACTTTTAAGCACTATCTTATGGAATATCAACAGCTTTTAAGACCTCATCAATAATAAAATCCTGAGTAATCCCATCAGCCTCTGCCTCATAGCTTATAACTATACGGTGTCTTAGAATCTCTTTTGCTATATATGCAACCTCTAGTGGTGATACAAAATCCCTATCTTTGAGATAGGCTACTGCTCTGGATGCCTTATACATATCTATACTAGCTCGTGGACTTGCCCCAAACTCTATATATGAAGCTATCTTATCTAGTCCATACTCTTTTGGTTCCCTTGTTGCAAATACAAGCTCTACAATATACCTCTCTACCTCTTCATCAATATAGACAGACATCGCCTCTTTGCGAATAGTATTCAAATCCTCTATAGATGCTACCTGTTTTATAGTACCAAAACCACTATTTGCAACTCGCCTAGCTATCTCTAGCTCCTCCTCTTTGGTGTTATACCCTACAACTATTTTCATCAGAAATCTATCTAGTTGAGCCTCTGGTAACTCATAAGCACCCTCCTGCTCTACAGGATTTTGTGTTGCCATAACCAAAAAAGGCAAATCTATCTTGAATGACTCATCTCCTATAGTCACTTGTCTCTCTTGCATAACCTCTAATAGTGCAGATTGAACTTTTGCAGGGGCTCTGTTTATCTCATCGGCTAGAAGTAGATTGGTAAATACAGGTCCTCTTTTTATCTTAAAACTGTTATTTGAGGGGTCATATATCTCTGTACCTATAATATCACTTGGTAGAAGGTCGGGCGTAAACTGTACTCTTTTGAACTCTAATCCAAGAGAATTAGCCATTGCATTAACAGCCGTTGTTTTTGCTAAACCAGGGACACCCTCTAGTAGTATATGTCCACGAGTCAATAGACCTATCAATAGACCATCAATCAACCTCTTTTGACCAACAATCACCTTGGCTATCTCTCGTCTAATATCTTCTACAATTGGGTTCAATCTATACTCCTAATTAAAATAATTGATATTTTACTGACTTGGAATTAATAGATGATTAATAGATTTTAAATATATATTGATAAATATTTTAGTATACTTATTTATGTTATAATTATCTGTTATCTAAAAAAGGGGCATTATGATTAAAATTGAAGATACACCACTATTTATAAATTTGGATAAGAGGTTTCACAAAGAGCTTTATGATAATATCTATATTAGGAATTTTTCCAAAAATAGTATAGTTTTTTATGAGGGCGACTCTAGTGATTATCTCCATATTCTATTAGATGGGCAGGTTAGACTCTATAAAACCTCACCAAAGGACTCTATGGTTCAGATTCATAGATTAAATGCTCCTGCTACTATTGGAGAGTATGCCTGTTTGGAACAGGCTCCATTTCCTGCTACTTGTGAGTTTATCTCTGATGGTGGGGGGACTATGGGCTTACTTCATCTAAAAGATGTGATGAAGTATTTGGAGAATCCTGAGTTTTCATTGGCACTATTAAAATCAATGACAAACAAAGTGATGATGCTCTCTTCATTAGTACATAAAGAGACGATATTATCATCAGAAGCTAAGGTTGCTGACCTTATACTCAATGAGACAGATATATTTAATAGAGTAAAAAACAATGAGATAGCCTCTATACTCAATATAACTCCTGAGACTCTATCTAGGATTTTGGGTAGATTGAAAAGAGAGAGAATTATCTCTATAAAAAATCATATTGTAGAGATATTAAATATAGAAGCACTTCATATTATTCTTGAGAAGAATACTATTAGGGCTTGTAAAGATTGTCTCAAGAAGAAAAAAATAAAGAAGAGTATCTCTCCTCTTTTAGAAGTAGAAGTAGCACTGTAGATTGGTGGTAATATATCACCTATTTTAGAACTTTCGTCCCATAGTAAACTCAAAGTTTGAAGTCCTATCTAGCTCACCTGGGTTTTTAGCTCGTGCAAATACCAAGTTGATAGGTCCCATAGGTGAGTACCACTCAAGAGAGACACCATACCCTGCTCTTTTTATCTCATCAAAATTATCAGTTCCAATCATACCATAATCAGCAAAAAATGCCAAACGCATTTTGGCAGCTTCTGATAGAGGAATACTTGCTTCAACTGTATTTACTACACTTTTCATTCCTCCAATATATCTTCTTGTACTCTCTCCATCTTCATTTGTTCCATAGATTGATGGGGCTATACTATATGGTTCATAACCTCTAACACTAGATACTCCTCCGAGAAATAACTTCTCTGGTCCAGATATGTGTCCTTTGTTCTCTAACCATTTTGCTCGAATTTTGTATCTGAAGATTAAATCATAATCTATATAGTCTTCGACACCGTAGTAAGCACCAAATTTAGCAGAGTATGCTAAAAACTCCTCATCCCCTCCTATACCAGAGTAGCCTAAGCTACCTCCTAGTATAATCCCCTCTCTCGGTACGAAATAGTCATCTGTAGTATCGTAGGATAGGGATGCTGTAACGGTACTTTTTGCATAACTTAAATCCTCATTGGAGAATACAGAGGAGATTCGAGAGACAGTTGTCTCATTTGTATCAATATCATTCTCACTATAGCTATAACCTATGGAACCATATAGGTGTCGAGTTAATCTCTTACCAAAATTAACTCCTATACCAAATGTATCATGTTTATAACTTGGATACTCATACTCATTCTTATAGATACTTACACCCATACTATACTCACTATCCCACACTCTAGGGTTGTTGATAGAGAAGGAGTAGTTGGTGGATACTTTGGAGAGGTCAAACCCTAAACTAGCACTCATCCCAGAGCCCAAGATATTACGGTCAGATAGAGAGGCATTTAGCATTAATCCTTGGTATGAACCATATCCCCCACCAGCTTGTATACTCCCTGTGGCTGTCTCTTTTACCTTTACTAAAAGGTTTATACTGTTCTCATCAACTCTCTGTTGCTCTATATCTATCTTCTCAAAGTAACCTCTTCGACCCAATGCACTCTTACTATCTTTGAGGTCTGTTAGGCTAAATGTATCACCAGGGGCTAGATATATATCTCTCCGTATAACTCTATCTTTTGTTGAGTAGTTTCCAGAGATAATAACATCATTGATAGTAACCTTGTTACCTGGTCTAACCATAAACTGAATATCAACTGTTTTATCTGCTTCATTTTTACTGAAATTTGGAGATACTTTAGCATAGGCATAGCCCTTATTTGCAACCTGCTCTTGAATATATGAGACATCTTTTCTCAACTTATCTACATTGAATACTTTTCCCTTGAGTAGTTTAAGTTTCCCTAAAATTTCATCCTTATCCAATCCATTTATAAGACCTACAATAGATATAGAGTTGGTACGGTACTGTTCACCCTCATTAACTTGATAAGATATATTAGCAATATAAGAGCCACTATCTACTCTCATTAGAGGTTCGCTTACTGTAGCATCGAGATACCCATTTTTCATATAGACATCTTTTGCTCGAAATGAGTCATAACCTAGTTGGTCCATATGTGCTACACCACTGTGTAACCCTGGTAACCAACCCAACGCATCCTCTTCTTGGTTTGCTAAGGCATCCTCTAGCTCATCAACATCAATATGCTCTGCACCTGCAAAGTTGATATTTTGGATATATAGTTTCTCTCCCTTATTTACCTCAAATGTGAGAGCGATACTATCGGTTTTTGGTTCTGTGGTTACCTCCACAACAGTATCATAAAAGCCCTCTGATTCAATTTTTTTGATTAATCTCTTTTTTGCTTTTTCTACCTTTTTTATATCATATAAGTCACCTTTTTTGAGTCCAATACTAATAAATAGTGCCTCTTCTTCATCATCAGAGCTATATCCATCCATCTCTAATTTAGATATGGTTGATTTCTCTTTAAAATTATATATCAATCCACCACTTTTAGTAGTTGAGACCCATATGTCAGTAAAATAGCCTTGTTTATAGAATTTTTTAAGTGATTCATCAATCTTGTTTATATCAAACTCATCTCCAACGCTGATACCTGATACCTCTGCCGCAACATCTTCTGAGAGGTGGAGGAGTCCTTTGTATTCAATTGATGTAATAGACTGGGATAGAAGTATAGAACTTAGTGTAACTGATAATGGTAGAATTCTTTTCATAAAATTAATAATTCCTTAAGTAAGTATCTTTGTTATTCAAATCGCATTAGTGTATCTTTTTTTCACTAAAAAAGTGCTATAATTTCGCTCTAAATAAGGGAGAATAGATGAATATTGGCATTATAGGTCTCGGATTGATGGGTGGTTCTCTAGGAATGGCTCTAAAAAAATTTTCAAATAAGTACCATATTATTGGATATGACCACAACCCAAAACATCAAAAAGAGGCTCTGATTTTAAATCTTGTGGATAAAATATCTAATGGGTTTGAGGAGATAAAATCTTGTGATGTTATTATTTTGACTATTCCTGTAGATGCTATTATTCAAACAATTCAGAATCTAAAAGATATTCATGAGGATTGTACTATAATTGATTTTGGTTCAAGCAAAGCAAAAATCTCATCTAGTATTCCACAAGAGATTAGAAAAAATTTTGTAACTTCTCATCCTATGACAGGTACTGAAAAATTTGGTCCAACAGCTGCTATGGATAATCTATATAAAGAGAAAACTATGGTTATATGTGACAAAGAGCAGAGTGGGGAGTTACAGATAGATATTGCGATAGGACTATTTAGAGATATAGAGGCTAATGTTGTTTTTATGGGTGCAGATGAACACGATAGACACGCAGCATTTATATCACATATGCCACATGCTGTCTCTTATGCTATAGCTAACTCTGTTATGAAGCAGGAGGATTCAGAGAATATTATAGCTTTGGCTGGTGGTGGTTTTAGAAGTATGAGTCGCATAGCCAAAAGCTCTCCTACTATGTGGGAGGATATTTTTAGGCAAAATAGAGATAATCTATTAGAGTCTATAGAGTCATTTAACTCTGAGATGAGTCGCTATAAGAGTATGATAGAGAATGAGGAGTGGGATGCTCTGCATGAGTGGATGTTGGAGGCTAATAGACTCCATGATATATTATAAACTTATTTTTTACTAATTTTTTTAATAAAAATTAGTTCTTCATAAAATTTTTAATTAAATCTATTTAATATGAATGTTAACTTATTAAATATGTATATTAATATTGTTTTTTATATTATTTCTAATACTAATTAATATTAATTAATTTAAGCTATTTTATATTAATTTTTTAGGTTATTTCTCGTATATTATGCTATCATAATACGCAAGTAAAAATTTTAAAAGGGAAAAAATATGAATTTAGTTAAATTAAGTTTAATAGCGATACTCTCATTGGGAGTATCTACCACGATACAAGCAGAGACGACCTGTAATATATTAGGCATTTTTGATGCAAGTACTCGCTCTGATGCCTTTTCCGAAGGGCTTATATTATCAAGTGACCAATCAACGGCATTTGTAGCAGATGGCTATTTTGGTCTTCAAATTTTAGATGTTTCAAATCCAAATAATCCAACCTTAATAGGAAATTATGATACAGATTCTCTAGCCAAAGAGGTTGTGTTATCTAGTGATGGAACAAAAGCGTTTGTTGCAGATTTTGAGGGGGGACTTGAGATTATTGATGTAACAGACAAAGCAAATCCACTATTAATTGGAAAGGTTGAAACAGATGGGTTAGCACTAGATATTGCTATTGCAGGAGATGACTCAAAAGTATATATCGCTGATTATAGTGGAGGGTTAAAGATTATTGATGTAGCAACAGACCCTGTAAATCCTACTATTATAGGTTCAGCTACTATAGCAGGTGCCGCAAAAGGTGTTACACTCTCAACAGATGGAACAAAGGCATTTGTAGCTGCTGCTGATTTGGGTATTCAAGTTGTTGATATTTCTGATAGTGCTAATCCTACAATTATTAGTGAGTTTAGAACCAATCATGCACAGTATGTAACTCTCTCAAGTGATGGAACAAAAGCATTTGTAGCTGACTCTACTGAAGGGCTAAAGATTTTAGATATTTCTGACCCGATGAATATCTCTTTGGTCTCTAGTATTGATACTAGTGGTACTGCTATGGAGGTAACTCTATCCTCTGATGGAACCAAGGCATTTATTGCTGATTTGAAAAAAGGGCTTAAGGTTATTGATATTAGTGATATTGCAAATCCACTACTTCTTGCCTCTGCATCTACTACTGAAGCTAGAGGAGTCAAGGTTAGCTCTGATGGTACTATCTTTCTAGCTGATGGTCATGGTGGATTGAAGACAATAGGTTGTTCTCTTACTCCACCACCTTCATCTACTTTATCTGTTTCATCTCTTTTATCTCCTCCTCCATGTTCTCATGAAATTGTAGGTATGTTTGATGCGAGTAGTCGCTCTGATGCCTTTTCTGAGGGGCTTATATTATCAAGTGACCAATCAACAGCATTTGTAGCAGATGGCTATTTTGGTCTTCAAATTTTAGATGTCTCTAATCCAAATAATCCAACTTTAATTGGAAATTATGATACAGATTCTCTAGCTAAAGAGGTTGTATTATCTAGTGATGGGACAAAGGCGTTTGTTGCAGATTTTGAAGGGGGAGTTGAGATTATTGATGTAACAGACAAAGCAAATCCACTATTAATTGGAAAGGTTAAAACAGATGGTTTGGCACTGGATATTGCTATTGCAGGAGATGACTCAAAAGTATATATCGCTGATTATAGTGGAGGATTAAAGATTATAGATGTAGCAACAGACCCTGCAAACCCTACTATTATAGGTTCAGCTACTATAGCAGGTGCAGCAAAAGGTGTTACACTCTCAACAGATGGAACTAAAGCATTTGTAGCCGCTGCTGATTTGGGTATTGAGGTTATTGATATTTCTGATAGTGCTAATCCTGTAGTTGTTAACGAGTTTAGAACCAACTATGCACAGTATGTAACCCTCTCAAGTGATGGAACCAAAGCATTTGTTGCTGACTCTACTGAAGGGTTAAAGATTTTAGATATATCTGACCCTATGAATATCTCTTTGGTCTCTAGCATAAATACTAGTGGTACGGCTATGGAGGTGACTCTATCCTCAGATGGAACCAAGGCGTTTATTGCTGATTTGAAAAAAGGGCTTAAGGTTATTGATATTAGTGATATTGCAAATCCACTACTTCTTACATCTACCTCTACTACTGAAGCTAGAGGAGTCAAAGTTAGCTCTAATGATACAGTTTTTGTAGCTGATGGTCATGGAGGATTAAAGATTATAAAGCAGACTTGTAACAATTTAATTCCAGGGAATATCGATACAGGTGGTAGAGCATATGAGTCAGCTATCTCCTCAGATGGGAATATTGCTTATGTTGCCAATAAGGTGAGTGGTATACAGATTATTGATATATCTGATTCAGATAATCCTACAATTATAGGTCACTATCAGACAGGTGAAAATACACAGGGTGTTGTTTTATCTAGTGATGAAAAGGTACTATTTGTTTCTGACGGAGAGAATGGTCTATTAAGTTTGGATGTTTCTGTTCCAACAAATCCTACACTGCTTGATAGTTTTGTCACTTCAGACTATGCACTAGATGTTCAAATTTCTGCTGATGGGAGTAGAGCATTTGTCTCTACTTATAGAGCTGGTCTTACTATTATTGATATATCTGACCCATCAAATCTGACATTGATTAGTGTGACTGATACAGTAGGAAGAGCTAGAGAAGTTGTTTTATCCACAGATGAGAGTAGGGCATTTGTAGCTGATTATGAGGGTGGTTTACAGATTATAGATATATCTGATGTTGTGAGTCCTTCTGTTATTGGAGGATTTGATACTACAGGTGTAGCTACAGAGGTTAAAATATCTAGTGATGGAACCAAAGCATTTGTTGCTGATGGTACAAGTGGCGTACAGATTATAGATATTACAACTAATAATCCAACTCTCATATCGACTTTTGATACAGATGGAAATGCTTTTGGAGTTACTCTATCTAGCGATGAGTCCAAAATTTTTGTAGCAGATGGAGATAATGGATTGGTTGTTTTGGATATTAGTGATATAGACAATCCTTCTCTTGTTAAGACTATTGCTACGGTAGGATTGGCTGTTAGTGTTGAGCTATCTACAGATGAGACTAAGGCATTTGTTTCTGATTATGATAAGGGCTTTACTATTTTAGATATATAGATTATCTTTTTTATCTCCTTTAACTTATCATAGTTAGAGGGGATATTCTTCTAATTTTACTATTTTTATATTATTTATCTATTTCAAAGCTTCACTTATATAATAAAAATTAATTATTCTAATTTCTAAAAAATACTCTTATTGAATAAAATAAATTTCAACTATGAACTTATAATTTATAATATATTTATATAGTAAGAATATAAATTATAAAGTTGTAAAAAATAGGGGTGTAACTTTTTCTTTGGAGGGGTGTTTTATTATGAAAATAGGTAGAAAGAACCGATATAGCTTGAAATGGCTCACTATTTGGAGAGTATCTCTACTCTCCATAGTATATATTAAACTAATTGCCATTATGATTAATATTGGTTTTTTATAAAATGATATAGTATTTGTACTAAATAGTACTACTACTCGTCGCAATCAACTCCAAAAGTACTACTAATTCTAAAATATTTTAAGTCACTAGCATCTGAATCCCCTGCATTATTACTAGCTACTACTTGAATTCCATATAGAGCATCACAAGTTAATCCAGTTAAAGTAACATATACTTGTTCATCTACTGTACCATTAGCTGGAACAGTTTTATCGATACCACTTCCAGATATTTTAAAGCTAGTTTCATTATTGGCATAGTCTACGAAGTTAACACGAACAGCAGTTTTATTAATATCAGTTACACCGATATTTCCTGGTGCTTTTGGTTTATCATCTTCTGGACATATAACTCCAAATGTACTACTCAATCTGAAAGCATCTGTTTCATTATCAGTCGATTCACCATCATCATTATATGCTAATATTTCATATTGATATACTTTATCGCATTCTAAACCTGTTATATTTTCATATACCTCTTTTCCACTACTATCCATTGAACCTATGGTTTTATTAATATCTCCTCTAATTTTAAAACCATCTTCATTCGTTGAATTATCTTGGAAATTGATTCGAACAGTATTGTCATTTACAAGAGTTGCTCCAAGTTCAGAAGGTGCAGCTGGTGTGCTTGAAAAAATTGGTAAATCAGCCATTGCGAAAGAGCTAAAAGCTCCTGTTGTAAGTATTAAAGTTGTAAGAAATCTTGTTTTATTTTTAAACATAATGGTTCCCCTTTTTTATTTATGTTATTTGTTGTTGAATTAGTTTTAACAGCCAAACTAAAAAAAACCTTCAAGTTTTATAGATATAAACTTGAACAATTAAACTATAGCATAAATTAATTAATATTCTTCTAAAATAATAAATTTTATAAAAAAAAATTACATCTCATTAATCTATGTTAAAAAATATATTTAATATAGATTATTAATTAACTTATGTGAAAATAGATTGTAATAATTATATTTTTATTATTATTTGTATTAAATTATTATTTAAGAATAGTATGGATATCCTTTTTCCTTAATATGTTAATGGCATATAAATTAAAACTAGAGATTATAATATATTTGAAATAATTAAGAATGATTTTGTGGATAAAATATCTTAACACTTTCTAACCAAAATTATGGTAAAATTTAAGGTTTTTATAAAAATCAAAAAAATTTTAATGGAGTCTATCAATGGCAGAATATGGTGCTAGTAATATTAAAGTCCTCAAAGGCTTAGAGGCAGTTAGAAAAAGACCAGGAATGTATATCGGTGACACCTCAGTAAGAGGACTTCACCACCTCGTATATGAGGTTGTTGATAACTCTATCGATGAAGCGATGGCAGGATTTTGTGATACAATCAAAGTAACATTGACCAAAAATGGGTCAGCGATTATAGAGGATAATGGACGGGGTATTCCTGTAGCAGAGCATCCTACCGAAAAAATCTCTGCAGCGACTGTTGTTTTGACTGTGCTTCATGCAGGTGGTAAGTTTGATAAAGATACTTATAAAGTATCAGGTGGTCTTCATGGAGTAGGTGTTTCTGTTGTTAATGCTCTCTCCAAAGATTTAAAGCTAACTATTAACCGTGATGGCAAGATTCATGAACAGAGTTTCAAAGATGGAATCCCCCAAGAGATATTAGCAGTAACAGGTATAACTCGTAAAAAGGGTACTAAGATAGAGTTTTGGGCTGATGATAAAATTTTCACAGAGACAACTACTTTTCAAAAAGAGATTTTGATGAAGAGGTTCAAAGAACTTGCATACTTAAATCCAAAAATCACTATCGATTTTAGAGATGAGAGAGATGGAACAAAAGAGAAGTTTCATTTTGAGGGAGGGATTAAACAGTTTGTAGAGGACATGAATACAAAAGAGCCTCTATCTAATGCTCAATTTTTTCAAGGAAAATCGGATGATATAGAGATAGATATAGCTCTGATGTATTGTAATGCTGATTCTGAAAAATCACTCTCATTTGTAAACAACATTAAAACAGCAGATGGTGGTACACACGAAGCAGGGTTTAGAGCAGGTCTAACTCGTTCTATGTCAAGATATATATCTAAAAATGCAAATGCCAAAGAGAGAAATACCAAAATAACAGGCGAAGATTGCAAAGAAGGGCTTATAGCTATCGTATCAGTGCGAGTTCCTGAACCACAATTTGAAGGACAGACAAAAGGAAAGCTTGGTTCAAGCTATGTAAGACCTCTAGTTCAAAAGTTTTTCTCTGAAAGCTTCAATAAATATCTCGAAGAGAACCCAAATGATGCAAAAGCTATTATGGCTCAAATTCTTCTCGCCGCAAGAGGACGAGATGCAGCTAAAAGAGCCAAAGATTTAGTTAAACGAAAAGACTCAATGAGTGTGGGAACTTTGCCTGGGAAATTGGCAGATTGTCAGAGTAAAGACCCCAATGTGAGCGAGATTTACTTAGTTGAGGGAGATAGTGCTGGGGGGTGCTTTGTGGGTGATACAAAAATATCTTTGACAGATGGACGAGATATAACTTTATTGGAACTTATAGAAGAGCATAAACAAGGAAAAGAAAATTTTTGTTATACCATAAAAGATGATGGTGCAATAGGAGTAGAAAAGATACTTCATCCTAGAAAAACAAAATCAAATACTGCTCTTGTAGAAGTCACACTTGATAATGGAGAGAAGATAAGATGTACTCCTGAACATAAATTTATGATTAGAAATGGAGAGTATATAGAGGCTAAAGATTTAAAAAAGGGGCAGAGTTTAATGCCTCTTTATAAAAAACTCTCTAAGATAGAACATAGAATTACTATTGAGGGGTATGAGATGGTTTTAAATCCTAAAACCTCCAAATGGATATTTACACATATGCTCTCTCATAGTTGGAATTTGGAAAATAGAATCTATACTAATATTGAAAAAGCACATAAACATCATGTAGATTTCAATAAATTAAATAACAATCCTACAAATTTAATTCTCTTATCTCCTGATGAACACCTAAAATTACATCAAAAACATATTGCTAAAACTCTGCATACAGAGGAGGCAAAAGAGAAAGCAAGAGAAGCTCATAGAAAATCTGAATATAGAAAAAAGGTAAGTGATATTTCTAAAAAACACTCCAAAATGTTATCCCAAAAAGCTAAAAAACAGTGGGAAGATGAAGAGTATAAGGAGTATATGAAAGAGAAATATTTAGAATTTTACTATTCTAATAAAGAGTATAGAGATTCTGTTTTGGATAGATTGAACAGTTCTCAAAAAGAGTATTGGTCAAAAGAGGAAAATAGAGAGAAACAATCTAAAAAGACTACTAATTATTATAAAAATAATCCACAAGCAAAAGAAGAGTTATCTCAAAAAGCAAAAGAGCAGTGGAGTAGTAATGAGCTAAGAAAATGGAGAGCAGAAGAGACTAGAAAACAGATGTCTAATCCTGATAATATCAAAAGAAAACTAGCATCAGAGAGAGAGACTAGAATAAAAAATAGTTTAGAGCTTTTAAATAGAGTTGGAATAGATAAATATGAAGAGTATAGAAAAGGAAACAGAAAAGTTTTTAAAATTCAAACCTTACTTATAAAGATAAATGAGAGTGAAGACTATTCTAAATTTTCAAATGAACAAGAGTTAATTCATAGCAGTTTATATCACTATAATCATAAGGTAGTATCTGTAAAAGAGATAGAGATAAAAGAGGATGTATATGATATAGAAGTACCTAATACACACAATTTTGCTCTAGCATCAGGCGTATTTGTTCATAATTCAGCCAAACAAGGAAGAGAACGAGAATTTCAAGCAATTTTACCACTAAAAGGTAAGATTCTAAATGTAGAAAAAGCTAGACTTGAAAAAATCCTAAAATCTGATGAGATTAAAAATATGATTACAGCTCTTGGGTGTGGAATTGGTGATGAGTTTAATGAGGATAAGTTACGATACCACAAAGTTATTATAATGACTGACGCAGATGTTGATGGCAGTCACATACAGACCCTACTTATGACATTCTTCTATCGATTCCTAAAACCAATTATAGAAAAGGGGTATCTATATCTAGCTCAACCACCTCTATATAGATATAAAAAGGGAAAAAATGAGACTTATCTCAAAGATGATAAGGCTCTAAATGATTTTTTGATTGAGCATGGTATAGGGGTTTTAGAATCAACTACTATGGGTCAAAAAGATTTGACTGAACTCTTTAAGTTGGTGGCTTATTATAAGAGTGCTTTAGCAGAGATAGAAAAACGGTTTGCTCTGCCTGAGGTGGTTCGATATATGATAGAGAATCCTGATGTTATCTCTACTGATAATGAGACATTGGCTAAAAATATAGAGATATATATTGCTACTCTTGGCTATAACATTCTAAATAAAACTATAAATGAAGAGCTAATTCAACTATTTGTTCAGACAAATGATGGATTGGAGGAGTTGATTATTGATGATAATCTATTTACTAGTCCATACTATAATGAGGCTATCTATCTCAATCAGAAGATACAAGATAGAATTACAGATGAGTACAAAGATAGAGATATACTAGAACTTCTAGGAGCAGTAGAGGCAAGTGCAAAAAAAGGTGCATATATCCAAAGATACAAAGGGCTAGGAGAGATGAACCCTGAACAGCTTTGGGAGACTACTATGAACCCTGAGGATAGACGGCTTCTAAAAGTGGTTATAAATGATGATGAGATTGCAAGTGATACCTTTGTGCTATTTATGGGTGATGAAGTTGAACCAAGACGAGCTTATATTGAGAAACATGCAAAAGATGTTAAACATTTGGATGTGTAATATGAAATACGGCGAAAAAGAGATAAATGAGTTCAATATAGATTTAGCAGAGAACTATTGGGATAATAAACACTCAAAAAACTATACTATAGATATAGAGTTACCTGAATTTATGTGTAGATGTCCAAGGTCGGGTTATCCTGATTTTGCGACTATTAAGCTTAGTTATTGTCCTGATAAAAAGGTCATTGAGTTAAAGGCACTAAAACTCTATATAAATAGCTTTATGAATAGACATATATCGCATGAGGACTCTGCCAATGAGATATTTGATGCTCTACAGAGAAATATGAAGCCTAGATGGATTAAAATCGTTGCTGATTATAATCCTAGAGGGAATGTTCATACAGTTATTACTATTGATAGTAGAGAGAAGTAGAGTTCTCTACTTCAATCTATGGAAAACTGCAAACAAGACAGGCAGATATATTAGATTTAAAACCGTCCCCCAAAGCAATCCAAAGCCCAAGGCAATAGCCATAGGTTGAAATATAACAGCTTGACCAGTAGGGAAAAAGATAAGCGAAGCTAAACCAATGAGAGTAGTAATAGTAGTTAATATAATAGGTCTAAATCGCTTACTAGCCAAGATATAAAAATCTTCTATATTTTTGGCTTTTTTAAGATTCATCATCATAATAATACCATCATTAATTACAACTCCCGAGAGACCAAGCATACCTATAATAGAGGAGAGGCTTAGGTTAATATCTAGCATAAAGTGACCTAATAATACACCCAAAAGTGCAAAAGGAATAACCGACATCATCATAAAGGTCTCCTTGAATGAGTTGAAGAGATAGAGTAGGGAGAGCATAATAAGTACCATTGCTAGTGCAGAGGCTGCTATCATATCACTTTTTAGAGATTTATTCTTCTCCTGTTCTCCTTTGAACTGTAGTCTTATATTATCCTCTTTAATTTTATCAAGAAGAGGTTGGATTTTGGCTATTGCTTCACTTGATGTTAGTATCTTACTGTTTACATTGGCATAGATATAGAAATTTTTCTCTCCAAAATCTTTGATTATCTTCTCAAATGATTTGACAGTTTTGAACTCAACTACATCTTTGAGTTGCACTATACCATTTACTCCAAGGTCTAGTTCAAACTTTTTAAACTCCTCTAGGGAGTCTCTATTTTCATTTTTTATTCTTAGTTCTAGTAGGTTGGTGGCATCAAAGGCTATGGCTACTCTCTTCTCTAGGTACATGCTTGATAGTAGTTGACCGAGTAGCTGTTCATCTAATCCTAGGGATTCACCATAACTATTAATTTTTAGCTTTATCTCACTGATTCCAAATTTGATACCATCGGTAACAGATACAACGCCATTTAGGTTTAGTAGGGCTTGTTTGAGTTGGTTCATATATTTTATCACTTTGTCATTCTCATCAGAGATTAATCCTATTTTTATATCTGATTTGATTGGCCCTACTTTTTTTTCAACTATATTTATATCTGTTAGATTAAATCTCTCTTTGTACTTTTGCTCCTTTAGAAAATTTCGTAGTTTAATAGATACAGAGGCTGATTTCTCATCACGAACTCTGTTGGTATCATCATAATAGAAGCTAAGATAGGGGGTGATATAGGCATCTACAAGGTTTTGGGGCTTTATCTTTTTTAGCTCTATCTTTATCTGTCCTACATATGGATAGGTTTCACTATTTCCTGCACTATCTCTCCTCCATCCTGCAATAGCTCCTATATGGTCTATATAGAACTCTTCTTTTTTGTTATATAGCTCCTGTTCTATCTCTTTTAGTATATAGTTAGTCTGCTCTGTAGAGGTATTGACATTAGCTTTTAGAGTCAATGTGACACTGCTAGAGTCAAATTTTGGAAACATTTGGAATTTACTTGCACCTATTCCTATAACGATAGAGATAGGTACTAGTATTAGAAATAGTAGCAGGAAACTTTTTTTAAAACGGATAAATAGGTGAATAATTTTACTATATATTTTATTGGCTCTATCCCAATCTAATGGTCGGCTCTCTTTTTTGAGAATATGAGCTGAGTGTATAGGTAAAAATACAAAAGATTCAATAAGTGAAGCTAGAACTAACACAGATACGGTAATAGGTATAAGTTTCATAACCTCTCCTAGAGTACCTTGTATCATTAGTGCAGGGATAAAAGCAAATAGTGTTGTGAGCGAGGCTATGGTAACGGGTTCAAACATCTCTTTTGCCCCAATTAGAGCGGCTTTTTCAGGTTCCTCTCCTGCCTCTACATGTTGTTGTATATTTTCACTCACTACAATTGCATCATCTACGATGATTCCAAGAGCGATTAGTACGCCTACTAGTGAAATCATATTGATAGTGTATCCTGTAATATAGAGATAAAATGCACCCATCACAAAAGATGTAGGTATTCCTAGAGATATGACTAGTGCCATTCTGCTATTAATCAAAAATATAACTAATATAGAGATTAAAATAATACCTAATAGGATATTGGAGACTACTATATTAAGTCTATCTTTGATTCTTTTGGAGTAGTCGTTGTGTATTAGATAGTGAAGTTTTGGGTTCTCCTCTTCTATTTTGGATACGATTTTAGATACTTTTTCAGAGATAAGCATTGCATTTCCACTTGGACTCATATTGATAGCTATATCTATTGCATTTTTTGTATCAATAGAGAATAGAGAAGCAGACTCCTCATATTTTTTCTCTACTTTTGCTATATCTTTGAGATAAACTCTTTTGTCTCCTATGAGTAGTTGACTCTCTAGTAACTCTTTTGCTGTTTTTTTACCATTTTGAGTTGAGATATAGAAGTGACCACCTTTGCTATCTTCTATTTTACCTATTGGGTAGATATAGCTAAGACCTCTAATTGATGAGATTATACGACTTTTGTCTAGTTCTAGAGCCTCTATTTTATTTGTATTTAGATTTATCTCATAATATATCTCTGCATCTCCATATATTTTAACCTCTGAGATATTTTTTAGACTAGTGATTTTCTCTTTTAATTTTTTGGCTGAAGTTATAAGTTGGTCGTGGTTTTTACTATTTGTGCTAATTGAGACACTCATTAGCCTCTTACCTGTAGTTAGAACTTGTACCATGGGTTCACTCATATCGCTAGGTAGATACTGCTTTGTTATACTTATAGCATCTTTTATCTTATTTGCTGTATTGTATTTGTCTACTCGTTTTTCAAGCTCTAATATGAGATTAAATTTGGTAGGGGAGATTATAGTTGACATCTCTTTTATACCATCTATATTTTTTACCTCATCCTCTATCCTTTTGACTGCCATTTTATCCAATATATCAATAGATGCTCCACTATATCCACCTGTGATGGCTATCATGTCTAATTCAAAGGATGGGAATATCTCTTTGGGGGTTTTAGTGTAGCTGTAGATGCCTGTTAGAAATACTAAAACAAAGAGGAGGTAGTTCATTCTAGCATTTGTTATGAAAAATTTTAAGAGGTTTTGGAACATTCGTTTACCTATTTTTTGGTGAGATTATAACGAATAAAGTAGAACAAAGAGTTTTTCTGCTAAAATTCGCGAATTAATAGACTTTGGATAAATTCTAAAGTAACACCAATGAGAATAAAACGAAGGAAGAGTAGATGGCACATCATCAGTCAACGATTAAGAGAATTAGACAGACAGAAAAAAGAACAGAGAGAAATAGATATTATAGAACTAGATTTAAAAATATTGTCAAAGCTGTAGTAGTAGCTGCAGAAGCAAATGATAAAACAGCTGCCCAAGATGCTTTTAAAATCGCAAATAAGCAGATTCATAAAATGGTAAGCAAAGGTTTTATCAAAAAATCTACTGCTGCTAGAAAAGTATCTAGGCTTAATAAACTTGTTAACAAAATTGCTGCGTAGGTTTTATTCTAAATATTAGGGCAACCAAGAGGGATTGCCCCCTACAATTTTTATCCTCAAATCCACCATTAGGTTTTTACCATGTTTCAAGAAAAACTTCAACCATTTATAGATAGATACAATGAGATAAATACTCTTTTGAGTTCCCCTGATATTGCTACTGATATTAAACGAATGACAGATTTAGGAAAAGAACAAGCAGGACTCTCCAAGCTTGTGGAGAAAGCAAAAGAGTATATAGAGACAGCAGATTCTATTGCTGAGAACAAAGAGCTTTTGGGTGATGATGAGCTTGGAGAGTTAGCAAAAGAGGAGTTAAGTGAGTTGGAGCCTCTACTTCTAAAGTTAGAAGAGGAGATAAAAGTCCTTATGATTCCAACTGACCCAAATGATGATAAAAATATCTACTTAGAGCTTAGAGCAGGAGCAGGTGGTGATGAGGCTTCTCTCTTTGTAGCTGATTTGTTCAAGATGTATGTTCGTTATGCCGATACTATGGGTTGGAAGGTCGAGATAGTTAGCTCATCTGATGGAACAGCAGGTGGCTACAAAGAGCTAATAGCCATCATAAAAGGGGAGGGTGTCTACTCTCAACTAAAGTATGAAGCAGGTGTACATAGAGTTCAGAGAGTTCCTGATACAGAGACACAAGGGCGTGTGCATACTTCGGCAATTACTGTAGCTATTATACCTGAGGTTGAGGATGTTGAGGTGGACATCAAGCCTAGTGATGTCAAGATGGATGTTTTCCGTGCTAGTGGTTGTGGTGGACAGTCTGTAAATACAACCGATTCTGCTGTTCGTTTGACACATATCCCTACAGGTGTAGTTGTGGCAATTCAAGATGAAAAATCACAGCACAAAAACAGAGCCAAAGCTATGAAGATACTAAAAGCTAGAGTTTTTGATGCCCAGATGCAAGCACAGTTAGATGAGACATCGGCACAGAGAAAACTACAAGTTGGTGGTGGTGGTAGGTCAGAGAAGATTCGTACCTATAACTACCCACAAAATCGATTAACTGACCATAGGATTGATTTGACACTCTATTCGTTAGATAGGATTATGAATGATGGTAATTTGAAGTTGGTACTAGACCCGCTAAATGCTCATGCTCAAGCAGAGGCTATTACAGAGGCAGGATTATAAAATATAGATACAGTTATAGTAGGGTGGTGCATTTTATGCCCACCAAATAGATAATTGTATTTAGCTAAACATTTTCTTGAATATGGCAAGTAGTTTAGCGATGATTCCTTTTGGTTTGATAAGCTCATGGAGAAAATCTTCATAAGTCATATGATGCTCTTCTAAAAAAGCTTCAAGGTATGATAGAGACCCTTTCATCCCTTTCTTTTTCTCTATTTTTAACATGGTTTCGTATAGCTCTTCTACAACCTCTATAACTTGGTCAGGTGCAGCTCTTCTAAATGCTGTTAATGATTTAATATTTCCTCGTTCATCTTTTTTAACATCGAAATCAGCAATAACCCAGTAGTATTTACCACTTTTGGCTAGATTTTTGACTACTCCAGAGACAGGTTCTCCTCTAAGTAGAGTACTCCAAACAAGGAAAAAAATAGCCCTAGGCATGTCGGGATGTCTTATTATATTATGTGGAACACCTATAAGCTCCTCTTCACTATAACCTGAAATATCACAAAAGTTTTTATTAACAAAAATGATATTACCTTTTATATCTGTTTTGCTTACTATAAATTTTTTTTTGCTAAATTTAATCTCTTCATCTATAACGATGGGTCTATATATCATGCTATTACCTTATTAATCACATATTATACTAATTTTAGCTAACAATTGCTAAATAAATCATTTAATATCTTAAAAATCTCAATAAAATAATATATAACTAAAAAAAATATGTTTTACTCAAAAAAACTATTAACATCTAATTTTAACTATTTAAATTAGTTAATAGCTAGATTTCTTTATAGATAATCTGCTAAACTATAAAAAAGTATATTACAAAGGTTCAATTATGTTAAAAAAACTGTTTTATCCACTACCCATAGCTCTGCTTATTGTTGGTTGTAGTCAGAGTTCTGTAGAACCTACTGGTGGGGTGAAGATTTCGGGTCAGATTACCTATGATAGAGTCCCTTCTGCTTTGAGTCATGGAGGTTTAGCAAAGCTTGATTATAGTAAAGTCAAGAGAGTAGCATCTAAAAATATTATTATAAAGGCTATAGGTAGAGATGGAAAAACTATATCTGAAACAACTACTGATAAGAGGGGAAGATATGTACTATATGTTGCTCCTAATCAGGATGTAAAGATTAGAGCGTATGCACGAATGTATAAAAAAGATTTTTGGGATGTCTCTGTAGTTGATAATACAAATATGAAGGCTCTCTATGTTTTGGAGGGGAAATATCATAATAGTGGAACCAAGCAGAATATAAGAAGTCTACACGCTCCATCTGGATGGGGTGGAACAGAGTATACTAGTGGCAGAAGAGCTGCACCTTTTGCTATTTTAGATAGTATAAATCAAGCCATGTCAAAAATACAAAAAGTGGACTCTAGTGCTAAATTTCCACAGTTGACCGTCAACTGGTCTGTTAATAATATTGCAGCGGGTGGTGACCCTGATGCAGGACAGATAGTTACCTCCAATTATGATGGTGAGAGAAATTTGTGGATTTTGGGTGATGCTAACTCTGATACGGATGAGTATGATGACCATATTATTATTCATGAGTGGGGTCACTACTTTGAAGACCAATTCTCTAGGACAGATAGTATAGGTGGACCACATGGACCAGGTGAAGCTCTTGATATTAGATTAGCTTTTGGAGAGGGGTGGGGTAATGCACTATCTGGTATAGTTACAGATGACCCATTCTATTTTGATACCTCTGGGTATGGTCAATCAACAGGGTGGTATATGGATTTAGAAGCAGGGGCTCAAAAACATGCTGGTTGGTTTAGTGAAGGCTCTGTTCAGAGGATTCTATATGACCTCTATGACAAGACAAATGAGTCTCATGATAAAACAAGTTTGGGATTTGAACCTATCTACAAAGCGATGGTAAATGGTGAAAAAAACACTAAAGCATTTACTAGTATATTCTCCTTTATTGATGCTCTAAAGAGAGAAGTCCCAAGTGATAAGAGAGATATAGATAAGACTGTCGCTTATGAAAATATCTCCAAGATTTCAGACTCATATGGAAGTGGTAGAAATAACAATGGGGAGTCAGATGTCTCAACACCTGTATATAAGGAGCTTCGAGTAGGAGGAACAGTTACGGCTTGTAGTAGAAACAATTATGGTGTTTATAATAAATTGGGTAATAGAACATATATAAAAGTGAAAATAGCTACATCTGGTAACTATAGATTTGATGCTCAGCCAGTTGGTTATGGTAATCAAGACCCAGATATGGTGCTATATGAGACAAAAAATGCTCATAAAGATGTGGGTATTTCGATGTATGAGGGTTCTCCATCAGATACACTATCTGTCTCATTAAAAGAGGGGGAGTATCTATTGGATGTCTATGACGCTTCATATAATAATAGTTGCTCCAGAGTCTCATTAAATAGAACATCCAATATGGCTAAACCAACGATAAAAAGTAAAGATGCAATGAGCAAACCTGTTAAGATAAGAGAGTTAGAGGAGAGACAATATTATTAAAATATACTTATTAAACTATTTTTATACAATTATGTGTCAAAATGTAGTAGTAAAATAGACTGAAGGATAAAAATTGAAAAACAAACTTTATGTTGGATTAATCTTTTCTATGCTAATTGTTTTGACTGCATGTGGTAATATAGATATTGAAGATGATAGAACAGACACTAGTACAGATAACTCCTCTCCCGAATTGGTTGAAGATATTGATAATGAGGACTCTTCTAGTGGAGATTCTTCTAATGAGGATTCATCTCTATCTACCTCCTCCTCTTTGAAGATTATAGGTACAGTAACTTATGATAGAGTCAAAGTTCATAGTAATGGCATTGGACTTGATTATAATAATATAACTAAAGAACCTGCTAAAAAGGTAATTGTGAAGGCGATAGATAGTAGTGGTTCAGTTGTCGCTACTACTACTACAGATGAGAATGGAGAGTATAGTTTAAATAATCTTCCTAGAGATACATATATAAAAGTTCGCGTATATGCACAACTTGAGAAGTCAGGTAGTGGTGGTTGGAGTGTAAAAGTAGTTGATAATACTAATGGAGATTCCCAATATGTAATAGAGGGGGGACTTCTCTCTACAGGTAATAGTAGTACTAGAAGGAATCTAAATGCCTCTAGTGGGTGGACTGGATACTCATATGGAGAGACAAGGGATGCTGCACCTTTTGCAATTCTTGGTTCTATCTATCAAGCTATGGAGAAGGTTATAGAGTCTGATAGAGGTGTTACTTTTCCTCCTCTTGTTGTAAATTGGTCGAAAGATAATATCTCAACTGTTGGTTCAATTAGTGATGGTCAGATAGGTACTTCGTATTTTACAGAGGGTGCTAATGGTGATGGTAATCTATACATTTTAGGTTATGCAGAACATGATACGGATGAGTATGATGACCATATTATTATCCATGAGTGGGGTCACTATTTTGAGTCTAAATTCTCTAGGTCAGATAGTCCAGGAGGAAATCACTCTCCTGGTGAGAGATTGGATATTCGTTTGGCTTTTGGAGAGGGGTGGGGTAATGCTTGGTCTGCAATTGCTACAGATAATCCTCTGTATAGTGATACAATAGGTAGAGGACAGATGGATAATGCTATTCTTATGAATATAGAGAGCGACCCAAATTATACATCTAATGATACAAATGATTGGAGTAGTGAAGATTCCATACAGAGAATTTTGTATGATATATATGATAGTAATGATGATGGATTAGATAGCCTCTCTATGGGTTTTAAACCAATGTATAAGGTTTTGGTAGGAGCTCAGAAGAATAGTGAGGCTTTGACTAGTATCTTTTCATTTATTACAGCTCTAAAGAGTGAAAATCTATCAGAGGCTAGTAAGATTGATGATATTCTAAGAGGAGAGGATATTAGTAGTATAAATGATATTTATGGTAGTGACCACCACTCTTTATATAGTGATATGGAGATTGGTGATGTCAAAAAGATATGTACTTCAACGGAGTATGGAACTATTAATAAGCTAAACACACATAAGTATATAAGGTTTGTAGTATCTCAAAGTGGAACATATAATATAGAGATGCGTCAAGAGAATGGAGGTACCTCTTCTGACCCTGATTTTGCAGTCTATAGAGTTGGAGTAGAGCATCAAAATGTGGATTACTCTGCAGGAGAGGGTCAAGGTATAGAGCAGAAGAGTGTAAACCTATCTATTGGTAATTATATTTTAGATGGCTCTAATTATGGTAACAGAGATACATGTTTTGATGTTACAATAACACCAAATTAAAAAAAAGGATGAAATATGAAAAGAACGACAACAGTAATACTATCGGGTCTATTAATGACAAGTCTAATAGGAGAGATGGCAATGGCAGAAGATAGCAAAATCGCAGAGGGAACAACAATAGGACACTATCAGAAACCAGGAGCTCCTATTGATATTACATATAAAACTACAAAAGTAGGATTAAATGAGATAGCTGATATAAATGTGACACTTACAACGGCTCTTAGCTCTGGAGAGATGGTTGTTGATATAGATTTTGATGAAAAATTAAAAAGAGAGAGCGAAGAGTATAATAGTATTAGATTCTCTCTATCTAAAGCGACTAATGAGTATAAGTTAAACTTCAAGGCTTCTGCTACAGAGGATGGTCTATATTATATAAGACTTTTAGCAAAGATAGAAGATGGTAGCAATACACGAATGCGTGCTATGGCTGTTCCTGTTTATATAGGAGATGGAAAATTAAAAAGAAAAGGTAATCGTGTAATTATGAAGGCAATGAGTGGAGAGAATATCTCTGTTTCAAAAGCTGAAGAGAGTGTTGAGATTATTGAGTAGCGAATAGCAAATAGTGAATATAAAAAATATTCACTATCTATCTCTAGTTATTCATTTATCTCTGTATCTATAACCTCAGGTGCTATCTGTTTAACAGGCTCTTGGTATATAACCATAGTTCCTATAACTCGTCCACCCTCTTCTGTTTTAATATTTTTGACGGTGATTTCACCCTGTACAAATCCATTTCTACCAACTTCTAGTAGTTCAGAAGCTACTACTTTACCATTTACTTTACCATTTACTACAACTTTTTTACTTTGGAGTTTTTCAGTAGTTACCTGTCCGTCATGAGCAATCTCTAGTATTTCAGAAGCGTATACATTACCATCTACTGTTCCATTGATATTAATCTTTGTACTCTCAACTTTTGCCTTAACTGTACTACCCTTTGTAATAGCAACTGTTTGGTCTGAGATGATATTACCAAGAGCTTTACCATGTATTACTACATTTACAGAGTGAATCTTATCAGATACTGTTCCTGTCCTTGTAATCTCTAAATTACCGCACTCAATCTCTCCCATTAGAGTACCCTCTACTATGACAGTTTTTGCTCTTACTGTACCGTTAACGCTACCACTTCTTCCAATAGTAAGAGATGTGACTTTTATATCACCATTGTGTTGTCCATTTACTTGAACAGAGTTGTTTCCTTCTATATTTCCATCTAGTTGACCATCGACTTGAATATTGTCATTTCCATTGAAATTACCTGCTACTTTTATACCTTTCGATATTATTGTTGCTACAGTTGGTTTAGGTTGAGTCTTTTTAGGTTGTTGTTGTTGTGGTTTTGAAGTAGTTCGAACCTCTTTTTTTTGACTTTGTGTTTTTTCTTTTTTGAAAAATGCCATATTTTCTGCCCCTGCAATTGATTTTTTTTATTTAAATATATAATAACTAATAGTAGCTTAGTAAGTTAGTTATGATTAAGAAATAGAGCTAGAATATGAGTTTTTTTTATCACAATAGATATAAAATAGTAAAAAATAGGTTATTTTATGTTGTAAATTGTTAAAAAATATAATCTATACTCTCTCCTATAATTATCATCTTTTAAATCTATTTGGGTATAATACGCGACCTCATTCTCTATGAGATATACTATATATGAAAGGATAGATATGCCAAAAATGAAGAGCGTTAAAGGTGCTGTAAAGCGTTTTAAAGTTAAAAAATCTGGTAAGATTAAGAGAGGGACTGCGTATAGAAGTCACATCTTGACAAAAGTTGATGGAGCTCATCATCGCAAGAATAGAAGTGCGAAATATGTTAATAAAGTAGATGCTGCTAATATCAAAGAGATGATTGTTTAAATATAATATTTAATATAATATTTAATAAACATAAGAAGCAATGACTCCTAGATAGCTAGGGCAAGTTCATTTATACTACAAATGACACCAATACTAAAAGAGTTAGTAGTTAGGTAAAGGAAAAATATGAGAGTAAAAACAGGTACAGTTAGACATAGACGACACAAGAAACTTTTGAAACAGGCTAGAGGTTTCTATAGTGGAAGAAGAAAACATTTTAGAAAAGCAAAAGAGCAGTTAGAACGCTCATTGGTATATGCTTATAGAGATAGAAGACAGAAAAAAAGAGATTTCAGAAAGCTTTGGATAGTTAGAATTAATGCTGCTGCTAGACTTAATGGTATGAACTATTCAACATTTATGTATGGTTTAAAAGCAGCAAATATTGAACTTGATAGAAAAATCTTGGCAGATATGGCAATGAATGCACCTGAAGCATTTTCAAAAGTTGCAGAGGCTTCAAAACAAGCAATTGCAAAATAGTAAACTATAAGATAGTGAATAATAGATATTATTCACTCTATTTGTTAGAGTGCTGCGTAAGTAGAAGTGTCATTGAGTACTCTTCGTCCCCATAAAAATCTATTTTTATAAAAAGTTTTCTCTTTAAATGATGTAATCGTAACCTGTTTCTTAGCAGAACTTGCATGAATAAACTTGTTATCTCCTATATAGATACCTACATGATTCACTTTTTTATGATATTTTTTTTCTGTATTGAAAAATACCAAATCACCTATCTGAAGCTCATCATATCCTATTTTCATTCCTACTTTTGCTTGATTACCTGAGTATCTAGGTAGTGTAATACCATGCTCTCTATATACATATCTCGTAAAACCAGAGCAATCAAAACACTCTGGCCCATTAGCTGCCCAAACATATTTTGCTCCTATAAATGCCTGTGCTGTTAAGATAAGCTCCTCCTCTTTGCTTATCTCAACCCAATTATCTTCAATTGATGTCTCTTCTATAGTCTCTTCTGTATTTTCTATAGTATCAATATTTAAGCTAGTTGCTCTATTCTCTTTTGCATATAGAAGTAGCTCATCTAGCTCACTTTCATCATGATACTCTATTGAGGTTATGTTATTTTCTATTTTAGAAGTTTTGTTAAAATCAACCTTTTTTTCCAAAGATGGTTTGATTTCGGATGTTATATTCTGTGTACATCCACTAAGTAGTGAAGCTATAATCAACGCAGTCGAAAGCAATTGAGGTCTATTCATTAATTCTATCCCTTAAGTTTTAAACAAGATTTATCCATATTGAACAAAAACTATCTTAAATTCATTATAAATTTACATAAAGATTGTGTAATAATTGTGTAGATGTCATTAAAAGTCACTAATTTTTATGTTATAATTAAATAAAAAAAGGATAGAAAAAGTGTTAAGATATATAAAAATAGTCTCTATTATAGTTATTTATATTGTGTTATTTGGTTGTTCAAATGAGGATAAAAATAGTGTAAAGGAGGAGTTTTCTCAAAAACTTTCAATAGATAAGAATCAGACTATAGAGGAGACTATTTTTCAAAAGATGGGGCTTGAGTTCAAAAATGAACGAATTACTATCGACTTAAATAAAACTAATAACTTTTTTTCAAATATGGAGAAAAGAGTGGATGAGAAAGCTAAAGATATTGAGAAGAAGATTCAAAATATAGATATAAATATAACTAGAGATACAGGAGTAGAGATTAGTGATGATAGGGTAAGTATAGATTTAAATAGTACAAAAAATTTACTAAATGATATATCCGACCTTTTTGGTGATATTATTTCAGATATAAATAGAACTATTAATTAAATTAACTGTAGAATCTGCCCTATTTAAATATAAAAGGTAAATGATGCAACAAGTTGATATAAACTCACCAAAGTTTCAAGTTGAACTAGAGAGAACTTGGAAATTTGTAGAGAAGGTAAATAAGCAGTTTGGTTTTGTACAGCACCCTATGGAAGATGTAAATGAAGGTGTTGCTATGGGACTTGCTCGAAATAGAATAATGTATGGCAAACGGTTTTGTCCCTGTTTTATGGTAGAAGGAAATACTAAAGAGGAGAGAAATAGAGCTGATAATAGAATATGTCCTTGTAAACCAGCTTTGGAGAGGGAGATTCCAGAAGAGGGCAAGTGCCATTGTGGAATTTTTTGTACTCCAGAGTATGCCGAGGCAGAGAGTGAGAAGGCTAAAATTGAAGAGGTAGTACATCAACACTCACGAGGATTGACTAAAGATGAGGCGATGACTTTAGTAAAAAAAGAGCAGCTAGATGGAGATGAGTTAGAGGCTCTATTGGAGGCTAGAGAGCTAAATATGGTTGATTTTGTCTTGATGGATGTTCGAGAGTTGATGGAGTATAGAATGGGTCATATAGTAGGAACAGATGTACTTGTTCCTACATCTCAGTTCTACTCTGCAATTGAGGGGCATAATGACAAGAAGCAGAGAGATATTATTCTATATTGTCATACAGGTAGTAGAAGTTATCAGGTTCAATATGCTATGAAATCGCTTGGATTTAAATATGTTGGAAATCTTACCTATGGAATCATTAGTTTTGGAGGAGAGATTCAAAGAGGATAAAGATTATAATAAATAACTATCTGTTATTTATTATATACTTAAATAAGTGGTATACAGTAGTAGTGTATAAATCCTATACTATAGAGTGTACCTATACCTAAAAAAATTACAATATGGGATAGTGGTATACTCTCTTTGAAAAAAAGTATACCGATACTATATAGGCTATATATTAGGGATAGAACTATAAAAAAGACCATTCCTGTAATAGATTCAGAGGGTAGAGGGTGAGATACAAAATAGTCTATTATATGATAAAAATCACTAAAAGATAGCCCATAGAAAATTAGTAGTGTTACTATATTGACAATTACAAATGCTATATCTCTAATAAGATACTTATGAATCATATTGATAAGTGTGACTGCAACTATAGGGACTCCAAATAGATATATAAATAGATACCCATATAGTATAAATAGTTTTGACTCTTTATAATGGTCTATAATAAAACCATAAATAGATATAAATTGCCAGTAGAAAAGTCCCAAAAAAACTATGCTATAGAGCAGAGCAGGGATAAATTTGATTATAGATTGAAAAACCATAGAGACTCTTTTTGCCATTTTTTGTGACATTATATTATAATATTTAAAAATTTTGGCAAAAAGAGGAGTTTTTTTATTATGCTCTTAAAAAATTATAGTCAGATATTACTTCAAATGTTAGGTTTGAAGCTCTCTTATCTAGCTCTGTTTGAACAGTATCTTTTATCTGATTAACTCTATTAATATCTAGTGAAGACCTATCAATAATAAAAGTATGGTTACTCATATTTGCACCAACCTCTTTGGCATTTGATAAAATAGTAAATAGTTCACCTGTTCCACCAATGTTATTTTCGGATATAAAACACATACTACTAGTATGTAATGCTTCTCTCAAATCAGCAGTAAAGTCAAACTGTTGTTTTTTTTTCTTTATACTTTTTAATATCTCTTTTTCTTCTTCTTCGTAATATCCTCTTTTTATGTCTGCAATTCTCTCATCATTTTTACACACATAGATAACTTCGTTTCCCATCTCTACTAAATTTTTTCCACTTTCTAACTCATTTTTGTTTGTGCCTATTACGCTAATTTTCATTTTATATTTCCTTTTCTAATTTAATGGTATAATGACTTTGTCAACAGTTAAGTTCAGTTATAATTTTATACAAAGTGAGTGTAGACTTAACTTAAAAACTAAAAAAAAATATTAAGTTTTTATTAAGTAAAACGGTTTTAGTTTTATTGTATTTCTTTCTACTTTCTACTAATCTCTTCAAAAATAAATTTATTAAAAACTGTTTTTATGGTAAAATATAAAAAAATTTTTTTTAACAAAAATATAAGAGGATAAAAAATGAGTTTTAATCTTGAGACAATAGAGAGACTATCTCAAAGTTTGATAAGTAATCTAAAACGATTTCCAATGGCAAGTTTTTCTGCTTTTTTATTGACTATTATATTGATAAGTCTTATTGAGTTAGAGTTCTATCAAAAAGGGAGTGAGATTGTTATATTAGCAACAAAAGTTGCTTTTGTTGCTTCTTTGGGTATTACTCTCTTTCCTGCTTTGCGTCTTCTTTATCCTAGTTTTTTAGTGACTCTATTGGGTATTGGGGGATTGATATGGTATTACTCTATTTTGCCTGTAAATATATCTGATTCACATAATCATATATTTTTGCGTCATGCACTTTTGATATTATCTTTTTTCTTTATGCTTATTTGGGCACCTTTTATAAATATAAAAATTTCCAATAAAAATATTTGGGAGTGGACACAAAATATTATTTTAGCTCTTTTTGCTACTACTCTATTTTCTCTTTTTCTTTATGCAGGATTTAGTTTGGCAATCTACTCTATAGATAAACTTTTTGAGATAGATATAGCGAGTAGGAGATATGTTCAATTAGCTATTATGGTTTTTGGTCTTTATGGTGTCAATTTTTTTCTCTCACAGATGCCAAAATATATTTTGTTAGTTCAAATAAGAACTTATACAAAAGTCGAGGTTATTTTTACCAAATATATTTTGACCTCTTTGGCTATTGGTTATTTTTTTATTCTCTTTGCTTATGATATAAAGATATTGATTAATATGGAGTTTCCAAAAGGGATATTGGCTTGGATTACAGTGGCTTTTTCTGTAGTAGCTATAGCTACTTATTTATTTTGGACACCTCTTTGGAATGAGAAAAATGAAAAGTATAAAAAATATATATGTGTAGCTGTTATTATACAGACTATTATGCTAGGTATCTCTATATGGATGAGAATAGATGAGTATGGATTTACAGAGAGTCGTTATTTTATTGCTCTTTTTGGAGCTTGGTTGTTTCTTTTATCTTTTTATTTTATATTAATTAAAAGTGCTAGTTATAAGTGGTTATTTATGTCTTTGAGTATACTGCTTATTGGTTCACAGTTTGGTAAGTACTCTGCTTCACATATTAGTAAATATGATCAATTGGGAAGATTAGAAAAAATACTACAAACATCAGCTCCTATATCTGAACAGCTTGATATAAAAACTAAATATAAAATCTCTAATCTTATTTCGTATCTTAGTAACAATTATGGAAAAGAGAGTTTAAATGGAGTAATTCCTGAAATTATTCAAAAATATAATACTATTTTAAATGATTCTAATTCTACTAGAGTATCAGATTATTATAATTTTGCACATTTTGTTACAAAGGAGTTAGGATTTAGGTTTATTGAAGAGTGGGAGTGGAGAGAATATTTGCGTATGGGTCAGATGCAACACAGTCTTATTAGATTTGCCTCTACTCATACCAATGATGTATTACAGATTAAAGGTTATCATTGGATGAGTGATTATCATTATTTCAAAGATGGAGAGTCACTAAAAAGAGTTAATAGTGATAGAAATATAAGTATAATTTTTAAAGATAATAGTTTGTATATGAGAGATAGTAATATTAATTTAATCAATATGAATTTAAACTCTTTAGTTTCGTTATTGAAAAAAGAGTGTAATTCTACTATACACTATTCATACAGAGATATATTGTCTGATAATATGGAATATATCTATAAAAGTAAGGAAGTAAAAGTTAAACTTTTGGTTGATAATATTGCTATTTTAGATGATGGGAATATTAGTAGTTTGAATTGTAAAATTTTATGGAAAAATAATACCTCTTCTAAAAATTAGAAGGGGCAGGGGTATTTATAATATTATAAAATTCACTTCTAGTTCGTTGGTCACTTTTAAAAAGACCTCTAAGTGCAGAGGAGACTGTAGTAGAGTTTATTTTTTGTACTCCTCTCATTTCCATACACATATGTCGTGCATGGACTACAACAGCCACACCTTTGGGGTTGATAGTTTCTAGTATGGCATCAGCTATCTGCTCTGTCATCTGCTCTTGAATCTGCAATCTTCTTGCAAAAACATTGACTATTCGAGGAATCTTAGATAAACCTACAACTTTGCCATTGGGTATATAAGCGACATGAACTCTACCAATAATTGGAAGCATGTGGTGTTCGCACATTGAGTAGAACTCTATATCTCTTACTACAACCATTTCATCATTGCTTGATGTAAAAAGAGCTTGGTTTAGTATCTCTTTTGGGTCTTGTTGATACCCTTCAGTTAGAAATTTTAGAGCTTTTGCTACACGGCTTGGAGTTTTGAGTAGACCTTCCCTATTTGGGTCTTCTCCTAGTAGCTCTAATATTTTAGTAATAGTCTGTTCAAATTCTTTAGTGTTGTCCATAAAACCCTCTAGTTCATAAATTTATGGAATTTTATCATTAAATTCTTTTATTATTGACTATTGAGTATTTATTATTCATTCATTTCTAACCACCAAAGGAGTATAATCCAAAAATTTTAACTACTATACTATACTTTAAGCTTTATTGATGTAATATGGGAAAAGTTAATTAGGACTAAGTTTGTCCGATTTAAAAATTGAAGGGAAAATATGAAAGTTTATTTGGATAATAATGCAACCACAATGGTAGACCCAGAAGTAAAAGCTATAATGGAGCCTTTTTTTACAGAGAAATATGGTAACCCAAACTCACTACACGCATTTGCAGGAGAGACACACGCTCCACTTAGAACAGCAATGGAGAAGATATACGCAGGAATTCATGCTCCAAGAGAGGATTCAGTAATAATGACCTCTTGTGCAACAGAGAGCAATAACTGGGTACTAAAGAGTATCTATTTTCAATATATCTTAACAGGTAGAAAAAATCATATAATAGTTAGTGAAGTAGAACACCCATCTGTAATTGCAACAGCAAGGTTCATTGAATCTATGGGGTGTAGAGTTACATATCTTCCAATTAATAATGAGGGTCTAATAGAGGCTAAAAGTGTAAGGGATAATATCACTAGTAAAACAGCTCTTGTATCAGTTATGATGGCAAATAACGAAACGGGTGCTATTTTCCCTGTAGAGGAGATAGGTGCTATTTGTGAAGAGTTTAAAGTCCTTTTTCATACAGATGCAGTTCAAGCTATTGGTAAAATTCCTGTAGATGTTCAGAGTTTCAATGTAGACTATTTGACATTTTCTGCTCATAAATTTCATGGACCAAAGGGTGTTGGTGGACTCTATATCAAAAAAGGCAAAGAGTTAATACCTCTATTTCACGGTGGAGCTCAAATGGGTGGTCACCGTTCAGGCACACTAAATGTTGCAGGAATCGTCGGTATGGGTAAAGCTATGGAACAGGCTGTTGATTCGATAGACTATGAGATGGAAGATGTAAGAGAGCTTAGAGATGAGTTCGAAGATGAGTTACTTAAAATCAAAGATACATTTGTAGTCACTCCAAGAGAGTATAGAACTCCAAATACCCTTCTTATCTCATTTAGAGGAATAGAGGGTGAGTCTATGCTTTGGGACTTGAACCGTGCAGGAATTGGAGCTAGTACAGGGAGTGCATGTGCGAGTGAAGACTTAGAAGCAAACTCTGTAATGGAATCTATTGGAATAGATGATGACTTGGCCCATACAGCTATACGATTTTCTTTAAGTAGATACAATACAAAAGAGCAGATGGATTATACGCTTGAAGCTGTTAAAAAAGCAGTTAAGAGACTAAGAGAAATCTCTAGCTCATACGCTTATGCTCCATACGGACATGAAAGTGGATTATCAGCTCATTAATTTGAGACTCGTTCCACCTCTCCTCAGGTGGAATACATAGGCAATTCTATTCATTCCACCTCAGAGAGGATGGAACGAGGTGAAAAAATAAAATATAAAGGAAAAAATATGGGATTTGAGAGTTTAGTAGGTGGTACTATATGGGACGAGTATAGCCAAAAAGTAACAGATTTGATGAATAACCCAAGAAATATGGGTGAGATAACAGAAGAACAAGCCGAAGCTATGGGTGGAAAGCTAATTGTAGCAGACTTTGGAGCAGAGAGTTGTGGAGATGCTGTTAGACTATATTGGGTAGTAAATCCAAACACAGATGTAATTATGGAGTCAAAATTCAAAAGCTTTGGATGTGGAACAGCAATAGCAAGTAGTGATACTATGGCAGAGCTTTGTAAATATAAAACTGTTGATGATGCTGTAAAAATTACAAATATAGATGTAGAGATGGCGATGCGTGATACTCCTGATGTTCCTGCCGTTCCTCCACAAAAGATGCACTGTTCACCGTACTTCATGCCTGTACTTACTCCAAAAGGAAAAAAGCCTATAGGTGAGATTAAAGAGGGGGATAAGGTTGCAGTTTATACTAAAAATGGATTAGAGAATACAAAAGTAAAAAGAGTAATCTCATATAAAGTTCCAAAAGATTATCTAGTTAGAGTCTATCTAAAGACAGAATCAAATGGTATACCTGCATTTTTTGTATTTACAAAAGACCATAAACTTTTGGATAATAATGGAGAGTGGATTGAAGTTCAGGATTTAAAGAACGGAGATATTGTTTCTCATATTCATGAGAGTGAGATTAGAAGTTATTCTCAAACTTATGATAATAGAATGTTTAATCCTCAAACTGCCAAAAAAACAGCTGAAAAATTAAGAGAAGCTACACATTTTAAAACTCAAAAGTTTGCAGAGCAATACGCATCACTTAATAAACCAAGAGGAACAACAAAAGGTGGTAAAAACAGGGTAGAGACAAAATATGAAGAGTATTTCAATAATAGAAGTCTTCCTATTCGATTTGTTGGTGATGGAACTTTTTGGAGATTCAATGAGGATAAAACAAAATCTATGAATCCTGATTTTGTATTTGAGAATGAAAATAAGGTTGTCGAAGTTACTACAAGTAAACTCCCTTTTAGAGATTTTAACGAATATAAAAGAGAGAGAGTAGAAGATTTTAAGAATATTGGATTTGACTGTTTTGTTATTGACGATTTGAACTTTGATGAGAGTAAGTTTCTAAATTGGGCTCACAATGGATATAGAGTATCTCCATATAGAGATATGGATGGAGTCCATGAGTTAACAGCTAGAGATTGGGGTGCTATAGAGAGAAATAACTACAAAATAGAGATAGATGATAATGATATGGCTACTGTTTATACTCTTGAGGTTGAACATGATGAGCATAACTATATTCAAAATGGAGTAATCTCTAAAAACTGTTCAGTTATGGCATATGATGTAATCAAAAAAGCTGCAGGTATGTACAAAGGTGTAGATATGGAGAGCTTTGAGAGTGAGGTAATAGTGTGTGAGTGTGCTAGAGTATCACTATCAACTCTTAGAGAGGTAATTAGACTCAATGACCTTACTACTATCGAGCAGATTACAGACTATACAAAAGCAGGAGCATTTTGTAAATCATGTATCAGACCAGGGGGACATGAGGCAAAAGATATATATCTAGTTGATTTACTAGAAGAGTATGAAAAAGAGAAGATGGCAAAAAATGCAGATGCTATGAAAACAGGAGGGCCTGTTGATTTTGCACAAATGACTATTGTCCAAAAATTAAAAGCAGTGGATGCTACTATTGATAAGTATATCAGACAGATGTTAATTATGGATGGTGGAGATATGGAGGTGCTTGATATTAAGGTAAATGGCTCTCATTTTGATATATATATTAGATACCTCGGTGCTTGTAGTGGTTGTGCTAGTTCTAGTACAGGAACACTCTTTGCTATTGAGAATGTACTCAAAGAGAGACTCGACCAAAATATTAGGGTATTACCTATATAAAATATTAAAAATATCTGCTATAATTAAAGAAAAAGGTGTTTTATGAAGCTTTTTTCTTTATTATTTCTATTCCTGCTTTTTTTAGGGTGTAGCTCTACACCCATTAAAGAGAGAGAGCAGTACTCTACTTATATTCGCAAAGATTTTCTACAAACTTTAGACTTTTCAGAACAGGAGTTAGTTGCCACTCTTATTGGTGATAGTTGGTACTATATACGAGAAGATGGTAAGACGATTTCTGTTATGAGAGGGGATGACGGAGGAGCTGACAAATTCAAAGAGGGCTTGGCACGGATAAAAATTAATGGTAAAATAGGTTTCTTTAACAAAACTTTAGATATGATATTAAATCCTATCTATGATTTTGCTTTCCCTTTTCACAACGGTGTTGCAGAGATATGCGTCGGATGTCAAGAGGTGATAGAGGATGGGCATAGTATGCTTAGTGGTGGAAGTTGGAAGAGAATAGATAGAAGAGGTCTTATATTAGAAGAGTAGAGGAAGGATATTAGTGTTTTTGAAATTGATTAAATTAGCAACAGCTAGTACTATTATCACTATGTTAGTAGGTTGTGGAAGTGATAGTACGCTAGAGAAGGATGATAGAGGTTCCTCTCAAGAGGTATTGGCTGATAATGTAACCATAACCATAGGTTCGCAGGAGTTAACTACTACTCAAGCAGAGGTATTGAAACTTCATAATGAGAAGAGGCATAACTACTATACAGACTCAGATTTGACTTATAGTATGGATTTGGAGAGTGCAGCCAAAGCCTATGCAGATATTTTAGCCAATAGTGGAGAGTTTGAGCATGACCCAGAGAATAGTACAAAAGGTTATGGAGAGAATCTATATGCACATAGTGATAATAGACCTCTTACCACTGCTGATGCTATGCCTCATTGGTATGATGAAGAGAAACCTCTTTATAATTATGCTGATGGTTCTTGTCAAGAGGCGTATTATGATAATGGCAAGAGAATTAAGTGTGGACACTATACACAAGTGATTTGGCAGGAGAGTAGAGAGGTAGGGTGTGCTACGGCACAATATAGAGCAGGAGCTATGAAGGGTGGATTTATCTATGTCTGTAAATATAGAAAAGCTGGAAATAGCTCTATGAATGGACGAGATGAGAAACCATATTGTACGAATTATGATAACAGTGATATATATCTTGATACTGTTCCATCAAATTTAGCTCTTGCTGGTCAGAGTTTTCAAATAGAGCTTCGTAAAGAGGATAGAGTAACTTGTGCTATGCCAATAGATAAATATAACTCTGCTATCGAGTTTTCTGCTGATTTTAAGACAGCTAGAGTTGAAAATTTTGAGATGGTTGTATTTACATTTAATGGGGAACCTGCAAAGAATACACTGGAGTTTGATAGAGTGGAGATGGATGGTAATACTATAAAAATGAGTGGTACAAATAGAAATATACCTGCAATAGAGTATAGAAATAGCCATATTTATATGAATATTAAAATTATGGGAGAGGCTACAGATTACTACTCTGTAGAGATAGAGTGGAATGTATTGGATGATAGTAATCCACAATATGCTAGAACTATGAAAGCGAAGCTTTATAAATAGTAATTATTTTAAGTTATAACTATTACAAGATAATCAAAATAGTTATAGCTTATTTTTTTTGGTTTTGATTGTTTGTTACTTTTCTATTTAATCCTAAATTAGATTGAAAAGTGATTAATTTTTATACATTTTCTCCAACTAATACACAAATAGTTGATAATCTTCTAATATAAAATTAGAAAAGAAGGATACAAGATGGAACATTCAGTTTCTTATATTTTTATTATTATAGTTCCAATTATGACAGCTATATTATATCTTTTGTCTAAAGGTCTACTAGTTATATCAACTATTTCTTGTGGAATCTTTATACTTTTTATTCTTTATATATTTAATAATTTGGATAGAAAGGAGACTTTATATATTATACGAAGTGATAAGAGGGTCTATTTTAATCTAAGTGATGACCAACTCTTCTCAATTGTATTTTCGGATGAGGAGTCTCTCCCTAAATTAATAGAGAAGACTATATCTAATGAGATAGCAACTCTAAAAGATATAGTAGATAATATAAATTTTATAAATTTTAGAGACGATAGATTGCATAGAGAGTTAAATAGGCTTATTCAAAACTAGCTTTTTTAATCACATTTTAGATAGAATCTCATTTAATTTATTTGATAGATAGGACTAAACAACGGTGGGAACAAAACAAGAAGAGATGGTAGAGGAGATTAATAAAAAATTTAAACTCTGCCCTCATGTTAAAAAGGCATTTTTAAAGGTTAATAGAAAGTTGTTTGTACCTACGGGTTTTGGGAATATCTCTTATCAATTAGATGCTTTGCCAATGCAAAAAAATCAATGGATTTCGTCGCCTCTTACTGTTGCAAAAATGACTCAACATTTAGAAGTAAAAGGTGTTGATACTGTTTTGGAGATAGGGTGTGGAAGTGGTTATCAAGCGGCAATTCTTTCAAAACTCTGTAGGCGAGTATTCACAATTGAGAGGATAGACTCTCTGCTAAAAGAGGCAAAGAAGCGATTTAGAAAAGATGGAATAAATAATATTTTTACTCGTTATGATGATGGTCAGAGAGGATGGAAAGAGTATGCTCCTTATGAGAGGATTTTATTTTCTGCAACAGCAAAAAAAATTCCAAAAGTACTTTTTGACCAATTAGCAGATGGAGGGATACTATTAGCTCCTATAGAGCAAGATGGTCTGCAAATTATCACTAGATACCGTAAACGAAATGGTAGAATTACAGCAGAGGCTATTGAACCTTGTTATTTTGTTCCTATCTTAAATGGGAGAATAAAGAGATGATTGAAGTAGATGAAGAGAATTTTCAACTAGAGATAGATAAGGCTTTTGAGAAAAAAGATATAGTTATAGTAAAGTTCGGTTCAGAGTACTGTGACCCATGTCATGCCCTAGAGTGTGAATTGGAGGATTTAGAGGAGGAGATGACAAATATAACCATACTGATGGTTGATACAGATGAGTCTCCATCTTTAGCAGAGCAGTTTGATATATATCAGTTACCTACGATGATTATATATAGAGATAGAGAGACCATCATCCATGTTATAGAGGGTGTGATGATGGCTTCTGATATTCAAAAACTTATTAAATCTTGAATTCATAATAATATATTATAAATTCAAGGAAATATCTCTATAGGGCTTCTAATACAGCTCCTGAACTTGCATTTGTTACTAATGCTCTATATTGTCTTAGCCATTTGCTCTTGAGAGGTTTTACTATAGGTTTAAAATTGGCTCTTCGTTTAGCTATCTCTTCATCTGATATATTTACTTGTAGTATATACTTATCTACATCAATATGAATCTCATCTCCATTCTCCAATAATCCTATCATTCCACCCTCTGCAGCCTCTGGTGAGACATGACCAATACTAGCTCCTCTAGTAGCCCCACTAAATCGCCCATCAGTAATAAGTGCTACTGAGTCACCAAGACCCATACCCATAATTAGACTTGTAGGACTTAACATCTCTTGCATCCCAGGTCCTCCTCTTGGTCCTTCATAGCGAATAACTACAACATTTCCTGCTTTTACTTCTCCATTGATAATCCCTTTTATCGCTTCATCTTGTGAGTTGAAACAGACAGCTGTTCCTGTAAATACTCTATCACCAGTAATACCTGCTGTTTTTATAACAGCTCCCTGTTCTGCTAAATTTCCATATAAAATAGCTAGTCCACCAACTTGGCTATATGGATTATCTATGGTGTGTATAATATCTGTATTTACTATTTTTGCATTGGAGATTCTCTCTTTTATACTCTCCCCAGTTATAGTGAGGTTATCTTTTAGAATATCTTCACCTCTTTTGCTCATCTCATTCATTACAGCACTTACTCCTCCTGCTCTATCTATATCTTGCATATGAACAGTTGTTAAGCTTGGAGAGATTTTAGCTATATGTGAAACCTGTTTGGAGATTGAATTTATATTTTCTAAGTTAAAATCTACCTCTGCCTCTTTTGCAATTGCTAACATATGTAAAACAGTATTTGAACTTCCACCCATAGCCATATCTACAGCAAAAGCGTTTCTAATAGCATTCTCATTGAGTATATTTCTCATATTATATTTTGAGGAGTTATCTTGATTCATTAGAGCAATTTCACAGATTCGTCTAGCAGCTTTTCGATACAACTCTTCTCTCTCTTTTGTTAGAGCCAATATAGTACCATTTCCTGCTAGTGCTATTCCCATAGCCTCCATAAGTGTATTCATAGAGTTAGCAGTAAACATGCCAGAGCAACTTCCTCCACTAGGACAGGCATTACACTCTATATCAGTTAGCTCTGCTTCTGTAATCTCACCAGCCTCAAATTGACCAACAGCCTCAAATGCAGTTGCTAAATCAATAGGTGTTCCATCTTTTTTATACCCTTTTGCCATAGGCCCACCTGAAACAAATACTGTAGGAACATCTACTCGTAATGCTCCCATAATCATACCTGGTACTATTTTGTCACAGTTTGGTATGGCAATCATAGCATCAAGTTTGTGTGCGTTCATAACAGTCTCTATAGAGTTAGCGATTATTTCACGGCTAGGAAGAGAAAAGAGCATCCCATCATGCCCCATAGCAATTCCATCATCTACTCCAATAGTGTTAAACTCAAATGGTACACATCCATTGGCTCTAATCTCATCTTTTATAATAGCAGAGACCTTATCTAAAAAGAAGTGTCCAGGTATTATCTCTATATAGGAGTTGGCTACTCCTATAAATGGTTTATCAAAATCTTCATCTTTTAGACCTGTAGCTCTAAGTAGTGAACGGTGAGGGGCTCGATTGTACCCTTTTTTAACTATATCGCTTCGCATTTTTTGCCTTTTTTCATTTTTTTGCAAATTATATTCAAAAAACCTTTACATTGAAAAAAAAAATTGCTATAATCGCATTCGAATTTCAGATATGCGGGAATAGCTCAGTGGTAGAGCACAACCTTGCCAAGGTTGGGGTCGCGAGTTCGAACCTCGTTTCCCGCTCCATCAATTTATGAAATTGTGTTTTTTGGATTTATATTTAGTTTTGGTACCAAATTTGCCCGGGTGGTGGAATGGTAGACACAGGGGACTTAAAATCCCCCGGTCATTGTGACCGTGCCGGTTCAAGTCCGGCTCCGGGTACCACCTAGTTTAGTTGGTGGCGACATCGCCAAGTGGTAAGGCCGCAGCCTGCAAAGCTGCTATCCCCAGTTCGAATCTGGGTGTCGCCTCCAAGACTTTTTAGATTTAATGTAATTTTAAGTTTAATTAGATATAATTGCAACGATTTTAACAATGTCGGGAGATGTCAGAGTGGTCGAATGTGCCGGTCTTGAAAACCGGTGAGGGTAACACCTCCGGGAGTTCGAATCTCCCTCTCCCGGCCATCTTTTTTTATTAAATTTTCTCTTTTTTTTAACTATTTATAATTGATTTTAATTTTTTGTTCCTTATATTATTCTATATTTTTACTTGATTAATCATGTTGTTACAATTTGATATAATTGTGGATTCTTTGTGATTTGAAGTACATTTTTTATTAAGATAGCGTAAAGTTCTGAAAAAAATGACAAATATCAAGAAACGATAAGGTTTCTGCTGTTATCATGATGATGTAGATTTATTAGATTGATAAGTTACTTTTTATTTTAGACTTATTTCTGATAGACTAAACATAAAGGAGAAAATGTGAAAATTACAAATTTAAGTCTTGCAGCAATCGCTGTGGTAGGTATGATGAGTGTTGCTAGTGCAGATGTAGATATGAA